>OAWV01000256.1_pt1 | contig 48132 bp, 48 predicted proteins | sample 1495551 | NCBI WGS metagenome assembly OAWV01 (sample SAMEA2580245, study PRJEB22360) | human gut metagenome | biome: human gut; feature: human-associated habitat; material: faeces | place: Denmark | collected 2008/2010 | reverse complement strand
AAAAATAAATTTCGTTATTTTTTACAATGACTTATGCATACCTCTGAACAGTAACTATTTTTGAACAGCAGGAGCTTTTGAAAAAAGCAGAGGTGATCAGAGAGAAGCTTACAGCATCTACCTGGCATGAGTTGGAAACCAATGGAAAATTCGATAAAAATGCAAAGCTCTCATTTATCAGTGATGACATGCTTATTTTAGGATGTGATGTGGGTAGTGAAACCCATTATCTGAGAGCGATTGACACCAGAGGAAGAGAACTCAGTAAGTCAGCATATTCATTTCGTAATAATTGCGAAGGATTTCAGAGTGCAAAAGAATGGGCAGTAGAACTCGCTGCGAAAAATGAGAAAATTGCAAACAGACTGTTGGCGCAGGAAAAAGGTTTTTAAATACAGAAGTGTGGAAAATGCCCAGAGTGTAATCATGACCGATGCGCAGGTGGAAGAAAACTTTGAAATTACTGATTACAGTTTTATCAATGCGTCACCGGCTGATGGGACAGATGTAGAGAGTGTAAGCAATCAAATCTTGCAGACAGGGATTCTGTAAGAAGTGCTGGTAGATGTGTTCATCTTTTGGCTATATCATCTGGTTCTTAGAAGAATGATGGTTTACTATATGGCTCATGTGCTGCAGTTTTTACATCTGACTTCCAATATTCCGAATCTGGCTTTGATTGGAATTATGATATTAAAGGTAGGGATTGCAGTAATGATTCTGGCATGGAAGATGGGAAGAGAGAATATCATAAGCGAAAGATAGATTGTTAAAAAGAAATTTGTCTGGGATTGTCATTGGTCAATTAAATCTGCAAAAACGAGTTAGAACAAAATTTAATTGACACTTTTGCGGAAAAAATGCAAAATCAATCAATAAATATTGATTTAAACATTTTTAACTGTTATAATGGTTAGTAAAAAAGAGAATACTAAATATAGGGGGTGTTCATTTATGCTAATTCAGTTTACAGTTGAAAATCATAGATCTATAAAAAACAGTGCCGTGATCAGTTTTGCGGCCTCCAAGGATAAGTCATTTGAAGAATATTTGCTTCATCCAGACGCAAAAAAAACATTGCTACCCACACTTGCGATTTACGGTGCCAATGCTGCCGGAAAGAGTAATGTGTTGCACGCGATGATGACCATGAAAGAAATGGTAGTAGGCAATGCAGCAAAGGCATCTAAAGGGCAGAAGCTGCCGTGGGAGCCATTTGGAAGCATGAAAGAAGCGACAACCTTTGAAATCATGTTTATTTTTCAAGGTGTTCGCTACACATACGGTTTCTCTTTTGATGCTAAAAAGATTTATAAAGAATATCTTTTCCATTGGCCGAATGGCCGAGAAGCTCTGATTTTTTTCAGAGAAAATGGAGTATATGAGTTCCGGGAAAATATAAATGAACAGATGACTCTGAGCAACAGAACACCGGACAACAAGCTCTATCTGGTATCCTCTAATGACTGGAATTTGCCGCAGACAGAAAATGCTTATCGGTGGTTTCTTGAAAAGCTTACTTTCTTGATGGACGAAGAACCTGCCACCTCGGAAACAGTTGCCCAGATTGCCAGTGGTGATGATAAGAAAGCACGTATCTTAAAGGAATTGCTGCTTGCTGATCTTGGAATTACCGATGTTGCAATCAAGAATAGTCAAGGCAAGATACCGGTCATTACGACAACCCATCGAATCATGAACGAGGATGGAACAACAGAATATTTTCAGCTTTTAATGGAGCAGGAGTCTGCTGGTACTCAGCACTTTTTTGCCCGAATTGGAGGCTGGCTACAGGCACTTGAGAAAGGCGCGCTTTTGGTTGTAGATGAAATCGAAGATAGCCTTCATCCTCTTCTGACCAGACGGCTCATTGAAATGGTGCAGGATAAGACCATCAATACAAAAGGCGCACAGTTGATTTTTACAACACATGATGCAATGCTGCTCGATTTGAAATTTTTCCGCAGGGATCAGATCTGGTTTGCCGAAAAAGATGACAGGACTTGTGCAACAGAGCTTTACTCACTTGTTTCTTTCTCACCAAGAAAAGGGGAAAATGTGCGTAAGGGGTATCTCCAGGGACGGTTTGGTGCGATTCCTTTTATCGGAGGTGACACCGAATGAGTAAGATGAGGAAAGAGTACGATCCCAACAAAGTTACCCGGCGAAAGCGCAAACCGATTATCTATATCATCTGCGAAGGAAAAGAAACGGAAACGCTTTATTTCAAACATTTCCGTTCACGGAATTGCCTGGTGGATATTATACCGATTTCATCAAAGCACAAGGCAGCTGAATATTTGGTAAAACACGCAAAATCTTTGATTTCTCAAGCAGATTATTATCCAAAGGACGGAGATCAGCTTTGGTGCGTATTTGACTGTGATGATAATAAAGATTCTGAGCTTCAGGCAGCAATTTCGTATGCGGAGAAACATGGGTATAAAATCGCATATTCCAATCCGGCATTTGAATACTGGTATTTACTTCATTTTGAAAAGCGGAGTGGATATTTGAAAGATTCTGCTGCGGTAATCGACATCTTGAAGAATAAAGGGTATTTGGAGAATTACGGAAAAAGCGAGGATGTTTTTGAGAAATTGCAGGGACATCAGGCAGAGGCCGTTCAACGTGCAAAAGAACGAGTTGAGCGGTTAAGCAGAGATCATGTTGCTGTAATTTGCCGGGATAGTAATCCGGTAACAACGGTCTATGAATTAGTTGAGTTTTTGAACAGCAAAAGAACATAAAACAGATAATTAACACAAGGGGGCTATTTATTTCTTGATATGCTCCCTTTATCTTGCGGCAAATAATATTTTACTTGAAATCTTGTTTTTTAAATAGGAGCATGTGGAAAATAATTCAATATGAATAGTAGTAATCCGAAACGATAGTTGTTGAAGAAAATCTTCGATGACTATTTTTTTTACTTTTTTTCATAATCACCCTGTAAAATCCATTGATTTCCTTTCGTTATGTGAGAAGACAAATTTGTTTTCTTTCTTATTTTTAGATGGAAAGGAGTTTTGTGAAATGGGTTTTGCAAGAAAAGATGTGGAAGCTACTAAGAAAATGGAAAAGAAATTTGTAAGATATCCAGAAGGTGCTGAAAAATATAGTTTGGGACTGACAAAATTTCAGGCATTAGCAAAAGAGGCGAAGCAGTCTATAAAATTGATAAAGTAGCTTTAGTTAACTGTGAGATATTTGAAAAATATTTGGAAACATTCCGAGAGTATTAAAATTTTAAGAGAGAAAATAAGAGAGAAAGAAGCTAAACTGATGAAGGATCAGTTGGACGGATTGGATCTCTATGTTGCTGGCAAGGCAAGTGTGAATGATACGTTTGATCGGTATATGTCCACGAAGTATAATTTGTGTGAATCTACAAAAAGTTCATATTTATATACGTACGATCATTATGTGCGTGATACCTTTGGGAAAAAGCGGATTGCAGAAATAAAGTATTCTGATGTATTGCAGCTTTATTATTATCTTCTTAACGAAACAAAAATTTCATTGGGAACTTTAGATACGGTTCATTGTTTACTTCATCCGACATTTCAGTTGGCAGTACGGGATGAGATTATACGAAATTACCTAATTTTTCTTGCCATCATCTGAGACATACTTTTTGTACACGACTTTGTGAAAATAAAACAAATTTAAAAGTTATTCAATACATTATGGGACATAGAAACATTGAAACAACGATGGACATCTATGCAGAAGCAACAGAGGAAAAGAAACAAGAGTCATTCGAGAATTTAGCAGCAAAATTAGATATTTTTTGAGAAGTGCTTAGTATTACGGATGACAACAATTTGTTTGGTTTGCAACAAATTGACAACAAAGAAAATTTGATAATGAAGAATTGCGAAGAATTTATAAGGTTTATAAATTTGATCAATATAGTATAATGAGCCATCCCGAAGAATCGTGAAGAAAACGTGAAATCTTTCCCGACAATGAAGTCACAGGGTGCAGCTAAGAACGAAGCAAACAATGCAGGGCAGAAAGCGGCATCAGTTGAAGCGGCTCCGGCTGTGGAAGAAAAAATCGACTTTTCTAACGTGAAAATCGAGCCATTATTTGAAGAAATGGTTGATTTTGAAACATTCAGTAAATCGGATTTCAGAGCAGTTAAGGTAAAAGAGTGTGTTGCGGTACCGAAATCTAAAAAACTTTTGGCTTAGGTACGTCTTCAAAACTGATACTTGGTCTTGTGATTGGAAGCTTATGTATTGTAGACTTTGGTGGACCGATCAATAAAACCGTCTATGCGTTTACTTTGACATTGCTTGCTTCTGGAATTAATGAACCTGTTACAGCGCTTCAGCTTGTAAATACAGCAACTCCAATTGGATTTGGTTTTGCCTATTTTGTAGCAAAGGCATTACATAAGAACATTTATGAAGCAGAGCAGATTGAAAATTTGAAATCCGCAGTTCCAATGGGAGTGCTCAACATTGTGGAAGGTGTTATACCAATTGTAATGAGTGACCTTGTGAGGGCATTGATCGCATCAGCGGTTGGAGGTGCCTGTGGCGGCGCAGTGACAATGGTACTTGGTGCAGACTCGACAGTACCGTTTGGTGGATTCCTGATGCTTCCGACTATGAAACGTCCGTGGACAGGATTACTGGCAATTTTAGTAAATGTAATTGTGACAGGATGTTTATATGCAGTGCTTGCGAAAAATAAAGTTGCAGATGCAGATGTGATTGAGGAAGAAGAGGAAGAACCGGATATCGAAGATATTCAAATTTTTTAATAGAGGATAATAAAAAGATCTTGAGTATTTCTCAAGGTCTTTTTGCATATAAGGCATGTGGATAAGTGGCTGTATGTTCCTTTTTAGTAAAAATAACAGGTTGAAAGCATAAATGTTTATCCAGCCAGCTGCCAATAATCCCGACCATTTTTCCAATGGTAAGTGCAGCTAAAACAGTTCCGATTCCGAGACCGTCCAAATGTCCGAGAAAAAGTTTTGTCATACATGCGGTGGCTACCAGACAGAGTACATCGAAGGAAATTTTAATCCTTGGATAATGAATTCCGGAAATCTGTGATACTTCTCTAGGGAAAAGATCGGTAGGAACGATCGGCAGACCGCACCGGTTGGAAAGCGCAATTCCCACACTGAGTAACAGATAGCTGATTATAAAATAAAGAATGCGGCAAAACATGGTTTGTGGAAGGATATGAATCCAAAGTTCATGGACATCCACCAATTGTCCGAATAAAAATCCGACTACAAAACTAAAAAGGTATTGTGGGACAAAACGTTTCTGCAAAAACATCAGAATTAAGACGAGAAGTCCTTGAAAGAGGTATGTCCATGTCCCGAGTGACAAGTGGGGAAGTACCTCTGAAAAAGCGAATGGTACGCTGGAAATCGCAGAAATTCCGGCACCGGAATACAGCATGAGCACTACTGCGAAGCTGTTGATGATAATGTTAATTGCAAGAGCTAACTCACCGGAAAGTATGGGGAGCTCTTCTTTTGTGATTGGTCTTTTCATTTGACCTTCCTCCTTATGATACAACAATTTGTCTCTTGTTTTTGACGTGAATAAAATCATTTCAAACTTCTTCTAGTGTATAAAATTATTTGTGATTAATCAAATGAATAATTTTAATCAAACTATAGACTGTGTCTATTATGCGGTGATATACTGACGGTAAGAAAGGAGGCGGTATCATTGAATCTGTCTTATATACGTTATTTCGTCACGCTGGCACATGTTCGACATTACACGAAAGCAGCAGAACAGTTATGCATTACACAGCCGAGTCTGAGCCATGCGGTGACACAGCTGGAAAAGGAATTGGGAATTCCGCTGTTTGAAAAAAATGGGAGAAATACGACATTGACACAATTTGGAGAAGAGTTTCTTGTCTGTGCAGAGCACACGTTATCTACTTTAGATGCAGGAGTTGCCTCGATTCATCGGAGTGCAAAGGGAGAAGGTGTCATTCGCCTTGGTATGCTTCGCACGTTAGGGATTGAGTATATACCGAAGCTGGCTGCGCAATTTTTGAGGGAAAATAAAGAGCGAGATATACAATTTACCTTTCATACGGGGGCAACGCAGACACTCTTAGATGGTTTAGAGAGCAGAAAATTTGATTTGGTATTTTGTTCGCAGCCATCTGAAAAGGCAAATTTAAGCGCGATTCCGGTGCAAAAGCAGAATCTGGTATTGATAACTCCCAGGAACCATCCGCTGGCAGGTCAGGATACAATTGATCTGAAGGAGACGGTCTCGTATCCACAGATTTATTTTGAGAAAAGTGCAGGTATTCGCAGCGTGATCGATCAGATGTTTTTGAACATTGGAGAGACGCCGAATATTGCCTATGAGACCGAAGAAGATCAAGTGATTGCAGGTCTGGTTGCACAGGGATTTGGGATTGCGATTGTTCCGTACATGGATCTGCTCTTAAAGCTGGATGTAAAAATTCTTCCAATTGTCTCACCAAACTGTGAACAGGTGCTGTTTATGGTCCATGACGAACGTGTATTTATGCCGCCTGCAGTGCAGAACTTTCGTCGGTTTGTATTGGAGAGAAGAGTAGTTAATATTTAGTGGGATAAAACTATATTTTCGCTGGCATTGTATGAAGTACGAATTTGTTTTTATGGAATTCCAATATCCCCTCATCGCGCATCTTTCCAAGCTCTTTCGATAGGGCGCTGCGATCCAGATTGAGATAGTCGGCAAGTCCCTGACGGTCAAACGGAATTTGGAATGTTGTACTTTTGGCTTTTGTCGCTTCTGTAGAAAGATAGATAAAGAGACGACTGCGAACGGTTTTAGGAGTAGTGCAGAAAATGCGTCTGGAAAGTATTAGATTTTTTTGCACAGAGATATAGAGAATATTCTGCATGATTTTAGCACTCCAGCTCTCTTTATCTTGAATCTGTTTCAGAGGTGCGATATTTAGAAAGAGGATATCAGCAGCTTCGGCAGTGACTGCGTCAACCATCATCGGTTCTTGACAGAGCGCGTAGGATTCGGCGAATACCTGTCCTGCTGAAATATTGCTTAAAATACTTTTGTTGCCCCACAGATCAATATTTTCAATATTGACACTTCCGCTTAAGACGATACCGATTTCATGGATATGTTCTCCGATGTGAAAGATAATAGTATTTTTTGCAAAGTGCTGTGTGCGCATGCAGCCAAGAGCCAGCATGTGTATCCACTCATTTTCCGTAATACCCTGAAATAAAACTGATTCAATTTTTTTCATAAAATCCTCATTTCCGTGGTTATAACCACTGAATTATTGGATTGATTATATTATACTCAGGTTACAAATGCAAGGAGGAAAAAATATGATTCGAAGAATTATTGAGATTGATGAAGATAAATGTAATGGGTGCGGAGTTTGTGCAGCGGCTTGTCATGAAGGAGCAATCGGTATGGTAGATGGGAAAGCGAAACTTCTTCGTGATGATTATTGTGATGGACTTGGAGACTGCCTTCCGACATGTCCGACAGGGGCAATCCGTTTTGTGGAGCGAGAGGCGGCAGCGTATGATGAACAGGCCGTTTTGGAAAATCAGAAAAAAGCAGCACCGGCGGTAATCCAGCCGTCACAGCTTGCACAATGGCCATGTCAAATCAAGCTTGTGCCAGTAAATGCACCTTATTTTCAGGGGGCAAAATTGCTGATTGCAGCGGACTGCACGGCTTATGCCTACGCTAATGTGCATCAGGAATTTATGCGAGGAAAGGTGACAATTATCGGATGTCCAAAACTGGATGATGTCGATTATAGCGAGAAATTGACACAGATTTTGGAGAATAATGATATCAAAAGTGTCACAATACTTCGTATGGAAGTCCCTTGCTGCGGTGGTCTTGAGATGGCTGCGAAAAAAGCACTTAAGGAAAGTGGAAAGTTTATTCCATGGCAAGTTGTCACGATTTCGATTGATGGGAAAATATTAGACTAAGAGCAATTTGAAATGCTATTGGGAGTAGTGTTTTAACAAAAAAGCTGATAAAATAGGTATCTCAGATGAATGAGGTATCTATTTTTTTTGTAACAGTTCAGTAAACTCGAGCTGTTATGACTGAACTGTTACAGATTGGAAGGAAAGGAAGGAAAAAATGGAAATCAGGCAGGCAAAGTTGGCGGATGTGCCAAGCATTATGAGGATATATGAAAAAGCAAGGGTATTTATGGAGAACAGTGGGAATCCTACACAATGGGCGGTTGGCTATCCGGGGCAGCAGCTAGTTGAAAAGGATATTATAGAAAAAAATTGTTACATCTGTGAGGAACAGGGGAAAGTTGTAGGTGTGTTTTCGTTTATAGTGGGAGAGGACCCGACATATCAGAAAATCGAGCATGGTGCATGGCACAGCGCAGAAACATATGGAACAATACACAGACTTGCATCAGATGGACAGGCAAAGGGGATTGCAAAAATTTGTTTTGATTTTTGCAAAACAAAATGCCGTTATCTTAGGATTGACACGCATCAGGATAACAAACCAATGCAGGCGGCAATCCTGAAATACGGATTTCAAAAATGCGGAATTATTCACGTTGCAAATGGCAGCGAAAGGATTGCGTTTGATATTTCGTTTGATTGAAAAAAGATTCACTGCATGATATGATATTTAGGATTAGAAATATGGGAACGGCAAAGACAGTTAGTGAGGTGAAAATAATGCCATTAACAAAGATGGAAGCGGAGAACTTTACAGTATTTGAGAAGATATCAATCCCGTTTTGTAGAGGGTTGAACGTACTAGTAGGAGAAAATGGAGTGGGGAAAACGCATGTTATGAAGATTGCGTATGCTGCGTGTCAAGCATCAAAGCATGATGTGTCATTTTCGCAGAAAAGCGTAATGTTATTTAGACCTGATCAGTCCAGTATCGGACGTCTTGTAAATAGAAGAAAAAATGGTAATAATACGGCGAAAATTTCTGTTGAGTCAGATGTAGCAAAAATCGGAATGTCATTTTCTATTAAAACAAAAAAATGGGATGCAGAGATTAAGACTGAGCCAAATTGGGAAAAACAGATGTCAGATTTGACAAGTGTATTCATTCCGGCAAAAGAAATTTTATCAAATGCATGGAACCTTGATGCAGCAGTTAAAATGGGAAATGTAGAATTTGATGATACGTATCTTGATATTATTGCAGCTGCCAAGATTGATATATCAAGAGGTGTTGATACAGGGGCAAGAAAAAAATATTTGGAGCTTTTGCAAAAAATCAGTTCAGGCAAAGTTGCTTTGCACGATGATAGATTTTATCTTAAACCAGGTACACAGGCAAGGCTGGAGTTTAATTTGGTAGCTGAAGGATTACGTAAGATTGCATTATTGTGGCAGTTAATAAAGAACGGTACATTGGAAAGAGGTTCTGTTTTATTTTGGGATGAGCCCGAGGCAAATATTAATCCTAAATATATTCCCGTTTTGGCAGAATTACTTATTATGTTGGAACGTGAAGGTGTTCAGATTTTTGTTTCCACGCATGATTATTTTTTGTCTAAATATATTGAAGTCAAAAAGAAAAAAGACAGTGAAATTCAATATATTTCGTTATACAAGGATAAAACAAGTATAATAAAGTGCGAGGTAGAAAAAGAATTTGAACTATTAGAACACAATGCTATTATGGATACTTTTCGTCAACTGTACAGAGAGGAAATCGGGGTGGTGCTTCAGTGAAAGTAATACCAGAATCAGACATGAGATTTGGTCAATTTGAGGAAATGAACTTATTTCATATAGAGAACTCGCTGAATCGGAACCATATATAGAGACAAAGGACAAATATCTATGAGTATAAAAAACAGAATTCCAAAGGAGTTTTATAAATTATTTAACAGTAAGTACGTCGAGTATTTTCAGCGGATTTTGATTGCACTTTATGAGCAGTCGGCAAGTTCGTATTCATTGCTTGGACTTACAGAAGAGGAATGTCAGGACACGATCGAGATGGAGATTTCTACATTTACGATGGATTTTAGTCAAAGTGACCTGGAGGAAGAGGGAGAACTTCTCACGCGGGCGAATATGGAGTCAGTGATGCTTCGAAAGCTGGAAGAGTGGGGATGGCTCCGAAAGGATTATGACGAATCTCTGAACTGCTATGTCGTTTCATTTCCGGATTACAGCCAGATGTTCACAGAGTTATTTGGCAGGCTATATAATGAAGAAAGCAGTATGGAGCGTGAGAGTCTGTTGACGATATACAGCCATCTGTTTACATACCACTCTTCTAAGGAAAAGGACAATGAGATTTTGAAAAGTGCGCTGCAGTCTTCGAAGGCATTGCTTCAGATGCTCTCGAATATGCAAGAAGGAATTCGTGGATTTTTTGAGGAAATGACGAAGCAGAAGACATTTCTTGGAATTCAGGAAGTGCTTGTGCAGGAAATGAATAATACAGATAGCCAAAAGTATGCGATTTTGACGACAACGGATAGTTTTTACCGGTATAAAGAAGAGGTGAAAGAGCTTATTGATCAGAATCTGATGGGAAATGAGGCTAGAAAGCAGGAGTTGCTTCAGAGGAGAAAAGAGCTGGAGGCAGATTCTTTTGCGTGGAGAAGAAATGAACGTGGAGTACAGAGCTGCGATGAGGCAATGGAGATCTTGTTTCAGATCAATCGGGAGTTTGACGGGATTGAGCGCAGATACAATCGTCTCATTGATCAAAAGAGAGTATTTGCAAAACGTGCGGCGGCTCGTATCCGATATATTTTGGCGGAGGGTGATGTGGAGGAAGACCACACAAAAGCGCTGATCAGGCTATTAAATATGAGCGACCGAAAAGATGAGATATTGAAAAAGCTTGGTGAACGTATGGGCATGACAGAGCGTTTTGCAGTGCTGAAAGAGAGGAGCTTTGCAAAACCGAGAGATGCGAAAAAGAAAGCGTTTGAACCACAGGAACTTGTAAAGACGGGACAAAGTGAGGAACAGTTGGATGAGTTTGTTGTAAAACCATTATATACAAAGGCACAGATTCGGGAATTTCGCAGACAAAATGAGGTGGATGGAGCATTTCAGGTGACAAAAGATACCGTTCACACAGTGGAAGATTTAGAGAAGCTTTTATTTGTATGGCAGGAAGCCACTGAGATTGCGCAAGAGACAGAAGAGATTGTGATCGGAGAGGAATTTACGACAGAGGAAGGCTTGCAGTATTCAGGATTTACAATCAGGAGGAAGTAATATGGAACAATATTTAGAAAGTTTATCTGTGACGGAAGCAGAAAAATTAAAGAAGACTATCTTGAGTCTGTTTCGCCAGACGTGTATTTTGCAGGAAAAATATGACCCAGTTACACTGGTTCCAAGTGACAATGAGCAGTTTGCAATATGCAGAACACATCGCAACTTTATTGAAAACTATCTTTCGGTTCTCGGATGTGAATTGCTGTATGATTCACAGGAGCGCATTTTCAGGCTTGTCGGAGAAGGCGTGGAGGCGGAGGTCCTGTCGAAGGAGACAACGATTATTGTTCTGCTCATAAAGATGATCTATCGGGATAAGATCATGGGAAAGGGACTTGCTGCGACGGTGACAAATTTAGAAGAAATCAGAGAGTACGGGAAGAATACGAATCTTTTGAATCAGAAACTTCCGGACGGTGAATGGAAGAGCGCTTTGGCGATTATGAAAAAACATCAGATTGTGGAGTATCCGGGGGCGCTTCGTGATCTTGAGGACGATACACCGATTTATATTTACAGCACGATTAATTTATATTGCAGTTCGGCGTTGATTAACGAGCTGATTGAGGCGTACAGAGAGGAGAATGCAGAGGATGAAGCAGGCAAAGAAGATATTTACACGAATTTTGATGAATAACTGGGGCGGAATTGACCATCAGGTACTTTGTCTGAATGAATATGTGAATCTGTTCAGCGGAAAAAGCGGTTCCGGAAAATCATCCGTGATGGATGCCATGCAGGTCGTGCTATATGGAAGTGTCGGAAATGATTTCCTCAACAGAGCGGCAGATGACAGCGCCAATAAAAGAAGTGTGTTAAGCTATTTGCGCGGAGAGCAAAAAGATGGTACGGCGAACCGTGAGAATCAGGATTTTTATGCCCATATTGTCTTGGAGATACAGGATACAGGGCGGAAAAGTTACACATGTATCGGAGCAGTTTTCGAAGTCGGAAAAAATGATATGGACCTGAAACGGTTCCGTTTTTTCAGCCATGCCGGAAAATTTCCGGAAGATGAGTATGTCACTGTGTCTGGAATTCCATATTCAATTGCACAGATTCAGAAACTGGTCCATGAAAGAGAACAGTCAGAAGATGCAAAAAGCAGAGGAAATATCAACCGGATCTATCCGTCCAGAGAAGCGTATCTGAACATCGTAAATGATATTATTTTCGGGTACGTAGATGCAGGTCGGTTTAAAACAATGCAAAAAAGTGCGATCGCGCTTCGCATGACAAAGGGAACGAGTCAGTTTATCAAAGACTATATGTTTCCGAAGAGCAAGGAAGATACGATCACTGCAATCAGTGAACAGCTTGCGGCTTACCGGGAGATAAAAGAGCGGGTCGAAGATTTGGAAAAACAGATTACCCTTTTAGAGGAGGTGCAGGCACATGACAGAAAGCTTACGCTTGCAAAGGCAGAGCAGGTAAAGACAGAAACGCTTTTACGGATTTTGGAGATTGAAAACAGGCGGGTACAACTTTTGTCAAAGACGGAGGAGTTCTCAAATACATGTGAGAAAATCGCGCAATTCGAAGAACAGATAAAAGATCTCGAGATGACATTGAATGGAAAACGAGAAGAACTGATTGGGGTGCGCACGGAACTTCGTGCCAGTGATTTTGAGAAAAAGAAAGAAGACCTTACAAAATTGCAGGAGACAATCCGTCTGTGCGGAAATGAGGCAAGAGAGTGGGGAGAATTGCTCAAGCGACTGAATCGTTGGAATGAGACAGACGGAGTCTGCGAGTATGTCAGTAACCCACTTTGCAATCTTCTGGAAGAAATCGAAGAGAGAAATATCACAGAAGAGAATGTGAACGGACTGAAAAAGCGACTGAAGGAAACGTATGAGAGTATCAAATCTGAGGTGGAAGAGCTGAAGGCAGAGCGACGACGTGTGGAAGCGGACTATCAGGAACAGAAAGAGATGCTTGAGGATTTGCAAAATGACAAAAAGCATTATTCCAAAGAAGTGAAAGTGGTCAGGAGAAAACTGCAGGAAGAATTGTCAGCAAGATACGGCAGAACCATATCGGTTGAAGTATTCGCAGATTTGTTCGACATTACAGACGAGGCATGGCGAAATGCAATCGAGGGAAGACTTGGAAGAATCAAATACGGTCTTATTGTGGAGCCAAGATATGCTTTAGATGCAGCGAATATTTTCCGGGGAATGAAGAAGCGAGAATACGAGACGGTGGATTTGATCAACACGGCAGCAATACAGCGGGATGAGCCGCAGGCGATGGATGAGACGCTGTATGATGCGGTAAAGACGGACATTCCATATGTAGATTTTTGCCTGAAACGTTATCTTGGACATATCAAAAAATGTGAGACCGTGGAAGAACTGCACGAGGTCAAAGACGGTGTTACTCAGGATTGCTATTCATACAGCAATTATATGTTCCGACATTTGCGGGAGAAAGATTACAGATATCAGACAATCGGCAGAAAGGTTTCCAAAAAGCAGATGCAGGAACTGGAGGAAGGCGTATACAGGCTGAATGTGGAACTGATTCGTCTTGGCGGGGAAATCTCAGAGCTTGAGCAAGCGGAGGATTTTGAGCGTCTGCAGACATATGATTACGAGACCATGCTGCAGAAATCTAATGCGGCAAGCCGGCTGAAAGAGTACTATGAAGAAGAGGCGCGTCTGTCGGAAGAAATCCGAGAGCTTCAGGCAGGTACAAGAGTTGCAGAGCTTCAGAAACAGGAACAGAGTCTGAATGAGTCCATTCGAAAGCTGGAACAAGAAAAAAATGGGGCACAGAAAGAGGTGACAAATTATTCGGCGACAAAAGGAAAGCAGGAACAGGATATAAAGGAACGCACAGAATACCTGGAGAAGCTTGAGGAAGGATTTGTACCGAATGCAGAACTGAAAGAGACTGTTCTTGCGGTCATTGACAAAGGAAATGAATACCGTTTTGAGAGAGAGCAGAAAAAGACATTCGAACAGCTGCGCTCACAGGAAGAGGAGGAATTCAAGCAAAGAGGAGATGCGAGAGAGCAATTCAATAAAGCATTTCCATCGTATGATTTCAGTCCGTTCGAGAAAGATAATACCGCCTATGATGAGTTGCTGGAAAACTGTAAGCAGAATTTTGAGCCGAAGTACAAGGCGGAGTTTGACAAACAGTATCAGCTTATCTATCAGATGCTGCGGGAAAATGTGATTGCGACAATCAACAGTGAGATTAAAGAAGCGAAACGACACCGCCGAGAGATCAATGCGATGCTTTCTGAAATCCGTTTTTCCGACAGTATTTATCAGATTGACATTTTGCCGACTGACGATGAAAACCGACAGTTTTATGAGATGCTGACGGCGGAGGAACTGAACATGAAAGTGATCGACCGAGACATGGAAGGACAGTTAAGTTTTGGTGAGGATGCCTTTTATCAAAAATACGAGGCGCAGATTAAGCGCCTGACTGACAAATTCATGCCGCCGAAGGAGGACGAGCCTTCTGCGAGAGAAAGACATAAACGAGATATGGAAAAATATGCGGATTACCGCACGTATTTGAAATTCAGCATGTACGAGCAGACCGAGGATCAGGACGGAAATATAAAAAAGAATTACGTGGATGATATGGCGGGGCGTGATTCCGGAGGAGAAGGACAGAATCCGAAATATGTGGCGCTGTTGGCGGGATTTGCTATGCTCTATCATCAACAGACGAACCGTGACACCAAAATACGTCTTGTACTTTTGGATGAAGCATTTTCCAAGATGGATAAGGAGCGAAGCGAAGTATGCCTTGCATATGCGCGCAAACTGGGACTCCAGCTTGTCGTGTGTGTGCCGGATGAGAGACTGCAGTCACTTGTACAGAACGTGGACTGCGTGTACGCATTCCGAAGAGCCAACAATCGGATTTCGATGATTCATATTGACAAAGGGGCATATTTGCGGATGATAGAGGGAGAAGCAGATGAAGAAGAAAACAGTGACGCTGTCACAGTGGCTCATCGAACAGAATGATACCGAAGCATATCGTGCAGGAAAACTTGCAGGGAAGAAACATCCGAAAGTAGACCAAAAACTGATTGATGCGGTCGGTGGGATGCAAAACCTTATCCGTCAGGCAAGAGTGCTTGAACAGGATGAGGCACTTGGCAAAAGCGGGATGATTCAATTTCGGTGGTGTAATTTAGGAAGTGACATCTCACAGATTGATTATGAGGTTGCCGCAATTCCATTGCTTTGCAGAAAGCTTGGTGTGAAAGATGTTCGGGAACACCAAGCGGAGTTGATAACACGGGTACAAATGTGGAAAAATAAGGTCAGCGAGTGTGAGTGGGTGGAAAACTATTATGATACACTTTTGAGCAGGCTTACACTTGGCAAAAAAGTCTCAGAAGCAGAAGATGAGAAATTGTTTTTGTGTCTGAACGCAGTGGCAGCACAACAGGAATTTATTTGGGAGCGTGTGTTCAGCGCCAGAGTGTTCCACAATTCGAAGACATTTCAGAATGAATATAAGAACAGCATTGTTACGATTTTGAAAAATTGTTCTCCGTACTACGAGGAGGAAATAGACGCAGAGACGCTTCTGGCAGCACATAATATCCACTCCTATGCGCAGACACTGGAGTGGAAAGGCTGTCTTGAATATAGGTTGGATAATGGTAATGTTGTGGATACAGACGAAAACACTTATGGAACAGTGATTAATTCTCAGACGATGGAACACGCCAGCGTGACAGACCTTTCCGGATGCAAACGGATTATGACAATTGAAAATAAGGCAAATTACGAGAGTATGATTTTCTCAGAAGAAACGTTGTACATTTATTGTCATGGGTATTTCACGCCAAAAGAAGTGAGATTTTTAAAGAAAATCCCGGAGCTTGCTGACGCAGACTGCGAGTTTTTACACTGGGGAGATATGGATTACGGCGGAATCAGTATTTTTCAGTTCATCAAAAAGAATGTATTCCCAGAGTTGAAGCCTTATAAAATGGATCGAACCGCTTTTGAGGGAGCTTTGAAAGACGGTGCAGGCATTGTGCTGGAACATGAGACAAGGAAGAAACTGGAAGCGAAAGATGCGGGTCTGTTGGAAGAGTTGAAACAGGTGATTTTAGAGACAGGAAAGACGATAGAGCAGGAGCTGGTGAGAGGGAAATAGGGTGGAATTTTAATTGATACGCGGATAAAAATATGATAAGATAATTTACAGAACAATCGTGAACAGGGTGGGCTGACCTCTCATTTACATACGGGAGGTGATGCTAATGGACAACAAACATTTTGATTTCAAAGATTTGATGCAATTTGGTATGTTCATACTATCACTATTGACTTTTATTTACTTGATAAGTAATTAGTGCATAAAAAACCACCCTATAAAAAGTCTTGGCGGACTAGGGTGGAATTTTAATTCTCATTTAGAGGCCAACCACTTTGAACGGTTGTTCTTCTATAATCATATTATACACCTTCGGGCGTACCTGTCAAGAGTCATTGACAATCGAAATCGAGAGTGTTAAACTAAGAAAAACAAAAACATAGGGGAGCTTGTATTGGCAGGCTGAGAGGAAGTAATCAACTTCGACCCTTTAACCTGATGCGGATAATGCCGCCGTAGGAAATCATAATTGCTGATTTTTTCGGAGATATCGTATTAGGTATCTCCGTTTTTTGTGGCAGAAAGGAAGTAGAGAAGATGAAAAGAGAACAGACGAAAAAATTATGTATGGCAGGAATTTTATGTGCCGTGGCAGTGGTCGGAAGCACATTGTCCGTGCCGGTATTTGGGAGCAAATGTGCCCCGGTACAGCATATGGTAAATGTGCTCTGTGCGGTATTGTTAGGACCTGGATACGGAGTCGGAGTTGCATTTTGCGCAAGTTTGATTCGTAACTTATTAGCGCTTGGAAGTATTTTGGCATTTCCGGGAAGCGTGTTTGGAGCACTGCTCTGTGGAGTTGTGTACTGGAAGAGCAAGAACTTATTATTGACACTGCTTGGAGAGGTACTTGGAACAGCGATCCTTGGAGGACTCTGTGCATATCCGTTGGCAGTTCTTGTCATGGGTGTGTCAGCAGGCGAAGTTGCATTTTATGCATATGTACTTCCGTTTTTTGTATCTACAGCAGGGGGAGCAATATTGGCGGGCATTCTGATCGAGATGCTGAAAAAAGCAGGAGTGCTCCGTATGGCAGCTAAAAAATAGGGAGAATGGAAACATGTTAGAATTAATGTCAGATCAGGTGAGAAAACATGCACCTTTGATACATAATATGACAAACCGGGTGTCGATCAATGACTGTGCGAACATTCTGCTCGCCTGCGGAGCCTCTCCGATTATGGCAGAAGCAATCGAGGAAGTGGAAGAGATCACGGCAATGTGTGATGGGCTTGTCTTGAATATGGGGATGCCGAACAGACAGAAGATAGAGGCAATGAAAAAAGCCGGAAAGCGGGCAAATGCACTTCATATTCCGGTTGTCTTAGATCCGGTTGGAGTCGGCGCATCGGCATTTCGAAGAAAAGCAGTATCCGAGCTGTTAAAAGAAGTCAGATTTACTGTCATTCGTGGAAATCTCTCAGAGATTCGGACGTTGATGTGTGGAGTGTGTGGCACAAGAGGGGTAGACGCAGAGCCTGCAGATCTGATGGGGGAGAAGAATCTGTATCAGAACGTAAAAATGGTAACTGCATTTGCAGAAAAAAGTGGTGCGGTTGTGGCGGCAACGGGAAAGAACGACATTGTATCGGATGGAAGAAAAGCATATTGGATTCAAAACGGACATTCAATGATGCAAACAGTCACCGGAGTAGGATGCCAGCTCTCAGCGCTGGCTGCGGCGTATGTGGCTGCGAATCCGAAGCATACACTGGAGGCGGTGACAGCGGCGGTCAGTGCGATTGGAGTTTGTGGAGAGCTGGCGTATGAACGTATGAGTGATCTGGATGGAAATGCATCTTATCGTAATTACCTGATTGATGCAGTTTATCGGTTGGATGGAAAGAAGCTTGAGCGCTTGGCTCGAGTAGAAAAAGTAAATGAAGATGGAGAGAAAAGTAATGAGATGTAGACCGGAGATGATGCGATTATATGCGGTAACAGACCGTGCGTGGACAAAGAAAAAGTCCTTGATCGAGCAGGTGGAGGCGGCAATTTGCGGAGGTGCAACCTGCATACAGCTGCGGGAGAAAAACCTTGATGAGGAAGCATTTTTGCGGGAGGCGATGGAGATGCAAAAGCTGTGTGAGACCTATCAGGTTCCGCTGATTATCAATGATCATGTAGAGATTGCGAAACAATGCAAAGCAGCAGGAGTGCATTTGGGACAAAAAGATATGGAAGCGGGGAGAGCACGGGAGATACTTGGACCCAAAATGATTCTTGGAGTGTCAGCAAGAACGGTGGAACAGGCGGTGCAGGCAGAGCGCGCCGGAGCAGATTATCTCGGCGTGGGAGCCGTATTTCAAACGAGTACCAAGACCGATGCAAAAGAAATTTCCCATGCGATATTGAAGGAGATCTGTGAGAGTGTGAACATTCCGGTTGTCGCAATCGGCGGCATCGGAAAACAGAATATAGAAGCGCTTGCAGGCAGCGGCATCGCAGGAGTGGCGCTCGTGTCGGCAGTTTTTGCAGCGGAAGATATTGAGCAGGAGTGTCGGGGACTATTAAAACAAATAGAAAGAATCGTGTGAGGTGAAGAGAGAATGAAAACAGCATTGACAATTGCAGGAAGTGATTCCAGTGGAGGAGCCGGTATTCAGGCGGATTTGAAGACGATGATCATGAACGGTGTATTTGGGATGAGTGCGGTAACTGCATTGACTGCTCAGAATACAACCAAAGTGACAGGAATCATGGAAGTGCCGCCAGAGTTTTTGGAAAAGCAGATTCAGGCGGTATTTGAAGATATTCGACCGGATGCGGTGAAGATCGGCATGGTTGCAAGCAGTGAACTAATCAGTACGATTGCAGGCTGCCTGAAAAAATATGGGGCAGACAATATCGTTGTGGATCCGGTTATGGTTGCGACGAGCGGTTCTAAGTTGTTAAAAAATGATGCGGTTCATACGTTGGAGTGTGAATTGCTGCCGTTAGCGACACTTGTTACACCCAATATTCCGGAGGCAGAGATTTTAGCGGATATGAAGATTACAACTCGGGAAGATATGATTGTGGCAGCTAAAAAAATCGGTGACAGATATCTCTGCTCGGTATTGCTGAAGGGCGGACATAATTTAAATGATGCAAGCGATCTTTTCTATAGGGAAGGAGCTGTTCGGTGGTTTGAGGGAAAGCGGATTGAGAATCCGAATACACACGGAACGGGCTGTACGCTATCCAGTGCGATTGCATCCAATCTTGCGAAAGGATTTTCGCTGGAGACAGCGATACAGAGGGCAAAGGAATATATTTCCGGCGCATTGGAGGCGATGCTTGATCTGGGAAAAGGAAGTGGTCCGATGAACCATGGATTTGATTTACAAGGAAAATTTGTGAAGGAGGAAAATTAAGATGTACCATACACAGATGGAAGCAGCAAGAAAAGGAATTATCACAAAAGAGATGGAAATTGTTGCGGAAAAGGAGTTTCGGACAGAGGAGGAAATACGTGATCTCGTTGCAAAAGGACAGGTGGCAATCTGTGCCAATAAACGACATACTTGTCTTGACCCAAACGGAGTAGGTTCTGCGCTTCGCACAAAGATCAATGTCAATCTTGGCGTGTCAAAAGACTGCAAGGATTATGACGTAGAGATGGAAAAAGTGATGGCGGCGGTTAATATGGGAGCTGAGGCGATCATGGATCTGTCTTCTCATGGAGACACACAGCCATTTCGAAGAAAACTTACAAGTGAATGTCCGGCGATGATTGGAACGGTTCCGGTTTATGACAGTGTCATTCACTACCAGAGAGATCTTTCAACATTGAGCGCAAAAGATTTTATTGATGTCATCCGGCTTCATGCGCAGGACGGTGTGGATTTTGTGACACTTCATTGCGGAATTACAAGAAAGACGATTGAGCAGATCAAAAAGCATAAAAGGAAAATGAATATTGTTTCGCGTGGAGGTTCTCTTGTGTTTGCATGGATGAGTATGACCGGAGAAGAAAATCCATTTTACGAATATTATGATGAAATTCTGGAGATCTGCAGGGAGTATGATGTGACAATCTCGCTTGGAGATGCTTGTCGTCCGGGATGCCTTGCAGATGCGAGTGATGTTTGCCAGATCGAGGAGCTGGTTCGTCTGGGAGAGTTGACGAAACGTGCGTGGGAAAAAGACGTTCAGGTGATGGTGGAAGGACCGGGACATATGCCGCTTGATCAGATTGAGGCGAACATGAAGCTGCAGCAGACAATCTGTATGGGGGCGCCGTTTTATGTACTGGGACCGCTTGTGACGGATATCGCGCCTGGATATGATCATATCACTTCAGCGATCGGTGGCGCGATTGCTGCATCAGCGGGGGCGGCGTTCCTTTGTTATGTCACGCCGGCTGAACATTTGGCTCTTCCTAATGTGGAAGATGTCAAACAGGGGATCATAGCCTCCAAGATCGCAGCTCATGCGGCGGACATCGCAAAGCATATTCCGCATGCAAGAGATCTGGACGATCAGATGGCAGATGCAAGAAGAACATTCGATTGGGAGAAACAGTGGGAGTGTGCCATTGATCCCGAGACGGCAAAGCGCATTCGCGATGAGAGAAAGCCGGAAATCGAGGAGAGCTGCTCGATGTGTGGGAAATTCTGCGCGGTCAGAAGTATGAATAAAGCGCTGAATGGAGAGCATATTGACATTTTGTAGTTCGGTATTGATTTGGAAAATGAACATCTTTAAACTTCATTTAAGGTTGACATATTATATTCTTGCTACCATGAAACAAAAGAGGAGGAATGAGTGATGCGTTTATTGCTTGCAGAGGATGAAAAACTATTAGCAAAGGCACTTACAGCAATTTTAGAAAGAAATAATTATTCCGTAGATGCGGTCTATGACGGTGAGGAGGCTTTGGAATATCTAGATGCAGACAATTACGATGGTGTGATTTTGGATATTATGATGCCGAAAGTAGATGGCATTACGGTATTAAAGACGATTCGAAATCGTGGAAATCTGATTCCGGTCTTACTGTTGACGGCAAAGTCAGAGGTTGATGATAAGGTGGCGGGGCTGGATGCCGGAGCAAATGATTACCTGGCGAAACCTTTTCATTCAAAAGAATTGCTTGCGCGGATACGGGCGATGACAAGAACCCAGACAGCACAGGCAGATTCCAAGCTTCAGATTGGAAATGTCACGTTAGACCGAGCGACTTTTGAGCTTTCCACACCGGCGGGAAGCTTTCGGCTGGCAAATAAAGAGTTTCAAATGCTGGAATTGATGATGAGCAATCCGAGTCACTTGATTTCCGCAGAACGGTTTATGGAGAAAATCTGGGGATATGACAGTGAAGCGGAGGTGAATGTAGTATGGGTCTATATTTCTTATCTAAGAAAGAAACTGACTGCGCTGCATGCCAATATTCAGATTAAGGCAACAAGAAATGTGGGGTATTCTTTGGAGGAAGTCAAATGATAAAGAAACTGCGTATGAAATTGATCATTGCATCTATGATGTCATTGTTGGCAGTATTGCTGATTATAGAAGGAATTGCGGGAGCGTTGAACTACAATAGAATTGTTGCGGAGACAGATCAGACGTTGGAGATTTTAGAAGAAAATAACGGAAAATTTCCGGATGTTCCACCGCCTGAGAAGCCAAGTGAAAAAAAGAAAGAGGGCAGAATGTCATCTGAGCTTCCATATGAATCCAGATATTTTTCGGTACTGCTTGACAGTGAAGGGGAAGTGCTCACAACAGATACAGGAAAGATTGCCAGAATTGATACTTCTGATGCGGTAGAGTATGCGAAACAAGTCTTAAAGAGTGGAAAAGAACGAGGATTTTTGGAGGGGTATCGATATGTTGTAGTGAATTCCGATTCCGAAGTGAGAGTGATTTTTCTGGATTGCAGCAGAAATCTTTCTACGTTTCAGAATTTTATTGTCACAGCAGTCGTGGTCTCCACCGCCGGTCTTTTGGCAGTACTTATCCTGATGATATTTCTGTCGGCACGGATTGTAAAGCCGTTTTCGGAAAACTATGAAAAGCAGAAACGTTTTATCACAGATGCCGGACACGAGTTGAAGACACCGCTCACGATCATAGATGCGGATGCGGAAGTATTGGAGATGGATTTTGGAGAAAATGAGTGGTTGAGTGATATCCAAAGCCAGACAAGGCGCCTTGCAGACCTTACAAATAACCTGATTTTGTTATCTAGAATGGAAGAGGAGCGGACGAAAGAATTGATGGTGGAGTTTCCGTTGTCGGATGTAGCGGAAGAGACTGTCGGGACATTTCAGGCGCTGGCAAAGACACAAAATAAGGTATTGGAGAGTAATATCACATCAATGATTGCAATGAAAGGAGATGAGAAGGCTATCCGACGCCTGATCACCATTCTTTTGGACAATGCAGTGAAATACGCAAAGGAGAATGGACGTATATGTGTGACATTGGAAAAGCAGAAAAAACGGATTCGTTTGTCTGTATTTAATACGACAGAACAGATTTCCAAAGAGCATATGGAGCATTTGTTTGATCGATTCTATCGAACAGACAGGTCAAGAAATTCCGAGACAGGAGGATATGGACTGGGACTTTCCATTGCAGCCGCTACAGTGGAAGCACATAGAGGGAAGATTACAGCGACAACGGAAGATGAAAAATCCTTGTTGATCACAGTTATATTTCCGATTTCATAAAACGAGAGTTTGTTTGCAAAAATGCAGACAGGCTCTTTTTTTGTCTGTAAAAGTATTTTAAAAAAGAAGTTAAATATTTTTAAGTTTGTTTAAGGTTCGTTGCGTATAGTATGTTTAACGAAATGAGAGAGGAGTAATGATTATGGCTTATCAAGCGACTTTTAAACGTTATGAATTAAAATATCTGCTGACACGGCAGGAAAAGCAAAATGTGTTGAAAAGTATGGCAGAACATATGAAGCTGGATGATTATGGGCGAACAACCATCCGAAATATTTATTTCGATACAGACACATACCGGCTGATTCGTCATTCTTTGGAAAAACCGGTTTATAAAGAAAAATTACGTGTTCGCAGCTATCAGCCGGCAGGACCGGACGATCCGGTGTTTGTAGAATTAAAAAAGAAATATAAATCGGTTGTCTATAAACGAAGATTGGTATTGCCGGAGGCACAGGTGATGAAGTGCTTTGAACACGGAAAACCACTTCCGATTCATTCACAGATCGGGGAGGAGATTGCATATTTCTGGGATTATTATGAAACGCTTCATCCGACCGTATTTCTTACCTATGAAAGGGAAGCGTACTATGCGCTGGATGGAAGCGATTTTCGAGTGACATTTGATGAAAATATCCTTTATCGGGAGGAAGATATTTCACTTGGAAGTAAGATATATGGCACACCGATATTAGGAGAGAATCAGACACTGATGGAGATCAAGACATCGGGTGGGATACCACTTTGGATGAGCGAGACACTTACAAAAAATACATTATTTAAAACATCTTTTTCGAAATACGGAACTGCATATCAGCAGATGATGGATGAAAAAGTACAGAGAGGAGTTCAATATGCTTAATAATATGTTTCAGGGGATTTTTGATACGGATATGACAACGGTGATTGCGGTGCCGGATTTTCTGCTTTGTGTAGGATGTGCGCTGGTGATTGGATTAATTTTGGCAGGAGCCTATATGTATGGGACACGATATACAAAGAGTTTTGTTGCAACACTTGCGGTACTGCCGGCAATTGTCTGTGTTGTCATCATGATGGTAAATGGAAATGTCGGAGCCGGAGTTGCGGTGGCAGGGGCATTCAGTCTGGTTCGTTTCCGGTCGGTACCGGGATCCGCAAAAGAGATTGGAGCTATTTTCCTTGCAATGGGAACCGGTCTGGTAGCAGGAATGGGATATCTTGGATATGCATTTCTCGTTGCAGTGATTTTAGGAGGAGTGACCTTACTATATAATAAGGTGGATTTTGGAGCAGGGAAAAAAGCTGCATTATATAAGACATTACATATTACAATTCCGGAAAATTTGGACTACACAGGTGTATTTGACAAAATCTTAAAACAATATACAAAAACGTATGAGGTGGTGCAGGTAAAGACAACCAACATGGGAAGTTTGTTTAAGCTTACATATAATATTACATTAAAAAATGCGGAGGAAGAAAAGGCATTGATTGACGCACTTCGGTGCAGAAATGGAAACCTTGAGATTTCCGTATCAAAACAGGAGACAATTATTGGTGAACTATAGGAGGGATGCATATGAAAAGAAAGGTAGTATTAGCATTTTTACTGACTGGAGCACTGGTTCTTTCCGGATGCAGCAAGACAAATAACAGCAACGAAACATCATCTGGCAGTACGAGCACGGATTCATCAGCACAAGGCATCGATGTCTCAAACATGTTTTCAGACAGAGATAAAGAGATTGGATATGATGAAGAAAACAGTACAATGATCAAACTTTCCGATGATAGTACGACATGTGATTCCGATGCGGTTCAGATATCAGGAAATACAGTGACAATCATCGACGAGGGAACTTATATTCTCTCAGGAACGCTGACCGATGGTATGGTGATCGTGGATGCGGAAGATACCGATAAAGTCCAGCTTGTGTTAGATGGAGTGGATATTACAAGTGCAGAATCTGCAGCCATTTATGTACGTGAGGCAGATAAGGTGTTTATCACGACGGCGAGTGATTCCAAAAATACACTCACGAATGGAGGTACATACACTGCAATTGACGACAACAATATCGACGCTGCGATTTTTTCAAAATCAGATCTGACGTTAAACGGCGCCGGTTCTCTGACAATTACAGCAAAGGCGGGACACGGTGTCGTGTCAAAGGATGACCTTGTACTTACCAGCGGAACATATCAGATTGACGCGGCATCACATGGACTATCCGGAAAAGACAGTGTCCGCATCGCCAGCGGAAGTTATACAATTGTATCCGGAAAAGATGGAATTCATGCGGAAAATGCAGATGACACCAGCCTTGGATTTGTCTATCTGGCAGACGGAACGTTTGATATCACATCTGACGGGGATGGAATCAGCGCAGGAAACTGGCTTCAGGCAGATGGTGGTGTCTACACGGTCAAAGCAGGAGGCGGCAGTGGAAATGTTCAGAAAAGTGACGGAGAATGGCAGTTTGGACCTGGACAGAAGACAGAGAGTACCGATACGACAGAGGAAGACACTGTCAGTATGAAAGGAATCAAGGCGGCAGGAGAATTGATTCTGAAAGGCGGAAGGTATTCTTTGGACAGTGCGGATGACACGATTCATTCCAATGCAAATATCACAATCAGTGATGGGGAATTTACACTTGCTTCCGGTGATGACGGAATTCATGCAGATTCAGCGACAACCATTTCCGGAGGAACTATTGATATTACAGAAAGTTATGAGGGAATTGAAGGACTCAGCATTGATATTACAGGCGGTGATACTACTGTGACGGCAAGTGATGATGGATTGAATGCGGCAGGCGGCAATGACAGCAGTGGATTTGAAGGACCTGGAGGAGACCAGTTTGCGGCAGAAGATGGTGCGTATATTCAAATATCCGGAGGTACGCTAAAAGTAAATGCCAGCGGTGATGGAATTGATTCTAATGGGGACATTACCGTTTCAGGCGGTGAAACTTATGTGTCAGGTCCGACAAATGATGGAAACAGTGCGTTGGATTACAACGGAACAGGAACAGTCACGGGAGGAATCTTTATTGCTGCCGGTTCATCCGGAATGGCGGAGAATTTCGGAGATTCTTCTACACAGGGAGTTATGATGGTCACAGTGAATTCTCAGGCCGCAGGAAGTGCGGTTTCTCTTTCTGACAGCAGCGGAAATGAACTTGTGTCATGGACTCCGGAGAAAGAATACACTTCTGTTATCATCAGCTGTCCGGAAATTACAACAGGACAGGAGTATACGTTAACAACAGGAAGCGATACGACACAGATTACGATGAACAGTATTGTCTATGGCTCAGGAAGTGGAATGGGAGGCAACCCAGGAAATGGCGGAGGTCCGGGAAACGGTGGAGATATGGGACAGAAACCAGATGACGGCAATGGAACGGGCAAAGGCCCGGGAGACGGCGGAAACATGGGAACGCCTCCGGAAAAAAGTTAATAATTATAATAAAGAAGGAAGGTGATAGAAATGCAAAACAGACGAGTTGCTTTGATACCGGCTTATCAGCCAAATTCGGATATGGCACAGCTGGTGCAGGAGATCAAAGATACGGGATTTCAAATTGTTGTGGTAGACGATGGAAGTTCACCCGAGAAGGAAGAGGTGTTTCGAATGGCTGCGAAAAATGCAGTCATTCTGAAACATAATGAGAATCGGGGAAAAGGACGGGCATTGAAGACCGGACTGGATTATATTTATTCGAAGTTTTCGGCAGACTGTGTTGTAGTTACAGTAGATGCAGATGGTCAACACAAGCCAAATGATGTGGAAAGAGTCTGCAAAGAAGCAGAAAATCATGCAGGCTGTTTGATACTTGGAAGCAGGAAAATGAAGGGCGATATTCCACTGCGGAGCAGATTCGGCAACACAGTGACTCGTCTGGTCTATCAGCTTTTTACAAAAATTCGGGTATATGACACACAGACAGGACTTCGAGCTTTTGAAGGAGCACTGATTCCAAAGTTTTTGGGAATCGTGGGAGAACGCTATGAATATGAAATGAATGTGCTGTTAGAATGCTCAGGATGCCATATTCCAATCAAAGAGGTCTCGATTGAGACGGTGTATTTAGATAATAATTCGTCTTCCCATTTTGATACACTAAAAGATTCTTATCGCATCTATAAGGAAATTCTGAAATTCTCAGCGGCGTCGTTTGGAAGCTTTTTGATTGATTACAGAATGTACAGCCTGTTGACTGCGATAACGGCGACCGGATTTGCAAATGGTGGTGCGGTAGCCTTTTCAAACATAGGGGCAAGAATAGTAAGCGCAGTATTTAATTATATGGTCAATCGCAATATGGTGTTTCAAAGCAAAGAAAATCCGGTAAAATCGGCGCCGAAGTATTTTACACTTGCAGTTGGAATTCTGGTCGGAAACACAATTATGCTGGAGATACTGGTCAATGCAATCGGAATGAACCATTATGTCGGTAAACTGTGTACCGAATTTATATTTTTCTTTGCAAGCTGGTTTATACAAAGTCATTTTATCTTTCAAAAGAAGGAGGAATAGTATGCATCGATTCAAAAAACATTGGTGGGGAATGATTAGCAGTGTCATTTTGATTGCATTTACCGGATATATGCTCATGGATACATTTCTGCTTACAAAAGTCTATGTCGTTGTCAATGATAAAAAGGAAAACAAAAGTGATAATGATACGGAAAATGAGCAGCAGGAAGCTGTTTCGACAGGGACAACGTACAGTGACGACAACATACAGATTACGCTGACAGAATATCGGGAAAATGACACCACCGTTTATGTGGCAGATGTTGTGCTCTCCTCACCGGAATATTTGCAGACAGCATTCGCGCAGAGCAGTTATGGGCGAAATGTGACAGAGAAAACATCTGAGATGGCACAAGATGCGGGCGCGATTTTGGCAATCAACGGAGACTATTATGGAGCACAGGAGAAGGGATATGTGATCCGTGATGGCGTATTGTATCGGGATACGGCAAAAACAGACCAGCAAGATCTGGTAATCTATGAAGATGGGACAATGAAAATTATCTCGGAAGATGAGGTGACGGCAGAAGAATTGCTGGAAGAAGGGGCGAAGGAAGTACTTTCTTTTGGTCCGGCGCTGGTCACAGATGGTGAGATTGCGGTGACGGAGTCCGATGAAGTTGGAAAAGCGATGGCGAGCAATCCGAGGACTGCGATTGGAATGATTGATGATTTACATTATGTGTTTGTAGTTTCAGATGGGCGAACAGAAGAAAGTGAGGGATTGTCACTTTTAGAACTGGCACAATTTATGGATTCCCTCGGGGTAAAAACAGCTTATAATCTGGATGGCGGCGGATCTTCCACAATGTACTTTAACGGGGAGGTCATCAATCAACCGACCACAAATGGGAAAAGTATTCAGGAGAGGAGCGTGAGTGACATTGTCTACATCGGCTATTAAAACAGGATTACAATATTTTACGGCAGCTCTGTTGTGCGCTCTGTTCGGAGCAGTCTATGAATTGTTCAGTCACAGTGTATTTTCCTATTATATGTTATACGCATTCATGATTCCTCTGGTGGGTGGAGCATTGTTATTTTTCCTGATGGGGTATTTTCAGTGGAAGATTCCTGGGAAAGTTTCTCGAAGCCTATGGCAGTTTGGGATTGCAGCATTGACTGTTGGCTGTCTGCTGCAAGGTGTTTTGGAAATCTACGGCACGACCAACCGGCTTATGATTGTTTATTGGGTGACAGGAGGAATATTTCTTATCGGAGGAGCAGCTGCATATTTTACAGGCAGCAGACGACGTATGGAGTAACGGATAAAAAGGAGTGGTATTTTGACCTTAGAACAATATTATGGTGAAAAACTGCAGATGCTGCGAAACGGGCAGCAATATCTGTCAGATATGATTGCGGAATATCCGGTGAAAAAGATGGCGGACGGAATTCAGCCGATTCTTTATATAAATTCTCGAATCAAAGCGCCGGAAAGCCTGACGCTGAAATTGCAGAAAAAAGGACTGCAGGAGGATTGCGATACGGCGCTCACAAAGATACATGATCTTATCGGAATCCGGGTGATCTGTTCTTTCGGGGAAGAGGTATATCGGGTTGCAGAATGGATTTCCAACAGAGAACATGTGGAAGTGATAGAACGTAAAGATTATATTGCCTATCCGAAACCGAATGGTTACCGAAGTCTTCATCTGATTGTAAAGTTTACAGAAAAAGGAATGGAACAGATTACCGCCGAGATACAGATTCGGACAATTGCCCATGATTTTTGGGCTGTGCTGGAGCACCAGATGAAGTATAAAAAAAGTGTAGAGCATGAGACTGTAATCAAAAGTGAGTTGAAACGATGCGCAGATGAAATCGCATCACTTGACGTGTCCATGCAGACCATTCGGGAGCTTTTACGGGAGTGGGAAAGTCACAAATAATTTTTTGCACTAATTATTTTTTATGCAGTTGCTATAAATGGATATACCTCTGGACTATGCAAATGTTGAAAGAAATGGTAAACTAGGGAGTGTTGATCAAGTGAGCTAATTACATAAAGACTTTATTTTAGGTGATTTTTGCGGACGCGGAAGTAATGATTATTGCTATTTTAAAGGCAATTCGCGTTCTTAAAAATATTAGCTGTGAAGCAATGACTAGACAAGTCATTGCTTCCGTTTTCAATTGAAGGTTAGAGAAGACTAAGGAATATAAGGAGGGAGCAACAAATGAAGTTAAGTGAATTATCAATAGGAAGCACTGCAACCATACTTCGTGTGGGAGGGGCAGGCGCACTGCGCCAGCATTTTTTGGACATGGGGCTGATACAGGGAACGGAGGTCACTGTCGTAAAATACGCACCGATGGGAGATCCGGTGGAATTGCGTATCCACGGTTATGAACTGACGATTCGATTAGCAGATGCAGAAAATATCGAGACCAGTGAGCCGCATAAGCCAAAAACCTTGAAAAAGAAAGTGGCAAAGCCGGAGAAACACCATCCGGGATACGGTGAGGGAGGAAAATTCCATGATCGAAATCACGAAAATCCTCTTCCGGACAGTGAGACGCTCACATTTGCCCTTGTAGGAAATCAAAACTGTGGAAAGACCACATTGTTCAATCAGTTGACCGGCGCCAAACAACATGTCGGAAATTTCCCGGGTGTGACGGTGGATCGAAAAGATGGCGTAATCAAAGGACATGACAATACACTGATTACAGACTTGCCGGGAATTTACTCTATGTCTCCATATAGCAGCGAGGAGATTGTGACAAGAGAGTTTGTTATCCATGAAAAGCCAAAGGGAATCATCAATATTGTAGATGCGACGAATATCGAGCGAAATCTTTATCTGACCATGCAGCTTTTAGAACTGGGAATCCCAATGGTTGTCGCCTTGAACATGATGGATGAGCTGCGGGAAAATGATGGATCTGTACTTGTCAATGAGATGGAGGAAGAGCTGGGAGTTCCGGTTATCCCGATTTCAGCGGCAAAAGGAGAAGGAATCGAAGAACTGATTCGGCACGCAATTCATGTGGCGAAATATCAGGAACAGCCTTTGGAGACCGACTTTTGTAAGCGGGAGGAAGGTATCCACAGAGGAATCCATGCGGTCATGCATCTGATTGAAGATCATGCGGAAAAAGTGAGGATTCCGGTGCGCTTTGCGGCGAGCAAGGTGATGGAAGGTGACACGAAAATTTTGGAACAGCTGAAGCTGACAGCGAATGAGCAGCATCTTTTGGAAGAGATTGCAAAACAGACAGAGGAAGAGACCGGCATGGACCGTGCGGCCGCGGTTGCCCAGATGCGTTTTGATTATATCGAGGATATCTGCGGCGAGACTGTCATCAAACCCAAGGAAAGCAAGGAGAGGGTAAGAAGCAGAAAAGCAGATGAGTTCCTGACCGGGAAATATACAGGAATTCCGGCATTTATCGGAATCATGGGAGTTGTGTTCTGGCTCACGTTTAATGTGATCGGCGCGTTTTTACAGGGGCTTTTAGAATCTGGAATCACAGCTTTGACAGATCTGGCGGACAAGGCGATGCAGGCGGCAAATGTCAACAGTGTGGTACATTCTCTTGTGATCGACGGAATTTTTAGCGGTGTCGGTGGAGTCTTAAGCTTCCTGCCGATCATTGTGACACTCTTTTTCTTCTTATCAATTCTGGAGGATAGTGGATATATGGCACGTGTGGCATTTATCATGGATAAATTACTTCGAAAACTTGGTCTTTCCGGAAGAAGTATTGTGCCGATGCTGATTGGATTCGGGTGTACGGTCCCGGGTGTTATGGCGAGCCGTACATTGCCATCAGAGCGAGACCGTAAAATGACGATTCTGCTGACGCCGTTTATGAGCTGTACGGCAAAGCTTCCAATCTATGCATTTTTTACTGCAGCATTTTTCCCAGATCATGGAGCTTTGGTGATGATTGCACTGTACGTGTTTGGAATTGTGATGGGAATCGTTATGGCGCTGATTTTCAAAAAGACAGCGTTTAAAGGAGAGGCAGTGCCGTTCGTCATGGAACTTCCAAACTATCGTATGCCGGGAGCAAAGAATGTGGGACATTTGTTATGGGATAAGGCAAAAGACTTCTTGCAGAGAGCATTTACGGTTATATTCATTGCGACGATCGTCATATGGTTTTTGCAGAGCTTTGATACAGGGCTGAATATGGTATCCGATTCACAACATAGTATTCTGGCGCTTGTCGCAGGAGCACTTGCTCCAATCTTTATTCCGGTTGGATTTGGAGACTGGAGAATTGTCACAGCGTTGATCTCAGGATTTCTCGCTAAAGAAAGCGTGGTCTCATCGCTTACGGTGTTGTTTGGAAGCACAGCGACTTTGCAGGAAAGCCTGACGACAGTCGGCGCAGCTGCACTCTTGGTATTCTGCCTGCTTTATACACCGTGCGTTGCCGCAATCGCATCTGTAAAACGCGAACTTGGCGGGAAATGGGCGGTGGCTATGGTCATCGGACAATGCGTAATCGCATGGATCATGGCGTTTGTGGTATATCACATTGGAATGCTGTTTTAGGGGAAATGACAGGGAAGAAGTGCAGTATAGAAAGAATTAACCGATAAGGACTTGTAAATCAAACAAAGCTCTTATATAATAAATCTATTCATTAAAAAGTAGGAGGATATTTTTGTGAAGAACGAAACGGTCATCGTCCTTGACTTTGGGGGACAATACAATCAATTAATTGCAAGACGTGTCAGAGAATGTAATGTATATTGCGAAATATATTCTTACAAGAAAAATCTGGAAGAAATTAAAGCGATGAATCCAAAAGGAATCATTTTGACAGGCGGACCTAACAGTGCGTATGAGGCAGATTCACCGACATACGACAAAGAATTGTTCGAGCTTGGAATACCGGTGCTTGGAATCTGTTACGGTTCCCAGCTGATGATGCACCTATTGGGTGGAACAGTAGAGAAGGCTCCGGTTCGCGAGTATGGAAAGATTGAAGTGACAGTGGATACAACATCCCAATTGTTTACAGATATTTCCGAGAAGACAATCTGTTGGATGAGCCATAACGACTATATTTCAAAAGCAGCACCGGAATTTGATATCATTGCGCACACGGCAGACTGTCCAGTGGCAGCAGTACAGAACGTAGAGAAAAAATTATATGCAACACAATTCCATCCGGAAGTACTTCACACACAGGAAGGAAAGAAGATGCTTTCTAACTTCGTATATAATGTATGTGGCTGCTCAGGTGACTGGAAGATGGATTCTTTCGTGGAAAACTCAATCAAAGCAATCCGCGAGAAAGTAGGAGACGGAAAAGTGCTCTGCGCACTGTCTGGTGGTGTGGATTCCTCTGTGGCAGCAGTTATGCTTTCAAAGGCAGTCGGCTCACAGCTTACCTGTGTGTTCGTAGATCACGGACTTCTCCGCAAAAACGAAGGAGATGAAGTAGAGGCGATTTTCGGACCGGAAGGAAACTACGAGTTGAACTTTATCCGCGTCAATGCACAGGAGCGTTTTTATGCAAAATTAAAAGGCGTGGAAGATCCGGAAGCAAAACGTAAAATCATCGGAGAAGAGTTCATTCGTGTATTTGAAGAAGAGGCGAAAAAAATCGGAGCAGTAGATTTCCTTGTACAGGGAACGATTTATCCGGATATCGTAGAGAGCGGACTTGGCGGTGAATCAGCAGTCATCAAATCTCACCACAACGTAGGTGGACTTCCTGACTACGTAGATTTCAAAGAGATCATCGAACCACTTCGCGATCTGTTCAAAGACGAAGTGCGTAAAGCCGGATTGGAACTTGGAATTCCGGAATACCTTGTATTCAGACAACCATTCCCAGGACCGGGACTCGGTGTTCGTATCATTGGAGAAGTCAATGCGGAGAAAGTGAAGATCGTACAAGATGCAGATGCAATCTACCGTGAGGAGCTGGAAAAAGCAGGCGTGGCAAAAGATATCGGACAATACTTTGCAGCGTTGACAAACATGCGCTCTGTAGGCTGCATGGGTGATGAGAGAACATACGATTACGCAGTTGCGCTTAGAGCGGTTACAACGGTGGACTTTATGACAGCGGAATCTGCAGAGATTCCTTGGGAAGTGCTTGGAAAAGTTATGAACCGAATTGTGAATGAAGTGGATCATGTAAATCGAGTACTGTATGATATTACAAGCAAACCACCAGGAACGATAGAGTTTGAATAGTTGCTACATCTCTGGAAAGCCTTGATTTATAAGGTTTTCCAGAGGTTTTTCTTTTTATTGGCTACAAATTGGCTACATCTGCCATTTGGCTACTATCTGGGACTGTTGTTCCGTTGATAATATTTTCAAGCTGTTGTGCGACTTCGGCTTGTTTGTTCGGATACAGATGACTGTAAGTATTTAATGTTGTCTGTATTTTTTCATGCCCTAAACGGTCTGCAATCAGAAGTGGCTGACATCCCATCTCAATTAAAAGGCTGGCGTGGGAGTGACGGAGATCATGCACACGAATCTTCTTCACGCCTGATTTTTTACATCCTCTGAGCATTTCATGGTTCAGAAAATGTTTTGTGTAAGGGAAAAGCCTGTCGTTAGGCTGAATCTCGTAACACTTATCCATATAACTCTTTAAACAGTCAGCAAGTGTCTGTGGTATCGTGATAACCCGGTTACTTTTCGGTGTTTTAGGCGCCCAGACAACATCTTTACCATTAATCCGTTGGAACGTTTTGTTAATGGTGATGGTATTGTTTTCTAAGTCCACATCAGCCGGTGTTAAAGCACATAATTCTCCTACCCGCATTCCAGTATAGTACATGGTCATGAAGGCAGTATAAGAAGCTGGTTTATCCTGTACGGCTGCTATAAATTGTTCAAATTCCGCCTTTGTCCAGAATTGCATTTCTTCTGCATTGCTTTTTCCCATGCTCCCAGCCTTTGTGCATGGATTTTCCCGTAAATCATAATATTTCACTGCATAGTTGAACATAGCGGTAATCTGATTGTTGATTGCTCTAAGGTAGGTTTGTGCATAAGGCTTGCCTTTTTCATCACGATATGCGGTTAAGCCATTCTGCCATTTACGAATATCTTTCGGGGTAATTTCATTGATCGGGATTTTTCCAAACACCGGAAGAATTTTTTTGTCTACCATATAACGCTTACTAATGATGGTTGATTCTTTTAAACGGTGTCCCATATCTTCAAAATACAGGTCTACAAAATCCTGAAACAGCATACCCATATCTGCATTGGCTTTGTTGAGGAAATCCCTTTCCCATTCCAGAGCCTCTTTTTTTGTGGTAAAACCACGTTTTTTCTTATGGATGGTCTTTCCTGTGTAGTCTTTGACACGCACCTGTGACATCCATTTTCCTGTTGTATCTTTTGTTACTGACAAATTACATCATTCCTTTCATAAGAGTTTTCAACTCATCTTATGTAGGTTTACTTGCCAGAAAAAAGTGCATTCCTTCTTTTTAACCGTTCCTCAGTATCGAGATTTTCCGGTTCTTTTATCTCTACTCCCTGTGAAGCATAGTAGGCAAGGGTTTTATCCTTCCAATCCTCATAGGCATCTTTAGCCATGCAATACTGTTGAAAAGATTCCCTATTGTTTTCCCATTCCTCGAGGAACAGACACATATCTGCATTTTGCTCGGCGGATTTATCTTTTCCATCAAAAGTAATGGAACATTGCCAGCCATCATGGTGGGGAGGTCTTTTTGTTTCTATGGAAAAGTGTAATCCGCTGATTTTTTCCAGTTGAAACAGACATTCCATAACATCAGAGAGACAGTCAAATTTGAAGTCCCCTGTCTGATGTCCGAGAAGATAGGTAGAAGTAGTATCAAGCACTTTAGCCAACTCATTGACCATTGCGATTGACACTTCAATTTCCCCGCTTTCATATTTTTGAACAGTACGGAGAGATTTTCCAAGAAGGTTTGCTAAATCTTTCTGGTTGTATCCTCTTTTTTTTCGTAGTGTTTTAATTCGTTCTCCTATTGTTGAAACTTCCATTTCGTTCATTTTTTATTCACCTCATGGATAATATAACATGAAACAAAACGAATTGCAAGTGCGTATTATTAAAAATATGTATTGACAAATGCGAAAAAGAAACGTATGATATAAATGCGAATTAAAAGTGCATATTAAAAACGAATTAAATAATAAATATGAAATAAAAGCGTATTGTAATGGCACTTTGGATAGATAGAAAGTAGAAAAAGGAGGAGATTGTATGCAGATTAATGTATCTTATATTACCGCAAATGACATTATGAAGATTCTCGGGGTGGGAAGAAGTAAAGCCTATGAGATCGTGCGGGTAATGAATGAGGAACTGGAAAATGCCGGATATAACATCATCAAGGGGAAAGTTCCGGTCAGGTATTTTCAGAAAAAATATTATGGCTGTGAGATGAACATAGAATGAATATCTTTCAGACAGTAAAAGAAAACGTAACTGCAAGGCAGGCTGCCGAACAGTACGGATTGAAAATAAATAGAAATGGGATGGTCTGTTGCCCCTTTCATAATGACAGGCATCCCAGTATGAAAGTAGATAAAGGCTTTTGCTGTTTTGCCTGTGGTGCGAAAGGGGATGTGATTACATTTGTGGCAGATTTCTTTCAACTTGCACCATTGGAAGCAGCAAAGAAACTGGCAGAAGATTTTCAGATACCGATTTTTGCTGATAATTCAAGGGAAAAGAATATCAATAAGAAAAAAGAAAAACCGAAAAGAACATTGTACCAGACCGAAAAGAAATTTGAAGAATGGGAACGGGAAAGTATCCGCGTTTTATCGGATTATCTTCATCTGCTGGAAGAATGGAAAGTAAGATATGCGCCTAAAACACCAGAGGAAGAATGGAAAGCAGAATTTATAGAAGCCTGTCAGCAGACAGAAAAGATAAATTACTATCTGGATTTACTGGTGTTTGGAGAGTTACAGGACAGAATTGAATTTTTACTGGATAGTGGGAAGGATGTGAAAAGAATTGAAGAACGAATGGAAGAATATAGACGAAACAACAAGGAGCAGACTGGAAGAAGCATTGGATCAGAGGGAAATGAACTCTAAGCCGTATTCTCAGGAATGGTATGAGGATGGGCAGATTGATGAGGTGGCATTCTGTGAAAATTTCCTGCAAAGAATGCCATTGAAGTGTATCAACGGTATCTTTTTCAGTTATGATGGAATGCTACCGGACAGCGAAGTGGAAAAAGAAATTTACAGAATGGTAAAACCGGTTCTTACGAAAGGAATTTCCAAGAAAGTAAAACAGCTTGTAGAGGTTCTTAGACTGGAGGCTTATTCAGAGGAACTTCCGGTGCAGATGGATCGTATCCATGTGAATAATGGAACTTATTTTTTGAATGGAGATTTTACAGAAAAGAAGGAGTTTTGCCTGAACCGCTTGCCTGTAAATTATGAAATGAAAGAAGCAAAACCGGAACGGTGGTTACAATTTCTTTCGGAACTGTTGGAGGAAGATGATATTCCCACCTTGCAGGAATATATGGGATATTGTTTGATCCCATCCAATAAGGCACAGAAGTTATTGATTATCTTAGGAAAAGGTGGGGAGGGAAAATCCCGTATCGGTCTGGTGATGAGAAAAATTCTCGGAACAAATATGAATGTAAGCAATATTCAAAAGGTAGAGCATAACCGTTTTGCAAGGGCAGATTTGGAATACCGGCTTTTGATGGTGGATGATGATATGAAACTGGAAGCATTGAAAGACACCAACTATATTAAAACCATTGTCACTCTGGAGGACAAGATGGATTTGGAACGGAAGTCAAAGCAGAGCGTACAGGGAAATTTATATGTCAGATTTCTCTGCTTTGGAAACGGAAGCCTGAGTGCCTTGCATGACCGTTCCTATGGATTTTACCGCAGACAGATTATCCTTACGGTCAAGGATGTGCCGCCGGACAGAGTTGACGATCCCTATCTGATTGAGAAACTACAAAGAGAAACAGATGATATTTTCCTCTGGTGTCTGGAGGGATTGAAACGGTTATTAAAAAATGAATACCGCTTTACCATCAGCCAACGTGCCAAGAAAAACCTTCACGAAGCAATGGAATCTGGGAATAACATTATCGCTTTTATGCAGTCATCCGGGTATATCCGGCTGGAAGAAAATACAACAGCGACTTCTAAGAATCTTTATCAAGCATACTGCCGCTGGTGTGAGGACAATACGGAAAAGCCTATGAGTGCAAAAAGTTTTTCGGGGTACTTAAAAGAAAATGAAAAGAAATATCACATTCATTATTCTACGAACATCCCCTCAGAAAATGGGAAAAATGCCAGAGGATTTCAGGGAATCCATACGCAGATACGCATAGACAGCTACCGCTGATACAGATGAAAGACAGATAAAAATGAATTTTCAAAAGAAACGTATATGCGTATATTATCAGGAAAATCAAGGTGTTAAAGGGTTCTGGAAAGTATGGAAGATACGGTTATACGCTTATACGGGTAATTCTTGAATTTATTTTATTTTTTGCAGATGGGAGTGTTGCAAATGATAAGGCAGCCGGAACGAGAAAGCAGAAACGTGAATGAATTATTTTACGAGATGGAGGGCAGACAGATACGGAAGATGAACAAGATACTGGCAGACGTGGAATTGACAAAAGCAGAGGAAAGAACCCTGATCTGGCTTGCCGGATGGGAAGAAAGTACCGTAGATCATCTTCTGTCAGTCATAGAAAAAGCAGCTCGGATGTGTGCAGATAAAAAGGGCGGATACGCCCATAAACCAAATTATGAGTCCAAGAAGTAATCGGATTATGTAAAACAAAAACAGCCCTCGGCGATTGAGAGCGAAATACACCCATCGCACAAACTTCGTTTATGCTCTGTGTATTTCGCCCTGCCGGGAGCTATGCTGCCGATAGGCAGATAAGTTCGTAAACAGGTGCCTATGCACCTACTCACAGCAAAATCGGTTGGAGCCGAGAAAGGAGGATGCTTATAGGAAGACATTCATTTATCAGACAAAGTAAGCTGTCCGATGTGGCAGGAAGAATTGATTATATCTCCAATCCAAAACGACAGGAATATTTATATGCGACCTATCAGACGGAAGAATCAACACCAGAGTTTTGGAAAAATCTTGCAAGGGAAAATCAGTTGGATTTTAAAGCGAGTGGTTCAGCAGGGAAATGTATCGAAGGGCGTGAGTTTATCATTGCACTTCCCGAAAGTTTTGTTCAGTACAGGGCAGATGAGGTGGTAAGGCTTTTTACGGAGACTTTTCATAAAAGATATGGTGTGGAGTGCAGCGCAGCCCTTCATCACAATAAGGCAAAGACAAATTATCATATTCATCTGGTATTCAGTGAACGGAAAATGTTGGAACAACCTGAAGTGAAGATCGCTACCCGAAATATGTTTTATGATGAGCAGGGGAAGCATAGACGCACGAAGAAAGAGATTTTAGATGAGCAAGGCAATCTTCGGGCAGGGTGCAGTATTATCCCCAAAGGGAAAGTTTATGAAAGCCATATCTTCACGAAAAAGGATGAATGGTTTAAGAACAAAGCCTTTACCAAAGAAGTCAAGCAACTGTTTACCGATATGATCAACCGATATGTAAAAGAAGAAGCAGAAAAACTATCTGTATTCCAACAGGGCGGCGTATATCTGGCAACTAAGAAAATCGGAAAGAACAATCCAAAAGCAGAGGAGATAAAGGCAGACAATGCGGCAAGGCAGGAATGGAATCGGACAGTTGATGTGGCTCTGGCAGAGGGCGTTGCAGAAGAAACAGTGATAGATATTAAGCGTAAAGAGATTACGGACAAAGTGGCTCTATGCATAACGGAAAATGGGAAACAACCGGGATTGTTGCGGATAATTTTGATAGCGGCGATCCGTTTCCTTGCAGAATATGTGCGGAAGATCCAAATGCCACCGAAACCAAAATTGAAGATGGACATTGAAGAATTTAAGCAGATGCAGAAAGTAAAAGAAAAACTGGATAAACAGGTTGCATTGATCCGGCACACAGAGAATGTGGAACTCCCAAAACTGGAAGAGAACCTGCGGGATATCAAAGGTTTGTTTAAAGGAAAAGAGAAGAAAGCGGCGCAGGATAAAATTGACCAATGTAAAAAGCGACTTTGCGGGCAGAAAGACCAGCTGAAGAAAATCGTCAGAGAAAGCGGATATGTTACAGTAAAATCCTTTATGGAGAATTATGATCGGGCATATGGCATTGTGGCAGAATATCAGAGAGAATTGAAACTATGGGAACAGCAGACAGGGATGAGCAAAGAGGATATGAAGCAGGAAACGGCATTGCAGAAAGAGAGCATCCGGGCGAAATTGAAAAAGAATGTGCAGCTTGTTAAGGAACGGGAACAAGGAAAAGAGGTGGTTCAGAAGAAAGATAGAGGGGCGAGGTGAGTTGAAAGTTCATTCAATACGTTGCTTAAACAAAGATAAAGGATGAAGTGTGGAAAAACGGTGCTTCATCCTTTATTCATATATTATTTATGAAAGAGTTCATTGAGGAGCGTAAGAAATGATTCATTAGAATCGTAGCGTGCAACTTTTGCAGAGTATTTTAAAGATTCTATTTTATCTTCAACTTTCTTTAATATCTTATAAGCCGAAAGTACTTCGGGAGAAGAAACAGAAATCGTGGAGTCGTGTTCGATATCAGCTGTGCCAATAAGGAGATTATACGCTTCGTTAACTGTAGCTTCATTGAATGCGGATAGTTTGTTTTCTTGTTCCTGAATTGAGCAGTATATGTTATGTAAATTGTATAATGATTCCATGAGCGTAATAAAGTTTTGTGAGCTGATGAGTGCATTTAATATTTTTCTAAATTTCTCTGATTCATTTCCAAAATAGAAACGAGAATTTCTGCTTGTAATGTATTCTAAAGCTTTTATGGAATCGCTATTTAAACCCATAGTATCGTAAACTTTGGTTTCGAATAGCGTGCCTTTGGAATACGCATCTTCTCCAAGTAAATAACCTAATTCGCAGTCGAACAGATCACATAATGTGAGAAGATTATCTATTGGTGGCAATGTCCCGCTTTCATATATCGAGATTTGTTTAGAAGTAATATGAAGTTTTTGACCAAGAGTTTTTTGAGTCCAATTATGTTTTTCACGTTGTAATTTGATACGTTTACCAATTTCTTCTGCACTATATTTCATATCGCCCTCCGCTATTACTTTATAAGTAAATAAAAATCTTGAAATATACTTTTCATATCCTGTCTATTATGATAAACTTTCTATACAAAAAAGTCAATAAAAAAGTAAGCGGAGGGAGTACATATGATTAGTCAGGATTACAAAAAAATGATAGGAGTTGCTGGCGTTGTAGTGGGCGGATTTTTAGGAACGGTTTATATGACAGAGAAGCTAAAAGAGAAATATAATAAGTATGACGCAGAAGGTTTTGACAAAGAAGGCTTTGATAAATTCGGTTATGACCGAAATGGATATAATTCCCTTGGATATGACAAAAACGGATTTGATAAAGAAGGATATGATGAAAATGGATTTGATAAAGAAGGATTCGACAGAGAGGGGAGAAATGAACGTGGGTATGATAGAGAGGGTTTTGATAAGGAAGGGTATAACCGCAGGGGTTATGATTCACAGGGGTATAGACGCAATGGATTTGACAGCGAAGGATTTAATAGGGAAGGGATTGACTGGCAAGGTTATTTCAAAAACGGATATAATCAGTCGGAAGTTGACAGAGCAAAATGTGACAGACAGTATTATGCAGGAGTTATTAAGAAATTACGTTTTCGTTTAGATGAATCATATCAACAGCTACAGCAGGGTAAGTTTCGTTATGCGTTGTATGATGCACGTACTGTATTAGAGGAAATTCTGAGATTAATAGTTCAGCATACCAATGGTGTAGTGGACGGAGACGATTCAATTTTTGAAAACATGAAAATTTGTGAGAGAAAACGATTGTTGGGCGATGATATGGAATTAATGACACGCTTACATGAAGTTCGTCATATTTGTAATTTTAATGGACATGAATTTACGGCAGAAGAAAGAATGAATCATGGGAAAGTACATTTTGTTATTATGCAGATTAAGGATTTATTGAATATAGCAGAAGATATATTAGTGTGTGAATGATTAGGGCTATGGTATGGTCACGTGGTAAGGTGACCATACCATAGAAAATTATTCTACAGACCAAAAATCGAAAATCGTGTTCATATCGCATTCCAGAATATGACAGCAGGCAAATAAGAAAGATACGGTAGGATTTTGGGTGCCTTTTTCGACACGGTTATATGAGTAAATAGAGATGTCTATTCCGTTGATCTGGAGTCTTGCGACCATGTCCGTTTGCTTTATATTCATGGACTTGCGTATCTTTGAAATGTTTTTTCCAATATCTATATCATTTACTTGAATAATACGATCAATGCTCTCGTGGTTCTTCATTATATTGCACCTCCACGCAATATTCTATGGCGATTAATAAAAAAATAATTGCACGAGAACGCAATAAATGATATTATAGAAACATCTGTAAGGAAAAGAGGGGAGAATATGGAAACAAAGTGTCCGATATGTGGAGCGCCGTTAGCTGATGGCAAATGCGGCTATTGTGGATATGCCACTAGAGAACCGGGACAAGAAAGTGAGAACATAAATTCAGATTTTGGACAGACAGAAACAGAACAGAGGCAGCAAGAAGATGTGGTTGGAAGTCCAATGATAAATAACATGGGAATAGTGCCAGGAATCAGCAGAAAAAGTAAGACAACAGCATTGCTGCTTTGCATATTTTTAGGCGGGCTTGGAGCGCATAGGTTTTATGTTGGAAAAGGTGGGACAGGGATTCTCTACCTGTTTACTGTCGGATTTTTTGGAGTTGGCTGGATTATTGATATTATTCGTATTGCCACTGGTTCATTCAGAGATGAGTTTGACTTGCCGCTGAAACAATAAAGGAGTGAGAATAGTATGGGATTTTGGGATATAGTAAAAGACCAATTCCTCGATGTCATTGAATTTGAAGATAAGAGCAATAAACTTGTCGTGACAAAATTTCGGAGAGAAAGTGGGAATGATGAATTAAAGCAGGGTTCAAAAGTAATTGTTAGAGAGAGTCAATGTGCGGTCTTTCTGAAAGGCGGTCAACTGGCAGATGTTCTTCCTCCGGGTACATATTCATTAAATACAGAGAATTTCCCGATTTTGACAAAACTGGAAGCATTTCCGTATTTGTTTGTATCGCCTGTAATAGCGGATTTGTATTTTGTGAGTACCAGACAATTTATCGACAATAAATGGGCAACAAAAAATCCGATTATGAAGCGGGATAAAGATTTTTCAATGGCTCGTATTCGTGCGTTTGGAAAATTTGCATTCAGAATTTCAGATGTTGCTCTGTTTATGAGAGAGATATTTGGAACCAAAGGAATTGTAATGACTTATGATATTGTGGAATATCTCTCGTCTATGGTAACGGAAATATTTTCAACAGTAGTTGGAGAGAGCGCATTGTCAGTTCTGGATTTAGCTGCTGGATATAGAATCTTGTCAGTAGCGATGCAAGAAAAGTTGAACGAACAGACAAAGGTTATAGGAATACTGTTTAGCGATGTTGTGATTGAAAGTATTTCACTTCCTGATAATGTTGAAAAGTTAATTGATGAACAATCTGGCATCGGTATTGCTAAGGGGGATATGGAATCATTTATGCAATATCAGACTGCAAGGGCTATGAGAGATGCAGCGAAGCAGGAAGGAGGGTTAGCTGGGTTAGGTGCCGGATTAGCGTTTGGCAACACGATAGCTCAAAATGTACAAGATGTATCAACTCCAAATAATCAGCCAAAAGGCAAAGTAGAACAGTTAAGGGAATTAAAAGGTTTATTGGATGATGGAATACTGACGCAGGAAGAATTTGATGCAGAAAAGAAACGTATTTTGGGAAACTAAAATAAAAATCCAAGGAAATTATGGGAGGATAGAAAAATGTCAAAGAAACCGAAAATGGTAATATGCAGGAACTGCAATACTCCAATAGCAAAAAACGCAAAGATTTGCCCGTCATGTGGTGCTAAGAACAAAAAGCCGTTTTTTAAGAGATGGTGGTTCGTTTTGTTTGTTGTGATACTTGTGTTAGGCGGGGTTGGTTCTATCAACAAAAACAAGAAAGAGAAATTTGATTGGAATGAAGTGGAACTTTGTGATCGGCTTCCAAAACCAAAATCAGATGTAGGAACGATTATCGGTAACGATAGTGACCATTTGAGCCTGCATGTAGAAAAGACATCCAAGGTGGATTATAATGCATATATAGAGGAATGTCAGTCTATGGGATACACAGTCGAGAGTGAAAAAGTCGGAGATAACTATACTGCTTTTGACGAAGATGGTTATGGCTTAGATTTAAGTTATATTGGGGAAACGATGTACATAGCTCTTGATGCTCCGATAGAAATGGGAACATTAAATTGGCCTAAGAGTGAAATTGCAGGCTTACTTCCGTTGCCGAAGTCTACGGTTGGCAAGGTTTCTACGGATACAGAAAATGGTTGCTATATCTATGTTGGAGAAACTTCCATAGATGATTTTAATGCGTATGCTGATGAATGCTCAGATAATGGCTTCTCTGTTGATTATGAAAGAGGTGACAAATTCTATAATGCTAAAGACGAGGCTGGAAATAAACTTTCGTTATCTTATCAGGGAAATAATGTAATGGTTATTCAAATCAGAAAACCAGATGAGGCTGAAGCGAATGCACCTGAAACAGAGCAGGAAAGTGAACCTTCTTCAGCAACTGAGCAACAGACAGAATCTGCGGAAAAATCAAGTGACAGTGCAGAGTTGATAGATGGTATGCGACCAGAGTTTAAGCAGGCGATGGACAGCTATGAAGAATTCATGAATGAGTATTGTGAGTTCATGAAGAAATATGCTGAATCCGATGGAACCGATGTAGGGTTATTGGCTGATTATACAAGCTACATGAGCAAATATGCTGATGTGGTAGAAGATTTTGAAGCGTGGGATGATGGAGAAATGAATACAGCGGAGACAGCATATTATTTGGATGTTCAGACACGAGTTAGCAAGAAACTTCTTGAGGTGGCAGAATAATTAACAGTTACGGATGATAATATATGATATTTTGCAAAGGCATCGGAGAACCGGTGCTTTTGTTTGGATTTGAGTAAGTAGACACATGATTTTACAAAAATTAGTAGAAATATATAAAAAGTGATTGTAGAATAAGAGGTGAAATATTGAGATTGGGCTAATATAGGGAAATGCATAGAATTTTTGGGAATTAAGTATGCCAGTAGGGAGCGTATATCGTATATCTGCTATTTTAGTACCTGATACATCGAAATACTCACGATATCGGCTTATTTACGAGATAGACAAAGTTTAAAAATTTTGAATTTTCAATAAAAACACTCGATTATATGAGGAGGAGAAAGTATGATTTCAGATGAATTGAAAAAAATCATTGCTCAACTCAAAGAGCAAGGGAAAATGTACTTTATTGAGGCTGCAACTAAAGAACAGATTGCAGCGTTTGAAAGCAAGAATGGCATTTCTCTCCCATTACAATATAGGGAATGGTTGGAATTTTCGGATGGCGGTGAGTTTTTTTTACCTGCTGGAGTTCAACTGTACGGTGTTACACACAAACCTTTGATTGACATAAATGACGATGATAGACCAAATGAAGAATATGTGGTTATTGGCGCACTGGCTTCTGGTGATCCTGTTTTGTGTAAAAAGGAAAGCGAACAAGTTGCTATCTATAATCACGAGGCTGGTAGAATTGAGGATGATGAAGTATTCCAGAATTTCTATGCCTTTTTAAGCGACCTTTATAAGTTGCTTGGAATAGGAGAGTGATTCTATGCCAAGCAGAACCGCAGAGGCCAATAAAGCCATAAGATTAGCATGGCAGAGAGAATATGATTTAGTTAAAGAAGGCAAGGGGACTCGTGACTGGACTGAAGAACAGCAGAAGGATATACTTGATCCTGATAAAGGTAAGGCTTATGATGATAGTGGTAGGGCATTCGATGGTCAACATATGAAGAGTGTAGAGGAGTATCCAGAATACCAAGGTAATCCAGACAACATTCAGTTCCTTACACGGAAGGAGCACCTTGCTGCACATAAGGGAAATTGGCAAAATCCAACTAACGGGTATTATGATTCAGTAGAGAAGCAGTTCTTTGAGTTTGGTGAAAATGGCTTGATTCCGTGTAAGGTAATTGAATTGAGTAACCCGGTTATTACGATTGAAGCCTACAGTGTGGATACAGAAGTAGGCCTGCTTGAACAGACGGAAAAAGAACAGGGTTCTGGTACTGATCCACCAACTATGAGTTCGCTACAACTCACTGCAACATCACCTTCTGTTCCAGAATTTTCCCAAAATACACTTGCAAAACAAGGCTCAAAAGGAACTATGATTGACAGCTTCGAGAATATTGTTAGTACTGTCAAAGGTTTTTCAGACAAACATCCTGTGCTGACAACCATTGCAAAAGTGGGTTTGGGATTATCTGTTACAGTTGTTACAAGCAAAGCAATAAGCACAAGAATAAAGCCAAATCAATTTGGGCGTATAGGTAGTGGCCTGCTGAACAGTCAAAACCTAAAGGCAACGGTAGAAACTGCGGCTGATAAAGTCAATAAATTTGATTTTAAGACATCTGAATCTGCCCTTAAGCAACTTGGGTATACGGTTGCAAAAAATAAGGCGTTATCGTCTGCTGATCGTCAAAGTATTCTTCATGAGGTGGTCACAAAGGGGGAGATGTCCAAGGAGATGGTATGTGCTTTTTTAAAGAATAAGATTAATTTGCATAAAAATCAAAGTACTTTTAAGGAAGCTGTGGCAAAATGGATGGAAGACTTGACATATACGCAAGGTGAGTTATGATTACTTGTTTATCAAATTCTTGTGATGACAGAAAATTTTCATTCCTTACGCCGTAACGGTGCATACAGCATCGTTAATAGGGGTGCATATTTTTGCACCTGTGTGGGTACAGCGTTACGGGGATAAAAGGCTTTACTGTTATGCTGTGCTATTGAGAAATAGGTAGTACAATGCCGGAAGATTTACAGACACCAGAAAAAAGCATTCAACAGGTTGAAAAAGAACAACTTGCGAGATTAAAAGCGAAAGCAAAAGCGGGAAAACTGATGTTGGATGAATAATTGTAGATCGGCGCTGATGAAGTGCCAGCGCCGATCATAAAAGATGATAGTTATGCGTATATAATTTCTGAGAATATGATTTCCCTTGCTGAGGCATGGATATTATTCATGACCTGTAACCATTTGAGCCAATCTGAAGATTTTAGCTGTTCATTGACTCCTTGATGTTTTGCCGTTTGTTTTACGATCAAATCCATGCGCTTATGAGCGGCTTCATTTATATCAACGAGGTGCTTTGTCAAAGTACCAGACAGGATTAAGTCCATATACAAAACGGGGCGGTGTTCTTTTAAGTATGTTTTGCGGAGAGCACCGTATAATCCTATAGGACGGGTTTCGCCATCTTCTGGTAATTGTAAGGTTGGATAATACATACCATCTTCTGCAAGAATGTATTCGATGTTGTTTTCAATAAATCTTTCTTTCATAGAGAACCTCCATAGTTTACGTGTAAGCCGCCAGAAAGAACTCACGATGAGTCATAAAAATCTGGTGGCAGTGAATGATTTCCTATGAGGTGAACAAAAAATTGTGGCTACATTTTGGCTACAAAAATATTATGGACGAACCGAATTGTACGGATAAATCATCATAAAACGCATAAAAACCGTACTAATAATACACTTTAATCGCAATCGTACGACTGTAAAAGACGAGTTTGAATAAGTTGGAGTATCGTAAAAACCCAGTGTTTATGCAGGTTTGCGGCACTTTCAAAAGTCTTTTGATAACAAATTGATAACGGTTGTATAAGAGCCATTATTCTTGTAATCCAGTGGTTTTATGGTTAGAGAATGATTGACAAGCGGTTGTGCAACAAATAAATCCATATTATAAACTAAGCCCTTAGCTGTGGGTATGAAACTCATGGCTAAGGGCTTTTTGTCGTCTTTATTTATCTGGTTTGAGCTGATCTTTGAACATTTCAACTAAGGCGTCACTAAGTTCCTGTGATGGCACTTTCGCCCATCTCTGTGTGGTATCGAACTTTGGATAGTGGTAACGCCAGTTATCGTATTCTTCTTTACTGATTTCTTCGGAAGATAACTTGTCCGCTTGTTCTTTCCAAGCATAGAGCATTTTCAGTAGTTCGTGAGCGTCTTTTCCTTTGTCCTTGCTGACTTTCAGACAGACCTCTCCGTCTGCTTCGCTGACAGTCAGACCGTATAAATCTTCAAGGGTAAACAAAGTGTGCATCAGTCCGATATAGCTGTCAATATCGGGTACATCGAGGGCATGAGGGGAAACATCAAGTGCCTGTGCCAGTGCAGCAGTAAGTTCCGCTTTCGGTTTTCTTGTTCCTGTTTCATATTGTGCTAAACGTACATCGGCACTTCGCTCAGGAAAACCGACAATCGTACCAAGATATTTTTGT
>OAWV01000251.1_pt1 | contig 48662 bp, 69 predicted proteins | sample 1495551 | NCBI WGS metagenome assembly OAWV01 (sample SAMEA2580245, study PRJEB22360) | human gut metagenome | biome: human gut; feature: human-associated habitat; material: faeces | place: Denmark | collected 2008/2010 | reverse complement strand
CCCGTCAGTAGCTGAACAGGAGGGACAGCTGATAGAAACAGAAGCCACTGGAGCACCTCAAAAACACCATCATACACTAAATCAGTAAGTTGGCAGCATCACCCCCTACGGCAGTGCTGGCCATTCAATATCCTGTGCAGTTGACGTATCAACACGGTTCAGCAATACCCGATACTTTTTCCATGCTTCCAGCAACGAGATTTCTTCCTCCGTTGCAATTTCCAGATCTGCAGCATCCTGAAGCGGCGCAATATGCTCACTGGCTACCTGCATCAGGCTGTTTTTTGTTTCTTCCGCCTCCCGGATCCGGAACAGTTTTTCTGCTTCCGTATCCTTCACCCAGGCTGTGCCGTTCCACTTCTGATATTCCCCTCCCGGCGATAACCAGGTAACATTTTCCGGTAACGGACCGAGTTCAGAAATAAATAACGCGTCGCCGGAAGCCACGTCATAAACCGTTTTACCCCGATGATCTTCAACGAGATGCCACGATGCCTCATCACTGTTGAAAACAGCCACGAAGCCTGCCGGAATATCTGGCGGTGCAATATCGATACTGTTTGCTGGCAGACCTGTATGAGGCGGAATATATGCGTCACCTTCACCAATAAATTCATTAGTTCCGGCCAGCAGATTATAAATTTTTATGGTCCGTGGTTGTTCACTCATTCTGAATGCCATTATGCAAGCCTCACAATATAGTTAAATGCGATGTTTTTGACGGTGTTTTCCGCGTTACCAGCAGCGTTAACGGTGATGGTATGTCCATGTGAACCAATCGCAACGGAGTGCGTATGAGCACCAATACCGACAGTATGTGCGTGTGCACCTGCGCTTGCAGCAGTACCCGATACAGAGTGCGTATGAGCGCCTGCAGAAGAAGTGTTAACACTGTATTTAGAATAATCAGGTGATCCACTTCCCGGAGCACCACTGGAACCACCTGAAACAAATGTCATCGAATGGGTATGTGCACCGGCTGAAGCAGCCGTACCGCTAACACTATGGGTATGCGCACCAGTGTTATTCGTGGATTTAGTGCCGTAATCAAACGACGATGTGGTTTTCGTCCCCAAATCCGTACTGGATACGCTGGCGCTGTGGGTGTGTGATTTAATGCCGTCCTGTTCCTGAGACAATACGGCTCGATCACTGGCGGGCTTGCCCTTAATCGTCCAGCCACGCATATCAGGGATCACGCCTGACGGATAAGCGGCTGCAAGTTTCGGGTAAGCAGATTTGTCAAAAGTCTGCCCCTGCATCAGGGCATAACCAGACGGAACGGTATCTGATGGCCACGGGATTGGTGCACCGACTGGATAAAACTCTGCAGGAGGATGAGCCGAGGTGTAAAGCTGCGCCCACGGCGACCAGTTTGCGTCGGTCGTATCCCGTCGTGAACGAATAAATGCCGGAGCATGAGCACCGCTTGTACCACTCCAGCCGATGAGTAACTCACCTTCGCCAACGGCTGTCATCCCTTTCAGGTGAATGATATTTCCATACGCTGTTGGATATCCGTTGTTATACACCTCGTATAACTCAAGACCTGTTGCCCCCTGCGTATTGTCTGTCAGCGCGGTTACCCGACCTTTTGAAGACAGATTAACTGATGATACTGCTGTTCCACCTGACGGTAACGCCCCGATCTCTGATGCCGTTGGCTTATTTCTGGAGTTATAGTCCCTTCGGCAGCCAGGTGAATAATCTGTTCCGTGATTAATATAGGTAAACTGGGCGTTAGTTGTTCCACCACCAGTGGAGGTGGTCGGTGTGGTAATGCGGATCGTCATCGCTGACTTTATCCCCATTACTTCAATGACAGCTCCGGCGAGATGAATATTACCGCAGCCAGTATCAGTAATGATTTTATTATTGCCATAAGACCAGGAACCCTTGCACATCCAGTATGGATGGTTAAATGCTCCCTGAGAATCCAGCCACTCGATAAACTGTGCAGTCGTCCAGTTTCCTGTTGTTGTGCTTACTGACCCACCGAAGGCACGGCAGGCACCAATATTTTTCGTAAAGGTGTCTTTGCCAGGGATATCCGCACCGTTCTGATCTTTCTGCAGACGTTTCTCAGCATTGTCATTGGCTGCTTTTACTGCCTTTGGCGTTGCCGCCAGCGTTTCAGACGTGCTGTTGGTCGCGCTGCTTAGCTGGATTATCCCTTTCTGTGCTGTCGTTGCATCCTGTGCGGTGTATTTCCCGTTATCCGTACCGATTTCGGTAAGATAAACCCCGTTTTTGTTTCGCTTACGTGGCATGCTGGCCACCGGCTTTCCGTAGACGGATGCCCCTTTAATGGGGATCACCCGGAACAGCCCATGCTTTTTCGAGCGTTCATACACAATGGTCGGGTCAATCCCGCCAGTATCCCAGCAGATACGGGATACCGACATTTCTGCACCATTCCGGCGGGTATAGGTTTTATTGATGGCCTCATCCACACGCAGCAGCGTCTGTTCATCGTCGTGGCGGCCCATAATAATCTGCCGGTCAATCAGCCAGCTTTCCTCACCCGGCCCCCATCCCCATACGCGCATTTCGTAGCGGTCCAGCTGGGAGTCGATACCGGCGGTCAGGTAAGCCACACGGTCAGGAACGGGCGCTGAATAATGCTCTTTCCGCTCTGCCATCACCTCAGCATCCGGACGTTCGCCGATTTTCGCTTCCCATGTCTCACCGAGCGTGGTGTTCACGAAGGTTTTACGTTTTCCCGTATCCCCTTTCGTCTTCATCCAGTCTTTGACAATCTGCACCCAGGTGGTGAACGGGCTGTACGCCGTCCAGATGTGAAAGGTCACACTGTCCGGCGGCTCAATCTCTTCACCGGATGACGAAAACCAGAGAATGCCATCACGGGTCCAGATCCCGGTCTTTTCGCAGATATAACGGGCATGAGTAAAGTCCAGCTCCTGCTGGCGGATGACGCAGGCATTATGCTCGCAGAGATAAAACACGCTGGATGTGGGGAGGTGATCGTTTCTGCATAGAGGGAAAACGAGGGGTAATAGGCTGAAAGGCAGAGCTATCAAGGGGTAGACAGCTGTGAGGTAATTCTGCACACGCTACTGGATTTTGAGCAAAAATAGTAAAAAAGGCGAAATATTCTGCACTAAAATTAGCACGCATTAGAACCGTTTAAATCACTTTTAAACGATCCTAATGCGGTTCTTCAGCTCTACCTCACCTCTTATTCCATACAGTTTGGTACAGTTGTTTTAGTTCTACATCGGTAAGTTCAGTCATCGAATTTTTTTCAAATTTCTGTTGCATATAGAGTTTACGCCATGCCTGCCACCCTTTTTCAGAGCACCTGGCTTGGATTGACTTAATTGTTTGTGCTCTCCAGTCTTGAACTTTTTTCGGAGCGGATGGCATGTTGCGCAATTCGCCCAGTCTTGAACGAAGGAATTTTATTGCTTTAGCATGGTTTATGTCTTTGATTTCATGATAACTATTCACTTTCATGTGGCGATTAAGAAGTGACCATGCTTTTTGGTGTGTGAGTTTTGACTTCTTTATAGCGTTAAAATTTTCAACCCATTCATCTACAAGGCTTTTTATCTGGAATTTTTGTGTCGCATCAATAACTCCATCTGCCGTTTTGACCTGAATTTTTTTCTGTATGGATCTTGTAAAGGTTATTACATTATTTACGGTGTTTCCGTTGCCAATCACATTGGCTGAACCATTGACGTTGATTGATGGGATTGTCTGATTACCCCCATCAATATCAGCTGCATCCTCATTATCCTGCGAAAGAAGCTGAGCAATTTCTAACAACTCGTCCTCAAATGCATTTTTCTTTCTACCAAGATGTACAACTTTGTCGTCTTTCATTACAGCCTCCCAGACTAAGCAACAAGCTCGATCGTTTCTTGTATCAACTTCATGTCTATGTAACTACTTGATTTAAAAGCCCGGTAAAGCACCGTGATCACCTTTGCTTTGGTCGAAGGGCTTATCTTTTTTTTCCTACTCATCAAAAGTAATTCAACAGATTCGATAACTTTTGATAGTAACTCCGTATCGATTTCGCTTTCTCCAATGTCAGCCTGTTCTGTACCAATCGCCTCTCTAGTTGCAGAGGGAAGAGATGAGATGTGGAACTCAAAAGCCGTCCCCCTAACACCAGCGCGCTGACGCTTCTTCCAACCCTCCTTATTAGCCCTCCGATTGACACTGCTCTTATCACCAGGCATTCCCGGAAGCCCTGCAAGCTCACTTGCCGAAAACCATTCATTAAACGCCATCACAAAAACCCTTTGTGGTTTCATTTGTCGTTGCAGAAGATAAATGAAATGACAAATTTAAATTCAATAAAAACAATCACATAGTGATTATATTGCCAACATTGACAATTATTTGTCGTTGCACGCATTGCAATCACAATGCAATGAAAGTATCTTCTTAAGTAGCTAGCTGGGTACTTTGCAGGCTAGCTAAGTGGTTAACTTTTAAGGATGGCATGAAATGAAATGCGAAAAAAGAGAAAACATGCACAGAGCGGATATCGTCGCGGCTTTGCGCAAAAGAAACATGTCTCTCTCTAGTTTGGGGCGGGAGCACAACCTATCGCCTTACACATTAAAAAATGCCCTAGATAAACCATACCCAAAAGCTGAAAAAATTATTGCTGAAGCAATCGGTATGACTCCTGAAGATATTTGGCCTGGGAGATATTGATATGTCTTCATTTAATGGTTGGGTTACTGCTAAAGAGATAACTGAGTTACCCGGTTTTTCTTCTGCCGTTAGCACCATTTTGCGCAAAGCAAAAAATGAACAGTGGACATGCAGGAAAAGAGAAGGCGTTAAAGGTATCGCCTATGAATTTCTCATCGAAAGCCTTCCTCATGATATGCAGTCAGCCATCCGCGAAAAAGTGTATCAGACAGTGCTGGCCTCTAAGCCAGGCGAGCATGCACTCCGTGCGGTTGTTGCACGTAAGGCCACCGCAGACCGTCAGGATATAGCCCTGCTGCGCCAGTGCCCGGTCATTCTTGAGCAGAAGGTCGGCGAACTGACCATTAAACAAAAACAGATCGCCGATGCCCGCGCGGCGCTGGCGATGGAGGTTGAACGTCTGCGGAATGCGGGTTCATCACGCACCGCTGCCGTCAAATTTATCGTGAAGGCTGCACGCACCGATTCACTGCCAGAGCACCTTAAAGATGCTGCGGTTATCGCCAACGCCCGCAAGGGTTCAACCCGTAAAGGTTTTGGTGAGCGCAGCCTTCAAGAGTGGGTGTCTATTTACGAGGCGTCCCGGCCAGGTATTGAGCGTCTGACGCTGCTTGCTCCTGGACAACTGAAAGCTAGGACGCCTGAAAAGATCCAGTGGCTTCCTGACTTTCTGGCCCACTGGCGATCAAGAAAGGGGCCGACGCTAAGGGATGCTTACAGTGATTTTAAAGCTGAATGGGAAAACACGTATGCCGACCAGCCGGCAATTGCAGCCGCCTGCCCGTCATATGATGCCGTTCGCCGCGCCATGGCAAAACTGCCAAAGCGCGAGCGTGTGCGCGGTCGCGTCAGCGGTTCCGCTGCGCTGGCTTATGAATGCTTCCAGAAACGTGACTGGTCCCTTATGCCGGTTAATGGCTGCTGGATTGCGGATGGTAAATCCCTGGAGATGAAGGTGGCACACCCTGACCATGGCCGCCCGTTCACTCCTGAACTGACGTTAATTATTGATGGCCGGACACGCTTTATTACGGGCTGGAGCCTGGCACTTTCAGAAAGCGTTATTGCTGTGGCTGATGCCTACCGTTACGCCATGCGTCATTTCGGCAAACCGTTATTTGTGTATTCCGATAACGGCGGCGGTGAAACAAACAAAACGCTTGATGCCGATGTGACGGGTATTTTCAGCCGCCTCGGTATTGAGCACCCGACCAGTATTCCGGGGCGTCCTCAGTCTCGCGGCATCATCGAACGGCTTAACAAGGGTGTTCCCCGCCGTGTTGCGATGCAGTTCGATACGTTCAGCGGCGACAGTGCTGACCGGGAGCATGCCCGCATCACGTCGCGTGCTATCCAGTCAGCCATCAAAGCGCAGGAGAACGGACGGGAGCTGACGCCTGTGCAACGTAATGCTCTGGGTAAATTACCCTCCTGGCAGCAGCTGCTTGACGCAATCGCCAGCGAAGTTGACGCATACAACAACACGCATGAACACCGTGAGCTTCCAAAACGTAACGGGCGTCATATGACACCGTCGGCCTATCGTCGGGCCGTTCTCGAAGCTGAAGGCGACGACATTGAATATCTGACTGATGTTGAGCTGCGCGAAGCCTTTATGCCGGAGATGGTACGTACCGCGCAGCGTGGCTGGTTGCGTCTGTTCAACAACGACTACTTCTCTGAAGAATTGATCCAGGTGGATAGCGAAGAGGTTCGCGTGGCTTTCGATATTCACGATCCCTCTTCCGTTATCGTTCGCCGGATGGATGGTACCTACGTCTGTACTGCGATCTGGAACGGTAATAAACGTGCCGCAATACCGGTGAGTGCAATGGATGTGGCAGTTGAGAAACGCCGCCAGCGCCGCCTCAACCGTATTGAAGACAAACGCCAGGAAATTGAGGCAGAGGGCCGCTCTGTATTACCGGGCCAGCGCTTCGACGATCTGGGGAGCTTTATCCCGGCTGAATTCAGCCGGATTACGGAAGAGGAGCATTTCTTCTTCCTCGAAACCGACCGCGATGAATATCTGAAAAAAACCGGTAATACCCGGTAAGTGAGAGACATATGAGCCTACAAACAGAACTGAATGAACTTATGTCCCGCAAGGGTTACAGCCAGACACAGGTGGCCCGCGCTTTTGGTAAAAGCCCGGCAGTGGTTAATCAGTACCTGCAGGGAAAATATCAGGGTGATGTGGACAGCATCGACGAGCTGGCTCGCAGCTTCATTGCCCGCGAAGCCGACAAGGAAAAATCGCGTCGCATCACGCCGCGCTATATCCCCACAGTGACCTCCCGCAAGGGGATCGAGGTCATTCGCCTGGCGCACCTGGATGGTGAGATTAACGTTCTCTATGGCGCTGCTGGCCTGGGTAAAACCATGATTTTGCGTGAATACGCGTCCAGGCATCGTGATGCGCTGCTGATAGAGGCCGACCCCGGCTATACCGCCCGTGTTGTGCTCGAAGAGCTGTGTGGGCTGCTTGGCCTCAGCAAACGCGGCAACATGCATGAACTCAGCGAAGCCTGCATTGCTGCCCTGCGTGATTCAGGTCGCCTCCTGATGGTCGATGAGGCTGAGAACCTTCCATACCGTGCGCTGGAAACACTGCGCCGCATCCACGACAAAGCCGGTATCGGTGTCGTTCTGGCCGGGATGCCTCGCCTCATTATCAACCTTAAAGGCAAGCGCGGTGAGTATCAGCAGCTTTTCAGCCGCGTGGGTCTGGCGCTCAACATCGGCGAATCCCTGCCGCAGGCCGATATCAGCGATATCGCGATCAGTATGCTGCCGGATGCTGAGAACCCTGACGTATCTGAGGCGCTATTCCGGGCGAGCAACGGAAACGCCAGACGTCTTTTCAAACTGGTGCGCGGTGTCAGCCGTCACAGCGATATCAGTGGCCATGCAGTCAGCGCAGGCGCTGTCCGCAAGTTCGCAGAAATGCTCATTAACTGAGGATTTAACCATGACCAGAACATCAGGAAACACCGACAACGCAGGCGTTATCTCTGCGTTGATCCGGGCAGAAACGCTGATTTTATTTCTGTCAGCACAGGGAGTTCAGGTGAAAAGTGTATCCCTGCGCAACACACAGCCGGTCATTCGTATCGTGCGCCATGCATGGTGCGAGCGGATGAAAAAAGAGGGTCTGGCTCGGTTTGATATCACAGGCAATGACCGCCACGGGCGCTTTCGCCAGGGCGTTTATCAGGATGAAAGTGGATGTCGGGTGGTCTGGTCTGAATCACTTCATTAAGCAGAGGGATATATGGCAAAGATTGTTATTGAAATAAAAGACAAATCTCGCGGTTTTGAAGTCGGTTGCAGGGTTATCCCTGATGACGGCGACAGCGATATCGTCAGCAAAGTGGCTGACAAAGTGGGTAAAGGTCTGGCTGGTCATGTGCTGGCAAAGGTTAACGAAGCAGTTAAGAAAGTAGCGCGTCAATTTAAGGAGAGTAAAAATGTCCACTGAAAACAAGCAATTCACTGAAAAAACAGCGCCAGAGGGTTACTGGATTGACGCCAAGGGCGTACTGACCCCTGTCAGTCTGATTAAAGATACCGACCAGATGCGTGACGATCTGGTGCGTAGCATCGTCGAAAAAGCGATAGCCCTGAGTGCTGCGCTGACAGAGTTCAAGCTTAGCGGCTTTTCCGATATCGGAGCCTTCGTTGATATCTCCGCCAGTCAGTACGGCGTCAACCTGGGCGGCAAAAAAGGTAACGTCACGCTCTACAGCTATGATGGCCGCTATAAGGTTCAGCGTGCCATGCAGGACCGTATCGCATTTGACGAGCGCCTGCAGGCTGCTAAATCACTGATTGATGAATGTCTGGCAGACTGGACCGAGAATGCCCGCCCGGAGATTCGCGCCATCATCACCCGTGCATTCCAGACGGAAAAAGAAGGTGAAGTGAATACCGGCGCTGTACTTGCCCTGCGCCGCCTCGATATTACAGACGTTCGCTGGGTCAAGGCGATGGAGGCTATCGGCGAGGCCGTTCAGGTTGTCGGAAGCCGCTCTTATATCCGTGTTTATGAGCGCGTTGGTGAAAGCGATCAGTATCGCGCAATTCCTCTCGATATCGCTGGCGTGGGGGTGTGAGATGGCCATTCTGTTTGATCGTGCTAAAGCGGGCAAGCCTTGCAGCCCATTCATGTCGTATGCAACCAGCGCTGTCATTGCCGAACAGAACGGCGAGTTTCAGCGGGCGGCGGATTCATGGAAGCAGGCATTCAGTCTGGCAAAACTGGAGGTGAACTCAATTTATGCGGCTTCGCGTATGGAATTCTGCCGCCACGCTGCGCATCGCGGATGGGGAGTACCGTATGAAAGCTAAAGAATTCAATGCCCTTTACCCTAAAGGCAGTTCATTTATCTATCAGCCAGCCACAGGTTTACGCGGTGGCCGTGTAGTCAGAACGGTAGATGTGGCAAATGACCTTTATAAGGTCACGGTCGTGGAAATAAATCAGGAGCCATATTTCGCGAATATTAAATCGCTGAAACCCGTGAACTGATTTTAACCGTAATTTAAATCACTTTTAAAAATGGCGTAAACCCGCAGGGGCTGGCTTACGCCAAATTCAGGAGTTGAACAATGGAAAATAAAGAGAAATATATCCAGAGAATTAAAAAGCTGCTCGCGATGGCGCGTAATAACTCCAGCGTCGAAGAAGCAGCACTTGCCCTCCGCCGCGCTCAGCGTCTGATGGAAACCCACAAGCTGACTGAGGCTGATGCTGATTTGATGGATATCAATGAAGCTTCTACCCAGAAGGCCCCCTCTCATGCTGAGAAGATGCCGGAATATATGGCAATACTGGCAGAGATGGTCGCCCGCGTTTTTGGCGTGAAGTTTTACACCAGCCATGGCACTGAGCAGTGGGGCAAGCCAGCAAAACGCACCATACACTATTACGGCCCCGACGAACGCCCTCAGATAGCGGCATATTCATTCGAAGTCCTGGGTAAGCAACTGGCGAAAGCCCGCCGAGATTACCTCTCCACATTACGCAAGAACATCAAACAGGCCACAAAAGTTGCCCGCGCCGATACCTTCTGCTCCGCCTGGGTCAACGGTGCTTATGCCGTTGTCAGTGATTTCGCCGTCACGGAGGCGGAGACAACTCTGATGGAGTGCTACCGCAGCAGGAAATTAAGTGAAGGAATGAAAAAGCTGGAGCCGCGCAAACCCGGCAAAGCCAGGGGAACGGATAAGGCGGAAAACGAGGGATATCTGGCTGGCCGCAATGCGCAGCTGCATCACGCGGTAAGCAGTTCAGCTAATAAATGCGAACAGATTGGAGTGACAAAATGAAAATTTCGCCTCAACTGGAAACTACGCCAGTCAAAGAACTCGTAGCAGCCGGGCATGCGCTGGCAAAAGAACTACATTGCGCTGAGTCTGCCGCGCTGGTCCGCAATCTGGCTACAGCGCTTGATGTCCAGCTCGCGCGGGCAAACGCGCTGGTTAAACCACTGCCGTATGGTGGAGGGAGTGCAATCGCCATTAAGCAACCCAAACGCCTTTATGAGTGGCACGGAGCAACCGTTGCTCTTAAGCAAGAAACAGCTAATGGCTGGGCAAAATTGCCCGCTGGCACGGAGGGAACAATCCGAACGGTGAAAGGTTCGCGACGGGGTCTGGAGTTCGTTAGTAACCCGTGTCGGTGCTGTGGCGTGCAGGTCAGTATTAATGGTATGCGCCCTGAGCATTTCGAACTGCTGGAATTGGTGAAAGGCAATGCAGGAGAGGACATGTGAAATATCTGTTTTATGCCCTGGCGTTAGTGCTGGCCATCTTTTTCATGGCGACTGGCGATGATGTTCGATCCGATATCTACACTGCCGCTGTATTCGTAATGTCTTACATAGAACTCAGGAGGTAGCATGAGCGAACTACAGCGTAACCCTGTTGTTTTTATCGCAGGCCCGATGACCGGTTATCACAACTTTAACCGCGATGAATTCAATGCTGAGGCTCGCATTCTCGAAGAGCGCGGCTTCACCGTTCTTAACCCGGCCATTCTTCCTGACGGCCTGCAGCATGAGCAGTACCTGCTAATTACATTGTCCATGCTTGAGCAGGCTGATGCTGTTTTCCTCCTGAACGGCTGGGAAAAGAGTACCGGCGCTACCAGGGAGTTTGATCGTGCCTGTGAGCTAGGGCTGCTGTTCCTTTACCAGGACTGGGAAAGCGTGTCGATTGCGATCCACCGTAAGCGTCACCCATTAACGGAGGTGAGTTATGCATAGCGTAACGGGCTGCCAGTTCCAGGATAACGGCAATCGCCGTGTCTGGTTCTTCCGCGATAACAGCCAGGTTGTCGAGTTGTTGGCGGTGCCACTTAAGCTGCGGTTCAACTATTACGACGCCAGCAACCGTACAGTTCGCAATAAGGGTACTCAGGCTGATATGAAAAAGGCGATTGAATCTTTCAAGAAACTTCGGGGGATAAAGTGATGGATATAGTTTTCATTATCATATTGCTGACGATGTATTTAACACTTGGCTGTTGCTGGATATGCATTCTGGTCCGATTAGTGGGATTAGCTAATTTATCGCGACAGAATTGCTGGTTTGCCTTTCTCTTATGGCCTTTGAGTATTATCGCGACCGATGCGAACCTGGAGGAAAACGATGAGACATCTCCTGAGAAATCTGACAGCAAAGACCTTTAACCAGCGCTTCCCTATTGGCTCACAGTTCCATTATTACCTGACGCCAGGTGTATCGGAGCGGGAAACTGTAATAACCCGCTCAGCAGCCTGGCATATGCGCAATGGTCGTCTGGTTGTCAGGGTCGAAGGGAAAATCGGTGGCATATCAGTCAGCAAAATGGAACCTTTAAAGTAAGTCATTACAGCAGGCACTTCACAAAGTGCCTGCGATAATGGCAACCAACAGGAGAAATATTATGTCCACGCCAGCAAAACGAGGCCTTATCGGGGCTATTAAAGCGGGTCAGGCATATTTAGGATGGGATGATGTTACTTACCGCAGCGTGTTATCTCGCTTATGCAACGGTAAAACATCATCCACTAAATGCACCCTCGACGAACTTCAGGCAGTCAGGGAATATATGCATGATAAGGGCTTTCCTCGCTACTCTGCAAAGCACGGTCGACGTCCAAAGGTTGCCAATACGCGCGAGTCAATTCTTGCTAAAATTCATGCATTACTTGCAGATGCAAAACGTCCGTGGAATTATGCCGAGAAAATGTGCGATCATATGTTCCACGTCAAATACATCGAGTGGTTGACGACAGAACAGTTAACCAAACTCATGCAGGCTCTCAGCATTGATGCGAGTCGGCGAAAAAAGCGGGAGCGTAATAATGAATCTGGAACAGGTAACGGAGCTGCTGCCATCAGCAGTGATACAAATAGCTGACCTGATAGGCTTCCCGGCGACCGAGCAGCTTCTTTCTGCTTTTGGTGGCACCACGTTCCCGATAGGTAAAGGCCTCCGTGCTATGGGGGCCAGCCGCGCAGCCCTCCTGCGCGATACTATCGGCGATGATAAAACCCAATTACTCATCAAGAATTTTGGCGGAGAAGTTCTCTATTTACCCCGCTGTGATCGTGCCCTTCGCGAATTACGTAACCGTCGCTTTCTTGCTGAGTTCGCCGAAGTGCGTGAACAAGGTTCATCCTCTCTTATGGCCATGACCTTTCTTTGCCCTAAGTATGGTTTTAGTGATCGCTTCGGGTGGCAGCTTCTTGCTGCGCAAAAGAGTAATGGAACCTCAACACAAAACTCACTTTTTTAGGAATGGTTATGAAATATTTGATTGCTGCTGGTTTTATTTTAATTAGCTTTAACAGCATGGCTAACAACGGCCAATTAAAAAAAATAAATATTCCTGAGCAAGCACAGGAATCGATTAAGACTGAGAATGATTTCATTAACGCGGCGATTAAAGACGGCTATCAGACACAAAGGAATTTGGCTTTTGCATATCAGACAGGCAGTTCTAAAACTGGCGGATTTGATTTCATAAAGAAAAACGAAACAAAATCTTGCGCGTGGAGAAAAATTTTGTTGGTTTCCAATCCTGATAAAATGAACTCAACAGACCCTATGAATGAGAGGCAATCATGCCGCAATCTTGACTTTAAACAAGATGAAGAGGTATGGAAAATTGTTTATAGATATCTCCCATTGATTGATGAAGCTAAAGCAAAGGGGGAATACATGGTGAAAAAAGATGTTGAACCAGAATCGAATGAACCCATAATAATAGATGTGACTGAATAAACCACTGAACCCCTTCACCTGATTATTCACCTAACCCGATGAAATACTGACGCCATCCCTTTTTAACCGGATGGCGTTATGCTTTTAACACTCCCACAATTTCAGCGAGCCGCAGGCCTTTCGCCAGTAATGGCGCAACGCTGGTTTGAACCATTCAGTAAAGCCACCGCTGAATTCGAAATTAATACACCAGCCCGACTTGCCGCCTTTATTGCTCAAACCGGCCATGAGAGCGCGGGTTTCAGTCGGCTCAGTGAAAATCTCTATTACTCAGATGCTGAGCGCGTGGCGCGTATTTTCCGCAGCGACTTCGATCTCAATAAGAATCGTATTATCGAGCCGAGCGAGGTTGAATTTGCCCGCCGCTATACCCGTAACCCTGAAAAAATGGCCAATTATGTTTACGCAAATCAGGGTGGTAACGGTAATGAAGCGTCAGGCGATGGCTGGCGCTTTCGCGGACGTGGCCTGATTCAGATTACCCTGCGCAATAATTACCGCCTTTGCGGTAAGGCGCTGGGCCTCGATCTCATTGCTAATCCCGATTTGTTACTGGAGTATCTCAACGCAGCCCGCAGCGCGGCCTGGTACTGGAAGGCTAATGGCTGCAATGAGCTGGCGGACAAAGGCGATTTTCTGGCTGTCACCCGCCGTATCAACCCTCCGGCTGAAGGTCAGGCCGACCGCGTGGCGCGGCTGAATGTCGCCAGGGCGGCGCTATGACGATCTCTCTGCGCGATCTGGTGACGAACCCGGCCACCGGTCGTCTCTCAACGTCAGACACCATCGTTTTTCTGGCCTTTCTGGTCAGTTCCTTCGTGCTGGTCTGGCTCACCGTTACCCGTCCCGAAACACCGGGTGAGCTGTATCTCACCTATCTGGGCGCATGGGTGGCACAGAGCCAGGCATCAAAACATATGTCCATCAAACGAGCCAGAGAGGTGCGCGATGTGGGAAGCAGCCCAGAAAATCCTGAAGGTTAGCTGGAAACCGCTGCTCGTCGTCGTGGTTCTGACAGGCTGCGGGATATGGTTTGGCACCTTCATCACAGGCAACAAGCTGGACGCTCAGGCGCTGGCCTTCAGCCAGGAGAAGCAACGCCTGACTGATGGTTTTAGTGAAAAAGAACGGCAGTGGGATCAGGAGCGGCTCAGCGCTGCGAATCAGTATGCATCTGACCTGAAGGCTGCGCTTGATAAGCAGAACGCCTGGCAACAGAAAGCGGATGCGCTGACCCGCGAGCTGGCTGAAAAGCAAAAGGCACATGACGAGACTGTTCGCGATCTTAAAGAGAGGCTTAAAGATGCACTTGATAAAGATGGTCCTGGTTATACCGGCATTGGTCCTGGCGGCCTGCAGCTCTTCCGTGAAGCCTTCGGCTACCCCGGAACCGAAGGCCTCCCCGCTGGTCAGCATCTGCCAGCCTCCGCCAGCAGCACTTCTGGTCATTCCGGCCAGGCCACAGGCACCGGTGGCGGACTCTCCCCCACGGGAATAGTGTCGTTTTCAGCGGAATACGGCGCATGGTGCCAGCTCCTTGAGGGCAGGCTGCAGGCAATAAACGAGTATTACAGGAAGTGAAAAACATTATGACTCTTGATATGGCCTTTCAGATTGCGCTGGCGCTGGCTGCAACCTTCGGCACCATCTGGATACGTCGTCTGCAAAAAGACATCACCGACCTGGAAAAGGCGGTTGATCGCATCCGGGATGAATACCAGCGCCGTGAGGATGCGAAAAGTAACTACACCGCAATGATGGATGCGATGAGGGAGCTGCGAGCGGCTATCGAGCGCATTGATAACAAACTGGACAGGAAACAGGACAAATGAAAGCCAGACACAAGCGCCGTACCCGCCGCGCGACAATCAGCCAGAGCGAACAGGAAACGCTGAGCCGGATTTCAGCTCAGCTCGACCGCCTGCAGGCTCCCGTCAGCCCGGACATTCTGGGCGGGATTAATGACAAGCTGAGCCGGATTGATGTTCGTCTCACTACCATCAGCGACGATGCCGCTCGCCGTGGTGCCTCTGCAGGTGCGATTACAGGCGGCATCGCGGGTGGCGTCATCACGGTAGCCATTCTGCTCATTCGCGCAAAACTGGAGCTGTGATATGGCGCATCCGCAGGAAACACGGGAAAAACTGCGACGATCTTATATCTTCGGCCAGATGTCGCTTGAAATAGCCTCCGCTCAGGCTGGCGTGGCATTTGCGACAGCTCGCCGCTGGAAGAAGGAAGCACAGGACGCAGGCGATGACTGGGACAAGTTACGCGCCGCTCACCTTATGGCCGGGAACGGTCTTGAGGAGATTGGCCGCGCCATTCTCACCGGGTTAATGACCCAGTATCAGACCACGCTGGAGCTGCTGACAACCGAGTCTCAGCTCCCTCCGGGGGAACGCGTCGAGCTTCTGGCAAGCCTTGCCGATGCATTTAACAAAGCCGTCGCAGCAAACAAGAAAATACTGCCGGAGGTAAGCCAGCTGGCGGTGGCGCTGGATGTTATCCAGAAGCTCAGCGCATTTGTCGCCGAGCACTATCCAAAGCATCTGGCCGCGTTCGTGGAAATCCTTGAACCCTTCGGCAAGGAGATGGAGCAACACTATGGCTGACCAGTTAATCCGGGTTAACAGTGAAAACTATGTGATGGCCAGTGACGTGCTGGGCGTCCGGTTCGCGGGCGGCAAAAACGTAACCGTCGCGACGTCGACAGGCTGCTACAGCCTCGATGTTGAACGAGATAAAACCGGCATCGAGTCGATGAACCGCTTCATCAGCGAGGTTAATAAAGCCCTCCGCAATCACCATTAACAGGCTGTTAAGGGCAAATTAATCATGGCCAGAACTAAGTTATCCAGCAAAGATTTTCTTGCCGAACTGGCGGAACTCTCCGCCAGTCTTCGTCGCACCATTGAAGCGGAAGATGTGGGCTTTGACCCCTCCGCAGCTGCAATTGCTGAGCGTCGCGGCCTCGTTGCTGACCCTGTAACGGGGTTTGAATACTTTGTGCAGCATTATTTTCCGCACTATGTCCGCCATGCCGCCCGCAGTGAGCTGCATAACTATCTCTATAAGCGTCTGCCCGAAATCATCCAGGCTACGGGAAGCCAGAACGATGCGATAGCGGCTCCGCGTGGTGAAGCCAAATCCACCATCGTGAGTCAGCTTTTTGTCATCTGGTGCATTGTGCTGGCGCTCAAGCATTACCCGGTCATCATTATGGACTCCATCGACCAGGCCTATCCGATGCTGGAGGCGATAAAGGCGGAACTGCAGTTTAACCCCCGCCTGCTGATGGACTTCCCTGAAGCGACGGGCGGTGGCCGCGTCTGGCAGGCCGGGACAATCCTCACCCGCAACGACATTAAGGTTCAGGTCGCCGGTAGTGGTAAAAAGCTGCGTGGTCTGCGCCATGGCCCGTATCGTCCTGACCTGGCTGTGCTCGATGATATCGAGAACGATGAGCTGGTGCGTAACCCTGAGCAGCGTGACAAGCTCGATAACTGGCTCAAAAAAACCGTCCTGCCGCTCGGCGGCGCGGGGGCCAAGTTCGATGTGGTGTATATCGGGACAATCCTGCACTACGATTCCGTGCTTTCCCGCACCCTTAAAAATCCGCTATGGACGCGGGCACGGTTCAAAGCGCTTATCAGCTGGCCGCACAATATGTCGCTGTGGGATAAGTGGGAAGAAATCCTGCGTAACAACGACGAAGATGGTCAGATGCTGGCGCAGGCATACTACCGTGAGCATCAGGCTGAGATGGATGAAGGAGCCGTGGTGTCATGGGCCGCGCGTCCGCTTTATGCCCTGATGCTCATCCGTGCCCGTGATGGTCACAGCACCTTTGATGCGGAATATCAGAACGATCCCGTCAGCGGCGAAGATGCGCCATTTACCGGCTGCATTAACTTCTGGGTCAATCGCCTTAACGAGTGGCGCTTCTATGGCGCATGTGACCCGAGTCTGGGTAAACACGGCAACAGCCGTGACCCTTCTGCGTTACTGGTTGGCGGTTTCAACCGCTTCACCGGCATTCTGGACGTTGTCGAAGCGCGTATTCGAAAGCGTGTGCCGGACAAAATTATCTCTGACGTTATCGAGCTGCAGCGGGAATATAACTGCCTCGTCTGGGCGGTCGAGTCCGTCCAGTTCCAGGAGTTCCTGCGCACCGAACTGGTGAAGCGCTCCGCTGCGATGGGTATCCCCGTTCCTGCCAGAGCCGTCACGCCCTCGGTTGATAAGCTCCTGCGCATTGAGTCACTGCAGCCACACATGGCCAACGGCCTGATACGCCTGCACCCTTCGCAGACCACTCTCATCGACCAGCTCCGGCACTTCCCCAAAGCTGACCATGATGACGGGCCTGATGCCCTGCATATGCTTTGGATGCTGGCCGTTTCCGGCGCTGGCAATTTCGAATTTAAAGCTGTTCCCCGCCGTGGCCATAGCGGGGACAGGTTCGGTCCTTCAGGAGGATTTTGATAATGGTTCAGATTCTTGACCAGTATGGTCGCCCGCTAAATAAAGAGGTGCTTAAAGCCCCCCAGACCTCCCGCACGTTCGAGCTGCAGCGCGACTGGCCAACTCACCCCTCGCGGGGAATGACCATTGCCCGGCTTCCTCGCCTTCTGGAAGCGGCTGAGCGCGGCGACCTGGCGGCTCAGGCTGACCTTTTTGAAGATATGGTTGAGCGGGACGGGCATATCTTTTCTGAAATGGCCAAGCGCAAGAATGCGCTGCTCACTCTGGACTGGAGCATCGAGCCACCGCCGAACGCGACGGCGGAAGAAAAGCAGATCGCCGCGATGGTGGCCAGCTGGTTCGCGGACCTTCAGGAGATGGAAGATATTACCCTGAATGCGGCTGAAGCTATCGGGCATGGCTTTTCCGCTCAGGAGATTGAAAAGTGGGAGCTTGACGGCAATCTGTGGCTGCCTGTCAAAATCAAACTGCGTCCGCATCGCTGGTTCTGTACCACGCCGGAAGCCGGGGACGAGGTGCGTCTTAACACCGGCACGCTGGGTGGAGAAGAACTCTGGCCGTTTGGCTGGCTGGTACACACGCATAATGCAAAGTCAGGCTATATCGCGCAGTCAGGGTTATACCGCGTACTGGTCTGGCCATATCTGTTTAAAAACTACAGCGTGCGCGATCTCGCTGAGTTCCTGGAAATCTACGGGCTGCCACCGCGTATCGGGTCGTATATGTCCGGGGCCAGCCAGGATGAGCAGGATAAACTCATGGAAGCGCTGGTCAGCATCGGTCATAACGCCTCGGGGATCATTCCTGATAACACCAAAATCGAATTTAAGGATGCCGCTGAGGGGCAGTCCGATCCTTTCATGGCGATGATTAACTGGTGCGAACGTACCGAATCAAAGGTCATTCTCGGCGGCACGCTGACGTCACAGGCGGACGGCAAGTCCTCAACAAATGCCCTTGGTAATGTGCATAACGAAGTCCGCCACGATCTGCTGACCGCTGATGCCCGCCAGCTGGAAGGGTTTTATCGTGGGTTCATTCGTATGTTACTGGCCATCAATGGTTATAACGTCAGCCCGCGCCGTCAGCCGCGTCTGGTATTTGATACCCGTGAGCTGGAGAGCATTGAAACCTTTGCCAATGGTGTTTCCACGCTGGTACGCGCCGGGATGGACACTATCCCGACGTCATGGATACACAAAAAGGTCGGGATTCCGGTGCCAAAAGAGAACGAAGCTGTGCTGGCGCCGCCTGCTGTTACCTCTCCGGTGGGGCTGAGCACCACGCCGGTATTCCGCCGTTTCGCAGCACTGAGCACCACGGGCGAGGTTGTTGACCCTGCACAGGATGCGCTGGACAGCGCCACGTCGCCAGGGGAGAGCATCGCGGAAGCCATGGATAAGCTGATTGCGCCGCTGGTCTCTGCCCTGAGCAAGGGGCAAAGCCCCGATGAGGCACTGGATATCATTGCTGCGAGTTACCCTCAACTGGATGATACGCAGCTGCAACAGTTGATAAAACAGGCGCTGTTTGTCAGTGAGGTCTGGGGGCGACTCAATGCTGAAAGCTGATGTTGATCTGGGGTACGCCATCGGGTTAAAGCCCGAAGAAGCGATTGCCTACTTCGAATCGAAGGGCTACGCCACCGGCTTTAACTGGCACGATATTGAAGCCCGCGCGCATGCCACCAGTTTCACCGTGGCGGGCGTCCTTAAACAGGATGTGCTTGAGGATATTCATAAATCGCTGCGCGAGCATATTGTTAACGGCGGCACGCTTCGTGACTTCGAACGGCAGATTACCCCGACGTTGATCCGTAAGGGCTGGCTCGCCGACCGTGCCAGACTGGTCGCCGATGAAGATGGCGTTCTGGAGGGTAAGCAACTCACGCCACGCCGTCTGCGCACCATCTTTGAAACCAATATGCAGGCGGCCTATGGTGCCGGTCGCTATGCGGAGCAGATGGCCAACGCGGAGTTTCGCCCCATATGGGAACGCGTGGCCGTCATGGACATGCACACCCGGCCACTCCACGCCAGACTTAATGGTTTCACTGCCCGCTATGACGATCCTGTATGGCAATTCATGTACCCGCCTGACGGATACCACTGCCGCTGCCGCATTCGTGCCCGAACTCAGGCAGATGCAGACCGCATGGGGATTGAGGTCAAATCATGGGAGCAGGACATTGTCACGGTACAGCAGGCATGGGGACCAAAAGAAACCCGTGACGTTAAGGCGTTACGCTTCAACGGCGAGCTTTATACGCCTGATGCCGGATTCGGGCACAATCCGGGTCAGGGCTGGCTCTCTTCTCTCGGACAGCGCCTGATGGATAAATCTGCAACTACCACGCCCCGGATTGCCTCTCAGGCTATCCATGAAACCCTGTCTGAACCAGCTGTGCTGGATGCCGTCAGCGATGATGTGCGTCGCTGGGTCGACACCGTCAGCGTGCGGCAGAAGACCCGTGGCGACCTGAGGCGCGTTGGCGGTATCCAGCCTGAGCTGCTGAATCGCCTCGAAGAGCGTGGTGTTAACGGTGCGATCACATTAAGTATTCACGAAGAGGATGTCCGGCTGGCTCCGGGCCCGATGTGGTCAGAGATTCCCGTTCTGCTACGTCAGCCTGCTGGTGTCTGGCTTGATGATGACGCTCTGGTGTGGCTCCTGTCCGGGCAGAACGGCACCCGCGCCGTGCGTGGTGTGCAGTCTGACGATGGCTGGCGTCTGTCGCTTGTAAACGCCGGTGCCACAGTCACCCCTGGCGATGTGTTATCTGAACGCGCGGCGCAGCTGCTGGAGCTGAAATCATGAGCTACGCCATCAGGTATGACATTGGTGACTTTGAGCGCTCACTCGGTGAACTCATTAAAAAGCTGGAAAACCGCGCCCCCCTGATGCGTGAGATGGCCGCTGCTATGGGAGATGCGGTTGAAGAAAACTTCGCGCAACAGGGGCGGCCCGCGTGGATGGGCTGGAGCCCGGCATATGCCCGTCAGCGCCGGGGAGGTAAAATTCTCCAGAAGAGCGGTCGACTGGCGGCAAGTATCACGCAGTACAGCACGAATGATGAGGCGACGGTCGGGACCAATGTGAAATATGCCCGCATTCATCAGGAAGGTGGGGAAATCAGCATTCCGGCCCGCAGCCAGAAAGCCTACTACCGCCAGAACAAGGATGGTTCAGTGGGTAACCGGTTCGTTAAAAAATCCCGTTCCAACTTTGAGCAGTGGAACACAATCGGGGCGTATAAAATTAAGATGCCCGCGCGTCCTTTCCTGCATCTCACCGAAGATGACGTGGAGAAGATGGAGAGTACGGCTGAGCAGTATCTGAAACGTATTTTAGACTGAGGGCAAATTCGTCCTGTAAGGCGCTGTGACGCGTTCAGCCTGATTGTGCTAGAGTGATTCGGCCAGACGGTATTCAGACGTTTTTAAAAGCGGTTTAAAAAGGTCTGGGCTCATAAATGCATTACGGGAGCGAGCAACTGGACACATTCAAAGCTTTCCTTGATTATTTCACCCCGCAGCAGTGGGTTTTCATTGGCATCTTTGGGGGCCTGGTTATAAAGGTTGCTGAGTGGTTCACTGGCCGATACTTTGCCCGTCGGCATCAGAAGCGTCAGTCTGCTAAACCCGATAAGCCGACAACCAAAGAAAACGATCCTCAGCGATAATCCACTGAACCTCTTCATCTGAACCTCCCCCCAGTGGTGCCGTATCGTCGGCACCATGAAAAAGACACTCATCGCTTCACTCACCCAGGAAATTAACACCGCCACTCCCGGTGTCATCCAGCTCTTCCCGGCTGGTGAATTCCGCGCCCGTGACGGGCGTCCGACCGAATGCGCCGCCTGGCTGATGACGCGGGAAATTGCAGAGCGCCTTATTGCCGCAGCTGATGCCCGCGACACCCCCTACGTCCTGGACTACGAACACCAGACCCTTCGGGCCGCTAAAAACGGTCTGCCTGCGCCTGCAGCAGCATTCTTCAAAAAGCTGGAGTGGCGGGACGGTGAAGGTTTGTTCGCCATCGATGTCGAGTGGACAGCCGCTGCGGCTGCGATGGTCGAGGCGAAAGAGTATCGCTTTATTTCCCCCGTATTTTCTTACGACAAAACCGGTCAGGTGATGGAGTTGCTCAACGCCGCGCTGACCAATACACCAGCGGTCGACGGGATGGAGGAAGTGTTACTTGCTGCCGCCTCCCTGATGGCCGCGCATTTAACCACAGAGGGTCAGACCGAAATGGATGAAGAATTTCTCAACGAGCTACTGAGCAACCTGCGCTGGATGCTCAATCTGCCAACCGCCTCAACGAAAGAAGAGATCATGGCTGAGCTGCAAAAAATCATCACCATGATTTCCGGTGGCCAGGGGACTGCAGCGGCGTCGGTCAGTCTGCTGGATATCCTGAACCAGAACGCGCAGAGCATCGCCGACCTGACGGCGAAACTCGACACGCCTGACCCGGCTAAGTGGGTTTCAGTGGAGGTCATGCATTCAGCCGTTCAGCAGGCGACAGAGCGTGCCGGTGCGGGAAATACCGCCGCACTCGCCACGCAGCAGGCTGAAGCGCTGATTACGGTTGCCCTCGGCGACGGTCGTCTGCTTCCGGCACAGCAGGAATGGGCTGCATCACTGGCGAAATCCGATCCGGCCAGTCTTACCGCCTTTATCGAAAAAGCGCCAAAGATTGCCGCACTGACTACCAGTCAGACTCAGGGGCAACCGCCTGCTGGCCTTCCGTCACGCCCGTCACAGGGTGCTGAAGATGATGCGATTGACCCGGCCATCTGCTCAATGATGGGCAATGACCCGGAAAGCGTCGCGAAATACCTCAAATAAAGGAGAGCGAAATGGATCGTCATACCCCTTATCGCGACGGCCAGCTGTTTGCCGTCCCGGTTGCGGCAGCCACAGAACTCTTTGGCGGCCACATTATTGCGGCCAACGCAGCGGGCTTTGCTGTACCAGGCAGCGCCACTGCAGCCAATACCACCCTCGGCATCTGTGATGGCTGGGTGGATAACTCTGCCGGTGCCGCCGGTGATGCGAGCGTGCTGGTTCGTCGTGGTAAAGCCTGGTTCCTTGCTAACAGCACTGCTGACCCGGTCACGCTGGCGCAGACTGGCAAGGATTGCTACGTGGTGGACAGCCAGACCGTGGCCAAAACCAGTGATACCAACGCCCGTCCGATCGCCGGAAAGGTGCTTGGTCTTGAGAATGATGGCGTCTGGGTTCTGATTTAATAAGGAGAGAACCGTGTTAATTAACGTAAAAAATGTACGTCAGATTTTCATTAATCTGAAAGCGACCTTCCAGAACGCCTTTGATCAGGCTCCGTCCGACTGGCAGAAGATTGCCATGGTGGTGCCGTCGACCGGGAAAGAAAACGACTACAGCTGGCTGAGCCGTTTCCCGAAAATGCGTGAGTGGATTGGCGACAAGGTGGTTAAAGCGCTCGCCGCGTTCAACTACACCATCCGCAACAAAGACTGGGAAGCGACGGTAGAAGTTGAACGTAACGATATCGAAGACGATCAAATCATGGGCTATGCCCTGCAGGCGAAAGGTGCGGGCCAGTCCGCTGCAGAACTGCCTGCCGATATCGTCTTCGCTCTCCTGAGCAAAGGTTTCACCAATCTTTGCTACGACGGTCAGCCCTTCTTTGATACCGACCACCTTTCGGGGGGCAAGTCGGTCTCTAACAAAGGCACGAAAAAGCTTGCCGTTACCTCGCTTGCCGCCGCAAAAGCAAGTTACGGGGCTGCACGAACGGCCATGCGCAGCCTGAAGGATGATGAAGGCGCGTCCCTGAAAATTCGCCCGACCATCCTGGTTGTGCCTCCGGCTCTTGAAGACGATGCCAACTATCTGATGACGGCTGACCGCTTCCCTGACAATACGCCAAACCCATACAAGGGGACGGCTGAAGTTCTGGTTGTCCCGGAGCTGACGTCAGATACCGCCTGGTTCCTTCTGGACACGTCAAAACCCGTGAAGCCCCTGATTTATCAGGAGCGTAAAAAACCGGTCTTTGTCGAGCAGACCGACTACAACGCTGACAACGTCTTTATGCGCAAGAAGTTCATCTTCGGTGCTGAAGCCCGTGCAAATGGTGGCTACGGCTTCTGGCAGATGGCGTATGGCTCCACCGGGGAGGACGCATAATGCCGATTCAAATCACTGCCCGCCGCGATGGCTTTCGCCGTCTCGGCATCGCCCACAGCGCGAATACTGTCACCTGGCCAGATGACCATTTCAGCGACAGCGAACTCCAGATTCTGGAAAACGATCCCAATCTGATTGTGGTTCGTTTGCAGGATGTGCCTGAAAACGCTGGCGACGGCGATGCTGTTTCGGCCCTGACCACCGAGCGTGACGGCCTCAGGGCACGCGTCAGCGAGCTGGAGGCGACGGTTCTGCAGCTCAACCAGGATGGCGACGCGCTTAAGCAGCAGCTTGCCAGTGCAAACGGCACCATCACGGAGCTGGAGACAGTACGTGATGCACTGAGTCAGAAGCTGGATGCGCTGCAGGCCGGTTCGGAAAACACGGACAAAAAGGCCAAGGGGTAAGCCATGTACGCGAACCGGGAGGACATGGTCAGGGCGTTTGGTGAGCGTGAGTGCGTGTCGCTCACCGACCGCAACTACACCGGGCAGATTGACGATGATGTGCTGAACGGCGCACTCGTTCAGGCCAGCGCTGAAATCGACGGATATCTCTGCGGTCGCTATCCGGTGCCCTGGGCTGATGAGCCCCGTGTTCTCGTTGGTCGCTGCTGCAACATCGCCCGCTATCTTCTGTGCGGATCTGAGACCCAGATGACAGCGGAAATCCGCGAGCGGTATGAGGACACCGTTCGTTACCTGGAAAAAGTTGCATCCGGGCGAATCAATCTGGGCCGCACGACGACGGGTGAAGTGGTGAAAAGCGGAACCGGTGCGCGGATGGTGTCAGGTGGTCGCGTCTTCGGGCGTGACCAGACTGGCGGAGGAAGTTTCTGATGGTGATTACGGATATTGAAAAAGCCATCGTGGAGCGGCTTCGCAAAGGTATGGGCCGTATGGCTAAGAACGTGCGCTCCTACGGCGGCGAGCTGGACGGCGAGCCTGCGGAGGTACTGCGCCAGCTGCCTGCCGTCTGGGTGACGTTTGGCGGGGTCCAAAAAACCGAGCCATACAGCACAGCACGGCAACGGTTTGTCACGCACGGTCGCTTTGTCGTGGTGGTAGGCGAGCGCAGCCTGCGCAGTGAAGAAGCGGCCCGTATGGGTGGGCCGCACGTACAGGAGGTCGGTACGTACATTCTTGTTGCTGCCGTTCGTCGTCTGCTGTCCGGTCAGGATATGGCGGATACGGGTATTAAAATTGACCCGCTCAGCCCCGGTCGCGTGCGCACGCTCTTCAACACCCAGATAGAGACTCAGGCATTTTCCGTTTTTGCCTGCGAGTTCGACACGAAATGGATTGAGTCAGCGCTGGAGAACGGGCGTTACCCGCTTACGGATGCGCCGGAAGGCCATGTTGATCATATGTTCCAGATTTATGGCGGTGCCACCACCGACGATGACCCGGCATGGCTGAAAACCCGACTCAGTTACGATCTTAAGCAGCCTGATAAAGACAATGCAGCAGAGGACATTATCAGTCATGAGCAAAATTAAAGTAAAAGCCGCCAGTGGGTTGAGCGTGCCGCGCGAGGATAATGCGCGCCGCTACATCACCGATGCGGAACCCCTTGAGGTGGAGAACACCGCTTATTACCAGCGTCAGGTAATGGCCGGTGATCTGATTATTGTCACGGACAGTGACAAGAACACCAAAAACAAAAACAACGCAGTCAGCACGGAGGTGAACGGTGAGCAGTCCTAATATCAGTTTTGACACTATCGGTACGAACCGCAAGCCAGGTCAGTATATTGAGTTCAACACCCGCCTGGCCGTTCGTACCCTGCCGGGTAACACCCAGAAGGTGCTGATGATTGCACCAATGCTGGCCTCCGGTTCGTCTGCACCGCTTGTCATTCAGTCTGTTTTCTCTGATGAAGAGGCTGCGACGTACTTTGGCCGTGGCTCACTGGCGCATCTGATGGCCACGGCGGCCATCGGTGCCTACCCCTATCTGCAACTGCAGATCGTCGGGGTCAGCGATGCGGCCACTGCAACAGCCGCGACGGGCAAAGTCACCCTGACCGGCACAGCATCTTCCAGCGGGAAGCTGAGCGTGACCATTAATGGCACCCGTATTGATGTCGGTATTTCGGCAGCAGATACGGCAGAGACCATTGCGGCAGCGTTGACGGAACTGATTACCCAGAAAGACGGGTTGCCAGTGACAGCGACGGCAAACGCGGGGGAAGTGACCCTGACCTGCCGCCATAAAGGGGCGGTTGGTAACGACATTATTGTCTCTTCCGCCGTGACGGCAGCGGGTATCACAGCAGCGGCGACCACTCTTGCAGGCGGCAATGTTGATCCGGATATTACGCCAGCGCTGGCAGCGGCGTTCTCAGCAGGTCATAACATTGTTGTTTGCCCGTTCTCCACCCAGGAGGCGATGACGGCACTGCGTAACCATCTGACAAACGTCAGCAATGCGATGGAGCAGCGCGGTGCAATCGGCGTGGGTGGCTGGCGCAAGTCGCTTTCCACCGGCATTGCACTGGCAGCCTCACTGAATGACGGGCGTATCACGCTGGGCTGGCATAGTGGCTCGGTAAAAACCCCGGCGCAGATTGCCGCTGCCTATGCCGCTGTTATCGCCAGTGAAGAAGACCCGGCCCGCCCGCTGAACACCCTTGCGATGAGCACGCTGGATGTGACTGCAGTGGAAAGTCAGCCCGGGCGAACCGAGCAGGAGAACGCCCTGCGCAATGGGCTTACCCCGTTTGAGATAGGCCCCGGTGACAAAGTTCAGATCGTTCGCGCGATCAGCACCTACACCAAAAACGCCCAGGGCGTGGATGATGTGGCTCTGCTGGATATCACCACCATCCGGACGCTGGACTACGTGCGCAAGGCCTGCCGTGAACGTATCGCTCTGCGATTCCCGCGCGACAAGCTCAGCTCAAGGACGCCACCGAAGGTGCGCAGTGAACTGCTGGATGTGCTTTACAAGCTGGAGGAGCTGGAGATTGTCGAGGAGGTGGATGCCAACAAAGACGGTCTTATTGTAGAGCGCGATCTGCAGGATGTTAACCAGCTGAACGCTCGCATTCCTGCGGATGTTGTGAATGGCCTGCACGTCTTTGCCGGTCGAATCGATTTGCTGCTCTGAGGGGTAAACCAGAATGTCTCTTGAAGAATATGTTGGCGCGATCGTCATGGAAGTCGACGGCCAGGAAATTGAAGTAACTGACCTCAAGGAAGATGTGACCACCGGGCGAAAGCTTGTGAAGACGATGAACAAAACGGGCCGCGCCAAAGGTTTCTCCCGTGGCATCGAAGAGATTCAGCTGACCGTTACGGTGGTCATCCCGGAATCCGGCGACCTGAACTGGGGCGGTATTGAAGGTGCGAAAATCACCCAGTATCCACTCAACAGCAGCGGTAAACGTGTTTCTTACCTGGACTGCTTCAGCACTCAGGCCGGGGCTCAGTATACCGTCGATAACGAAGCGAAGCGCGATATCACCATGAATGCACTTCGTCGGGTGGAGGAATAAATGGAAAAGCAGCAGCTTTTATATGGCGTTAAATACGGTGATAAAGTCCATTTTGATTTTGCCGTCAGGATGCCGGTTGTCAGGGACACTATTGAAGCCCTGCGTCTCACTGATGAGGCTTGCGGAACAACCGAAGGGGCATCGGCGGGGTTGTATTATCGCGTGGCGCTGATGGCACTGGCAATTGAAGCACTCGGTTCACTGGATAAGAAAGACATAACACCAGAGTTGCTCCTTGATGGGCTGAATGATGATGATTTCGATCTCATTGATGCTCAGATTGACGCCGTTAAAAAAAAGCGGATGGATTTGAACAAAAGCTCACCGGGTACCGAACCCTCGTCCTCGCCCTCGGGCGATATGGGATCAGTGAACAACAAATCGGAAGCATGACCCGAACGGAGCTCGACGGCTACACCGAAGCACTTGCCCGGTTACATGGAAAGAAAACCGGGCAAACCACCACCCGCACAACCCGCACTGTCAAATCGCAACGCCGGAAGAAAGTCGGCAAACGGAGATAGTCCATGGCGCGTAACTTACAACTGGCGTTGCAGCTGCTTGCTCGTGATACCGGCTCCAAAGTGCTTAAACAGGCACTGCAGGGCATCAGCCGTGATACCAAAGCGGCGCAAAAAACCGATGATGAGCTGGCGAAATCCCGCCAGCAGAACTCAACCACAGCGATTCGCGCTTCCCGTTCTCTCCAGGACGAATACCGTCGCGCCAGTTCGGCGCGATCAACTCTTGGCATTCGCTCAGAGCGCGATATTCAGCGTGAAATACAGCAGACCATGGCGGCCTATAATCGCCTCACCCGCACCGGTATGCTGTCCGCTAATGAGCAGACCAGAGCCTTCTCAGCCATGAAGGATAAAGTGCGCAATTTGCGCAGCGAACTGAACGGTGTTGGTGAAGGTATGAGCCAAATGCAAAAACTAGGTGCTGCAGGCTCAACTATTTCAGCTGTAGCCGGTGGGGTAATGGCAGCAGGCGCAACACTGATCCGTCCGGTCTCGAACCAAATGAGTTACCAGCAGAGACTGGCAATGATGGCTAACACAGCCTATGCCGATCAGGGTCTGGAAGGCAGGCGTACTGGTATGAAGGAGATGGATTCCCTTATCCGTCATTCAGTTAAAACCGGTGGTGGGACTAAAGAATCAGCCGCTGAAACGCTGGATGCTATGCTCGCATCGGGTTCTGTAAGCATGGAATCAGCGAAATCAATGTTGCCTTTGATTCAAAAATACTCAACTGCAACAGGAGCAGATCCCGCAGACCTTGCAAATATCGCAATTAAATTAAAACAGTCGTTTGGAATTCAAGATAGTGACCTTGATAAAGCACTGAATATGTCGATTAGTGCCGGACAAAGCGGTTCTTTTGAGTTGAAGGATATGGCTAAGTGGCTTCCGTCGCAACTTGCCAGTGCCGGTAATGCTGGCATGAAGGGACTGGACGATTTTGCAGTGTTATTGGGCTGGAATCAGGCATCAGCCATTACCGCAGGCTCTTCTGACCAGGCTGGTAATAACCTGAATAATCTTTTATTGAAATTAAATAGCCAGGATGCGGCTAATGCCGCCGCGAGAATAAAATTACCGAGTGGTCGAGGAGTTGATCTTTCTGGTAGCCTCGCCAAAGGTGTAGGTAAAGGTGTTAATCCTCTCGAAACATTCAACCAAATTGTAGATAAGGTTGTTGCATCTAATCCTGCGTATAAAAAATTAGAAGAAAAACTTAAAACAGCTCCTGAAAATGAAAGGAAAGATATTATCAATTCTCAGGCAAAAATACTGGAAGGGTCAGGGATTGGGAAAATAATTGCAGACCAACAGGCTTTACTTGCACTTCTCGGATACAGAGGAAACAAAACCTATACGCAGGACGTTATTTCCGAGGCTAATTCTCAGCGTAATTTATCAACGGGAAAAACGGCTGGCGATCTGAATTTTTCCTTAATGTCGGAACAACCAGGATTCAAACTAGGACAACTTGATAACGAGAGAGACTTTCAGGAGATGGATTCAGTCAAACCTTTATCCGATTCCCTTGGATATCTTTCAGATAAATTACTGAAGTATGCAGAGGAATATCCTGGTTTAACCAGGGCAGTTTCTGATGCTGCTATTGGGATTAAAGCAATGGCTTCAGCTGCGGCGGTATTTGGTGCGATAAAATGGATGTCAGGAAGAGGGATTACAGGGGGCAAACCAGCTGGTTCAAACCCTCTTGAAATACTCGCGGAAGGTGCCTCTGGTAGTAATGCCGTACCTGTTTATGTCACTAATGCTCAGGAAATAGGCGGCGATAAAGAAGGTTTCCTTGATAAGTTTCTCGGGGGGAGCAGTGATTTGCCAGGGAAACTAGGTAAATGGGCTTCATATGCAAATGTGGCAAATATTCTTTATGAGTCCGCCAAGGATAAATTAGACTCTGCTGATGAGGAAGCTAAATCCAGAGGGATTACTACAGGTGAGCTTTTTGCACAAAAACTTCAGGAAAAAGAAAATAATAAAAAACCTCTTTTCGATGTTGATCTCTTTTCGATGGTCAAGTCCTGGTGGAGTTCTCCTGCAACAATAGGCCAAAACTCACCAGCAACAACAGGCGTGCCGTCTTATCTGTTGCCTCAGCAGCAACAAAAGCCTCAGCCAGTAAACATCACAACCAAAGTCATGCTCGATAATCGTCAGATTGCAGAAGCGGTCAATGAGTACAATGGCGATCAATCCGTTCGCGGCTCAACAGGAGGCCCGCAGTGAGCTGGGAAGATTCATTACAGGATGCCTCATTCAGGGGCGTCCGCTTCGATGTGGTTAATACCCGTGACAGCGCCAGCCGCGACATTGCGACGTATGAGTATCCCTATGTGGACGGTGGCGATGTTGATGACCTTGGCCGTAAGCCTCGTAACCTGCGAATGACGGTCCTTTTCTGGGGCGACGATTACGAAGTGCGACTGCAGGCGTTTCTGGCCGCGCTGGATACACGCGGCAGCGCGGAGTTAATCCACCCGGTCTTCGGCTCCATGACGGGCATGCAGTGCATTGAGTATCAGGCATCGCATGAAGCGGAGAACGTTGATTACTGCGTTGTCGAGGTGGTCTTTATCCAGGGTGGGCTTAATCTGCCTTTCTTTGGCAGCGACTTCCCGCTGTCGAAAGCCGATATCATTTTCAACCAGGCGCAATCTGCTCTGGATAAAGCCCAGACGGCCATCGACAATATTCTTTCGCCTCTGCGTACTGCGAAAAAGTGGATGAAGAAAGCGAAATCGCTGGCAACCACGACGCTGAATATGGTGACCGTACTTAAGGGGGAACTGACAGGATTTGTCAGTACCACCTCGGATTTTGTTAATTATCCGAAAGCGTTCATGAATGACCTGCAGAGTGCGCTGAGCCTGACGTCGCTTCAGTCCAAATCAAGTGTCAGTAATAACCCAGGAAGCTATTCACAGTCCTCAGACGTTTCTGGTACAGCGGGTATCTTGATGGCCGACTGGAAGAATGGCCGTAACAATCTGCAGGATGTGGCCGCATTACCTCAGCAGATAGTGACAGGGCAAAAGACTGTTGCTGTTACCGTTCCGGCGGGATCATCAACGTCTGATATCACTGAGCTGGTAACGGCGGTAAAAATCCAGGTTGCAATCCAGCTGGCGCTTGATGCTTCCGACATACTCAGTGACAGCAGCATCAGCGATATTCTGTCTCCTGTCGATATTGAGCAGATCACCAACGACACCAGGACGGCCATTCAGACGGCAATCGACCAGACGCGGGACACCTTTGCTGCCGATACGCAAAACGTGAGCGCCGGTGAAACACCGGGTGGCGTGACATGGCAACCCGTGGTTGAAAGCCTCAAGGATATTGCCCTGACCGTTCAGGAGTTGGGTGCAGCGGTTATCACCAGCAGACCGCCACTGACGACACGAGTGATATTGTCCGACACCAACCTGCATTTGCTGGCGCACCTGTGGTACGAGGACTACACCCGCGCCGCCGAGCTGCTGCGCCTTAATCCGACATTACGTAATCCTAACAATATCAAAGCCGGTGACGTTCTGAATGCCTACTCAAGATAAAGATTCGCAGAATACGGTGAGCCTGGTTATTGATGGCAAAATCCACAGTGCATGGAGCCGCTATCAGATTGACTCCGATTTTCTGATCCCCTCCGATGCCTGGAGTGTAACGCTTGGTCTGCCTGACGGTATTTTTCCGACGGCCATTAAACGAGGTGTGCCGGTACTGGTCAGGGTGGGTAATGATGTGGTGATGTCCGGTCGGGTGGATGTGGTTCAGCGCCGCGTATCCCGTCAGCAGGTCTCTTTATCGCTTTCCGGTCGCGATGGCGCTGCCGTGCTTGTTGACTGCGCTTCACCAGTTTTCACCTCCCGTCAGCTCAGTCTTGAAGAAGTGATCGCCCAGGTCGTCAGGCCGCTGGGGATTACGAACATTCGCATTGAGGCTGAGACATCCCTGCGTAATGACAAGGTAAGCGTTGAACCCGGAGAACGTGCGTGGGATACGCTTGAGCGTGCAGCTGCTGCACGCGGGTTATGGCCATGGTTTGAGCCAGATGGCACGCTGGTTATTGGTGGGCCGGACTACACAAAAGACCCGGTGGCCACGCTGATTCTTAATCGTGACGGTCGGGGAAATAATGTCCTCGATCTCAGTGACCGGTCATCCATTACCGGGGCGTTCTCTGAACTGACAATGCTGGCACAGGGACACGGCCAGGGGAAAAAATCCGGGAAGATCGATGTTATTGACGTTGATGGCCAGAGCGCTGACGCAGAAGACGACGATGATGCCGATGATATTTATGACAGCACCGGCTCTGCAGAGAATGGCTTTCATGGCTTACGCAGCACCGTTCGGGACAGTACCGTACCATTTTACCGTCCGCAAATTATGGTTGCCGGTGATGCTGATAACCAGGCACAGGTTGATTATCGCGCAAGAAAGGCCATGGCCGATGCCCGCCTGAACGGGTTTGATCTGACAGCTATTGTTAAAGGCCATCGCATGGATAACGGTCAGTTATGGCAACCGGGCCAGCGTATCCGTGTCCGAAGCGAGCCACATGGCATTGATGACATTTACTTCCTCATGGGAAGAGAATTTTCAGGTGGACGGCCAGACAACACCATTACCACCCTGCGTCTCAAAGAGGATGGAATATGGATACCGGACGCTTATCCGAAAAAACGGAAATCACGTAAACGCCGCGCCAAGGTAAATAAAGAGCTGGAGATTATCGATGTGGAACAAAATTGATTCTCGTATTAACACGGCGTTAAACCGTATAAGACAGGCCTTCAGGGGCGTTTTAATAAGGGTTAACAGCGGCGGTGATATTCAGACCATTCAGGGTAAAGGTCTGGCTACGGAGTCCCTGCAGGATGTGGAGATGTTCCAGCAATACGGTTTTACATCCAACCCACCCAGGGGCACTAAAGCCATTATGCTCCCGCTGAACGGGCGCACCAGTCATAGCGTGGTGATTGCCACGGAACACGCTTCATACAGGCTTAAGAGCCTGAAAAGTGGTGAGCTTGCCATTTATTCGGATGAAGGCAGCAACATTATCCTGAAGCGCGGGAAAATTATTGAAGTGAACTGTGATGAATATATTGTTAATACTAAAAAACATACCGTGAATACCGAAGAGCATATTGTTAATACCAAAACGTATAAAACGACAGCCTCAGAGCGGGCAGATTTTGATACGCCATTGCTGAAAGGCAGTAATGAAGTTGCTGACGGTAAATCTACGCTGAACACCATGCGCGAGACTTATGACGGTCACGACCACAACCACGGCGGCGATGCAGGCACAACGCAGAAACCTAATCAGCCAATGTAATTTGTGGTAACGTAAGTTCTCCTTCAAAAGCAATCCCCACTGAACCCCTTCACCGATAATTTAAATTTCCATGCCGATAGTATTACGGCATGGAAATGTTGATTGACCCAACGACCGGCGATTATACCGGCGACAGCTCGGACACTTTAGCGAATGCCGTCTATTTAAGACTGATGACGCCCCTTGGCTCATGGTGGGCTGATCCAACTCTGGGCTCTCTTTTACATACACTGCGCCGCGAAAAGGATGTGTCCCGCGTTCAGAAACTCGCGGTGCAGTATTCGCAGCAGGCCCTGCAGCCGATTATTGATGACGGTCGCGCTAAGTCCATTTCCGTAACTGCAGAGCACTGGCAAAAAGGCTGGATGCTGCTTCATATCATCGTCACGTCCGCGAGCGGAACGCCGCAGACCTGGAAATTTCCGGTTAAGGTCAGCTGATGCCATTCATTACCAAAAATGCTGCGCAAATTCGCACAGACATTCTGCGGGATATCAAAAATCTCCTGCAGTTGTCTGATGACAAGCTGGGGCCTGACAGCGACTGGTATGTCCGGGCGTCAAGTGTGGCCAGCGTCGCCGAGGGGCTTTATCAGCATCAGGGATGGATAGTCCGTCAGATATTCCCGGATACAGCTGATTCGGAATTTCTCTATCTGCATGCCCGCTTACGTGGTTTAAGTAAAAAAGCAGCAAATAACGCCTCCGGGCCCGCTACATTTACCGGCGAACCGGGAGCCTTAGCTGCCGCCGGTCTTGTGTTCAAACGCGACAGTGTTTCATGGACAACAACCGAAGAAATTACTATCGGGCCGGATGGAAAAGCATCCGTAAATGCCATGTCTTCACTGTCAGGGACTACGGGTAACACCACCTCAGTGACCTCCGCAACACTGACCACAACACCTGACGGGTTTGACAGCACAGTGACCGTAGGTCTGATGACTGGCGGTACGGATGAGGAAACTGATGCGGAGCTGCTTGCCCGTCTGCTTGAAATCATTCGCCGACCTCCTGCAGGCGGTAATAAATATGATTACAAACGCTGGGCACTGGAAGTATCCGGCGTATCTGCAGCATATGTTTATCCGTTGCGTCGGGGGCTGGGCACTGTTGATGTTGTTATTACGTCTGCAGGTGGGCTGCCTTCTCAGGATGTGATCGACAGGACGCAGGCTCACATTGACGATGTTCGGCCTGTTACAGCAAAAAACACGCTGGTACTCATGCCTGTCATCCGTACATTTGACGTACTCGTGAAGGTATCACTGGAGGGCATCACCCTCGCAGCTGCCAAACAGGCTATCGCCGGAACGCTGGAGGACGATGACTCGCGCCGTGAGCCGGGAGTGGCTTTTATTCGCAGCCAGGCGGGGACATTGATTTCTCTCATTCCTGGTATTACCGACTATGACATCGTTACACCATCCGCAAATATTCAGCCTGTAATCGATGCCACGAAAGTCGAATGGCTTAGATTAGGAAATGTGGAGGTAGAGCTGCTATGAGCTACTTCACGCTGTTAAATCGTCTGCTGCCACTCGTTTCGTACAATCCGGGCCAGCCTCTGCTTGATGCATCATTGCGATCTGAATCAGGTGTTTTTGAGACTCTCGATGCGTCTGCAGGGCTTGTTGAAGGTGGCGTTACTCCATTTTATGCACGCAGCCTTTTGTCTGACTGGGAACGCGTCCTGGACCTTACTCCTGCTGAAGATGCGACATACCAGCAACGCCAGCAGCGTGTGCTGGCCAAACTGGCCGAGGTTGGTGGTCTCAGTATTCCGTACTTTATTCAGTTGGCCAGTAACCTTGGCTACATCATCACCATTGATGAACCGCAACCTTTCAGGGCGGGAGTTAACCGCGCCGGTGATCGCCTCTGGGTTGAAGACATTATCTGGGTCTGGCGCGTCAATATTCAGAACTCAGGAACGCAATCCTATCGCTTCCGCTCAGGCAGCTCAGCAGCAGGTGAGCGCCTGACTACCTTTGGTGATCCGGTCATTGAAGAAGTCTTCCGCGATCTCAAACCAGCTCATACATTTTGCTACTTCGCATATCAGGAGAATGAATAATGCGGCCCTTAATGCCACCGGTGCAGACGCCGGATAATCTTTTCCATGATGGTAATCCGCTCACTGGTGAGCTGGGAACCATAGTTGATGCTGAACACCTTAATAATGAACAAGCCGCTATCCGCGATACACAAAGTGAGCTGATTGCCATTCTTACAGCAGCGGCAATGGAACCAGCATCGACAGCAGGCCAACTGTTAGCTGCGTTGAATAAACTTTATGCCCCACTTAACGATACTTTGGGAGCGCTTTCCACTCTGGTCGGGGGGGCCAATAAACTCCCATATTTCACCGCCGCTAATGCTGCCGCTTTAACAGCGTTATCCAGCACTGGTCGGGACATCATCGGTAAAGCAACGGTTGCTGACGTTCTCACATACCTTGGTTTGGGAGAAGGTGCTCCAGCTATTGGCGTTCCGTTCTTCTGGCCCTCCGCTGCAATGCCAAATACTGTAATCGACAGCTGGTCCGGTATGGTGTTTTTGAAGTTCAACGGCGCGAAATTCTCTGCCACTGATTATCCTGTGCTGGCGAAAGTATTTCCTTCGCTGGTATTACCTGAAGCCCGCGGTGATTTCATTCGTATCTGGGATGACGGGCGAGGTGCAGATGGTGGTCGCGAATTATTAAGCTGGCAGGAAGCTACAAACTTTTCTCAGTTTGCCGGGAATATAGGCGGAGGTGCGGGACACGCAATTAACTTTCATGATGGAATCGCCGGAAATCAGCCAGGATTTTCACGATTTAATCTCACCAGTAACTCTGTGGGTGATGGTGTGAATTTTGTTGCTGTCAGACCGCGAAATATTGCATTTAACTTTCTGGTGAGGGCTAAATAATGAAACCTGTTTTTGATGAAAATGGGCTGGCCACAGTGCCGGGCGATATGCGTTGTTTTTATTATGATGCTGAAACATCTGAGTATACGGGCTGGTCTGATGAATATATTAATACTGGCGTAAGTATGCCCGCCTGTTCCACTGGTATTGACCCGGGCGAAAACATTCCGGGAAAAGTGGCAGTATTTACAGGTAAGGGATGGAGCCATGAAGAAGACCATCGCAATGAGACTGTTTACTCAATCGAAAATGGTGCTGCTGTTACAGTGGATTATATCGGTGCCATCAAAAACGGTTATGTCACGCTTTCACCGTTAACGCCATATGATAAATGGGATGGTGAGAAATGGGTGACAGATACTGAGGCACAACACGGTGCCGCAGTAGAAGCGGCAGAAGCACAGCGCCAGTCACTGATTGATGCTGCAATGGCTTCCATCAGTCTGATTCAGCTGAAATTACAGGCCGGGCGGAAACTGACGCAGGCAGAAACAACCCGACTTAACATTGTGCTGGATTACATTGACGCGGTGACGGCAACAGATACCAGCACCGCGCCTGATGTCATCTGGCCTGAACTGCCGGAGGCGTAGGCCATTCAATATCGGGTGCTGTTGACGTATCAACACGCATCAGCAGCACACGGTATTTCTTCCATTGGGTGAGAGTTGAAGTTTCTTCATCAGTTGCGATACCAGCATCAACAGCATCCTGTCGCCAGGATATTTCAGCATCTGCTTTTGCACGAAGGGTGGCTTTCATGTTTGCAGCGTCGGATTTTTGTTGTTCTGGCGTTCGCGGTGGTTCATCAACCCAAGCAAGTGCACCATCGACCACACCTAGCATTTTTCCGTTAGGTTTATTCCCGCCGTTGAATTGCTCCGCATCTTCATCGCTTATTGGAACGCCATCTTTTGGCCAAGTGCCAGCCTTGACGTAATCATCATAAAGAATCGACAAGTATATGGCGTTCTCAGATGGACTATAAACGCTTTGAATATTCATCTTATCGTCCTTTAGCTAAATAACAGAGATTAAAACCACCAGCGCCAGACATCCTTGCTGTAAACCCTGTTCGGGATGTACCCACATAGCTAACACCTATGGCAGGCATGGCAGTAGGCGAAAGCAACCCATCATTAATGTCTGCTAATGTCAGGATTATTGACTCAACGCGTGTTGGAAAAGGTACAGGAAAAACTACGTCAGTTCCTGTCGAGCCAAGGGTAACCCCAAACACACCCCATTGGGTAATTACGCCATCAGGCGACTTGCTCCAGCCCCATTTTGTGTTTATCCATGCAGGACCAGATTCTGAATATCCGGTTGTAAAACTACTCATATCTGGTACTTGCCCGGTATCCGTTCCGACGTTCCTCGTTGCCGCTTCTCCCAAACCAACATTTTTGAGAATGACCGTCTAGCTCACCAGTGGCATGCTTTCTGCCTTTTGCAGGGGATAAAACCATGCTTATTGGGTATGTCAGGGTGTCAACAAATGACCAGAACACCGCATTGCAGCGAACCGCGCTGGAATGCGCAGGATGTGAACTGATATTTGAAGACAAGATCAGCGGAAAAACCTCGGAGCGTCCAGGGCTAAAGCGAGTGCTTAAGACCCTGGGAAAGGGGGATACGCTTGTGGTATGGAAACTAGATCGCCTTGGGCGCAGCATGCGGCATCCTGTCCTGCTGGTCGAGGAGTTACGGGACCGAGATATCAATTTTCGCAGCCTGACCGACAGTATAGATACGTCAACGCCAATGGGACGTTTCTTCTTTCACGTTATGGGGGCATTGGCTGAGATGGAGCGTGAATTAATTGTGGAACGCACAATAGCCGGTCTTGCGGCTGCCAGGGCTCAAGGTAGAGTGGGAGGAAGACGCCCAAAGTTTACATCGGAGCAGTGGGAGCAGATGGGGAGATTAATTGCAGCTGGAGAGTCACGCCAGCGGGTTGCGCTTATTTTTGATGCTGGTTTATCCACCCTTTATAGAAGGTTCCCGGCTTCATCATTTGAATGAGATAAGCTGCGTGGCGTTTTAATTTGCACCGTGCGCAATACCGGTTTTTCGCTCGTTTGCTGCGGTGCATAATTTAATGCGTTTCGGTGCGAAAAATTTCGCCGCGCTACATGGAGGGGTCATCCGGCGTCCATTTGAGGCCAAACGGCGTCTCTTTGTCGCCAAATTTAAGATACTGCTCCTCCCCGCAGTGCGGGCAGGCAACATGAAAACGCATAAAATGCGGGGATTCACTGGCTGCACGCTCAATCTGGCAGGTGCCTCTCACTTTGGGCGTGGAGCCACGGATGGACTTTGGCCAGACCGAGCCTTCAATACGTTTGTCGCCAAGGAACGTCGGAGAGCCTTCCTGTTCAATATCCTCATCAAAGGCAGCAAGTTCATCATAACCCGCCACATCCACTGACTTTTCACGGTAGTTTTTTGCCGCTTTACCGCCCAGGCACCAGAAGCCACGACCATTGGAAAAACGCTTCATAGTGAGCGTGTTATCCCGGTGCTTTTTGCCATACCACGGAGCCAGCGCCAGCAGCGACGGAATATCGCGGATGGTCGGCTCAACGTGGGTTTTCATAAAGTTCTCGGCATCACCATCCGTCGGCAACCAGATAAGGGTGTTGCGCTGCTTATGCTCTATAAAGTAGGCATAAACACCCAGCAGCATTTTGGAATAACCGACACGGGCAGACTTCACCACATTCACCTCACGGATGTAGTCGCTGCCCATCGCATTCATGATGGCCCGCTGAAAGGGCAGTGTTTCCCAGCGCCCTTCCTGGTATGCGGATTCTTTCGGGAGATAGTAATTGGCATCCGCCCATTCAACGGCGGTCTGTGGCTCCGGCCTGAACAGTGAGCGAAGCCCGGCGCGGACAAAATGCCGCAGCCTGTTAACCTGACTGTTCGATATATTCACTCAGCAACCCCGGTATCAGTTCATCCAGCGCGGCTGCTTTGTTCATGGCTTTGATGATATCCCGTTTCAGGAAATCAACATGTCGGTTTTCCAGTTCCGGAAAACGCCGCTGCACCGACAGGGGGATCCCGTCGAGAATACTGGCAATTTCACCTGCGATCCGCGACAGCACGAAAGTACAGAATGCGGTTTCCACCACTTCAGCTGAGTCTCTGGCATTCTTCAGTTCCTGTGCGTCGGCCTGCGCACGCGTAAGTCGATAGCGTTCGTACTCAATAGTCCCTGGCTGGAGATCTGCCTCGCTGGCCTGGCGCAGTTCTTCAACCTCCCGGCGCAGCTTTTCGTTCTCAATTTCAGCATCCCTTTCGGCATACCATTTTATAACGGCGGCAGAGTCATAAAGCACCTCATTACCCTTGCCACCGCCTCGCAGAACGGGCATTCCCTGTTCCTGCCAGTTCTGAATGGTACGGATACTCGCACCGAAAATGTCAGCCAGCTGCTTTTTGTTGACTTCCATTGTTCATTCCACGGCCAAAAACAGAGAAAGGAAACGACAAAGGCCCAAAAGCTCGTTTTCAGCACCTGTCGTTTCCTTTCTTTTCAGGGGGTATTTTAAATAAAAACATTAAGTTACAACGAAGAAGAACGGAAATGCCTTAAACCGGAAAATTTTCATAAATAGCGAAAACCCGCGAGGTCGCCGCCCCGTAACCTGTCGGATCGCCGGAAAGGACCCGCAAAATGATAATAATTATCATCTGCATGTCACAACGTGCATCTACGCAATCAAACCACGTCAAATAATCAATTATGACGCAGATATCGTATTAATTGATCTGCATCAACTTAACGTAAAAACAACTTCAGACAATACAAATCAGCGACACTGAATACGGGACAACCTCATGTCAACGAAGAACAGAACCCGCAGAACAACAACCCGCAACATCCGCTTTCCTAACCAAATGATTGAACAAATTAACATCGCTCTTGAGCAAAAAGGGTCCGGGAATTTCTCAGCCTGGGTCATTGAAGCCTGCCGCCGGAGACTGTGCTCAGAAAAAAGAGTTTCTTCTGAAGCAAACAAAGAAAAGAGTGACATTACTGAATTGCTCAGAAAACAGGTCAGACCAGATTGAAGCAATTTAGATAATCGTGCAGACTACGCCCCCTCATATCACATGGAAGGTTTATCTATGGATCAGGTAGTCATTTTTAAACAAATATTTGATAAAGTTCGAAACGATTTAAACTATCAATGGTTTTATTCTGAGCTAAAACGTCACAATGTCTCACATTACATTTACTATTTAGCCACAGAGAATGTTCATATTGTATTAAAAAATGATAATACAGTGTTATTAAAGGGCCTAAAAAACATTGTGTCTGTCAAATTTTCAAAGGATAGGCATCTTATAGAAACGACCTCTAATAAGCTGAAATCCAGAGAGATCACATTTCAGGAATACAGAAGAAACCTTGCTAAAGCAGGAGTTTTTCGGTGGGTTACAAATATCCACGAACAAAAAAGATATTACTATACCTTTGATAATTCATTACTATTTACTGAAAGCATCCAGAAAACTACACAGATCTTACCACGCTAAACCATAACGTCCGGCTTCTCTCACTCCTGAGCCGGACTGCATTGGTTTAATAAAAACCATCAACAATTGTGATTTAGATATTCGGAACCATTCAAATATAACAAAACCCCGTAAAAACGAGGTTTATGGATAAATTTTATTATTGAATACATCAGATTAAATTAATCTTGACATCATAGCTTTCAAGACCCGTCATTTTTTCCCGTGCGGTAAACTGAATACTGGTAACTTCTTTCCCGGTCTTTTTCTTAAGTTCAATAATTTTTTTTGTTATATATTCAGAAATATCTGCTTCTGCTTTTGTTTTTAAGTTTTCAATATTCATCATTTCCTCTTTTAGTCTGTTATGACTTTCCAGTTACACAGTAAGTCGATTATATGGTGCAAACGTGTAAAAGATAAGATGAAACATCGCAATAATCAACATACGATAGTCTAAATTTTACACAAACAGACAAAGAGAATTTTCCTGAATTATCAATGCAATAGCATCAAATCAACTCAAGAGCCTTATTGCTGCTTCCAGAATTTCTTCTGAAGTAACATGTCGATCCGCGGCTACATAAATGACTTTATGATCTCCGGTCAGAGATGGAAACCCTGCGGCCATTACAGTAAGGTGTGTTTTTTCGCCATTTGGATATTCACGCATGATGGTGTTAACTCCAGTCATCGCTGGCACTACCACTGCTGGTTCAGAGTTAAAAAAACTATGATTTTTTTCATGATGTTACCGTAGTATGTGAGTATCCATCGAATAGACACCAAGCAAAAAAGCTCCCGAAGGAGCCTTCATTTTCACTTTTTTAAATCCAACGACAGACGGCTGGCATTTAAGTATTGTGAAATATTATCAAATGTAATCATCATTGATTTACAAAAGATACATTTTGCCCCGAAAGGATTCATGTCAGAAACATCAAAAGATGATGTTCTATACTGGGAACCATGACAACACGGGCATCTAAAGTGAATATGGTTTGTAATATTGTCTACCTCAAAGCGCCACTACATGAACAGCGGCAGGACCTTTAGGTCCGTTCTCAATACCAAATTCAACTTCCTGATTCTCAGTTAATGTTTTGAAATCGTTGCTCTGAATTGCTGAGAAATGGACAAACACATCTTTGCTGCCATCTTTCGGCGTGATGAAACCAAAACCTTTTTCAGGGTTAAACCATTTCACTAAACCAGTCATTTTGTTAGACATAATTATTACCTTTTGAAGAAATTAGCCCTTGGGCAGAATGGTCCGAAAAAAATATCAGAGAGAAAAACCAACAAGGAAATCTCAAGAGGTACAAATAATAAAATTATAACAATGACTGCTTCAGATAAATTTGTAACAAACCAGAACACCATTAACGCATGATTAACCACCCATAGCAAGGATTACTTTTGTAAAGAAAAACACAGCAATGAAAGAATAGCTTTATTTATTAATAAAACGTGTCATTCTGATTAAGACCTTTTATCTTACCCTTAAGATTTCAGGAATTTTGGCTCATGGAAGAGTCCTTTTTATTTAAATTTTACATTCCGCGATGTAAATGTTCCGATTTAATATTACCCTACATTTGATGCTTTTTATCTCTTAAAGATTCATAGATCTGTTGACAAGTCACTCCTGCGATGTAGCGTTCGTCAGCAATTTCAGCATAAAGCTGAGCTTCTGCTGCAATATCTCCGAGCATGTTGGTGAGCATTCCTTCGGCGGTTTTGGTTGTTTTGCCTCTGACGGCAGCGGCAAGATCTGCGGTATGCTTCGCTGCGTCAAGGCGTATGGCATATTTTTTTGCTTCGGCACGCAACTGGTTAACACTATCAGACAGATAAGCAGCCCTGGCAGAAATTTCAGCAGATTTCTGTTGTGCATCTTTAACAGCCTCATCACGGGCTATAGTTCGCCCCTGTTCAATTATTCGAGCAGCAAATTGAGCATTTACCTCTTGTGATAATGCGGCAGCATCACGTTCCGCCCATTTTTTTTGCCATCCTCGGTCGCTCCAGACATTTCCGACGATAAATCCTGACAACACGAGAAAAATCACCATGAATATCTGATTCACTGTTCTATCCCCCAGCAGGTTAATGCGCTCTCCTGGTCACGACGAATAACCTGACCGTAACAGTTATTTGAACGAATGCGGCAATCGCGTCCGCCATCCTTAATCCACCAGCGAATCGCTTCGCATGCACCTTTACGATCACCAGCATTCAGCCGCTTATAAAACGTCGACGGGAAACACTTACCGGGGCCAATGTTATAGGGACAAAATGACGCGATACCCGCTTTTTGTGGTTCGGTCAGTGGTACTTTAATATTGCGCTCCACCCATGCCAGCGCCTTATCACGCTCAATGGCGTTGACCTGGTCGCATTTTTCCTTCGACAGCTTCATTCCCGGTATGACGGGCTTACCATCCACCATTGTGGCACCACGACAGATGGTCCATATACCGGAACCATCGCGGTATGCCGTAGTGTGGTTACCTTCTTTTTCATCCAAAAACTGGTCGAGAATATCAGGCGCAGGCGCACCGACGGCAATCAGTGCCAGAACAGCAGCCGACAGGCCGTATCTGATTTTAGTATTCATGGATATTTATCAGGATGCTACCAATGAAAGATACTGGAAAGCCAACTGCAAAAAGCTAACAACCCGTAATCGAGTTATCTGAACTGTTAATTTTTATGGTATACCGAGCCTCTGAACAGGGTCGCGTTTCTGGCAACAGCTCGTCCCCTTCACATAACCCGGCAGCAACATCCAGGAAGACCTGTCTGATGCTCCTTCTGGCTGCTGCCTCATAAAACTCCAGCGCGGCACCTTCAACATGGTCCAGCGAGATGTCCAGGTCAAAAATTTCACCGTCAAAGCGTTCTTTGTCCCGTAACGCTAAAGTTACCGTAACTTTATTCTCAAAATTGCGGATCCCTTTCACAATCAGTTCATATTTTTGAGTCATTGAATTACTCTCCCCGTGCAGCCTTACGCTTGTCTTCTTTAATCTTGAAATAAAGGTTTGTCAGATACGTCAGCATGCCAAATACCAGACTACCCAATACACCTATTGCCGCCCACTGTGAGGGCGTGACTTTATCGAGCAACTGTAAAAACCAGTAGCCAGCACTGCCTGCAGAGGTGCTGTAGGCGATGCCCGTTGTTAACTTATCCATGGATTTCATAGCCTCACCTCCGCAGATAACGGATGGTGTACACGGTTTGGTTCGAAGAAGGAAAGAAGTTACATTAGCGTAAGGCCCGAACATCTATTCAAAAAGAAAAACGCCAGCAATTATTCTGGCGTAGCTAAAAATATCGTATAATCTTACACTTCAAAAAATAACTTTATAAAATGCCATCACATCATATCTTCTAAGAAAATCTTGATAAATATTGGTGCGGAGGCACACCAAAATATCCTCTAAAAACACTTACAAAATATGATGCATTGTCATACCCGCATATTCCCGCCACCTTGCCGACAGTATGGTTACTGTAGATCAATAATCTTTGCGCCATCATCATTCGTTCTTCAAGAATTAATTTACTAAACGATAATCCTTCGTCTTTTAATTTTCTTTTTAACAAACTCTCGCTCATATATAATCTTGAAGATATATCACAAAGTCTCCATGACGCTGAGATATCCGAGTGAATAATAGCCTTAACTTTACAACCTAAGCTATTAAGACTTCCGAACAAAAAACTTTGCACTATTTTCTCTAAAGATAAGACAGCAAGACATGCAAGTGATATTTGATTTCTAACTACATCCACGGTTTTGCTATCACAATTCAAGCATGCAACCAAGTTCTTTAACAATGAAAAATCTTCACATTCTACTATCAAGTATGACGGATAAAACCTTCTTACAGAAAAAGGTGAGAGTGTGTAGTTTTTAAAGAAATCATTAACTGTTTTCTCCTCAGCATCTACGATCATTAGATGATCTGTATTTGACGAAAAAAGATCTTTTAAATTGTATTCAATGAGAACAGCATTTCCTTTTTTAAACAAAATATCTTCTTTACCAATTCGGACACCAAACGAGTTCAACACCAAAATGATAGAACATATGTATGGCATATTATCCACCTGATATCATTGGGGTTACACCAGGTAAGTATAGGTGGAAAATCAATATTCGCCAGTTCAACAATAAGGAAAATCTCATTGCATCACAACTATAAAACCATGTGTTTAACTCACAAAAAACAAATCATTAAACTAATCTGTTATATTATAATATCTGCGTGCAATAATAATATTATATGCTCTTAATATTCACTTGAAATATCTTCATATAAAAACAGATTGAATAAAATCTTTTGGGGCTGGTATGTTTACCAACATTAAATTGCATCTCAATGTTTTCTTTAGCGTGAACAGGATTTTTATAAAAACTGACACTATGAGCATCATAGCGTAGTTTTTACGATTGTAAATATCCTGCATACAGGAACTCATCACTTTCAGATGATATCGCATACAGTTAATTCACCATCAGTCTTAGAGCCAGTTCTTCCGGATAGGGATCGAAGTAATTCTGTGTAAGCAAGTAATCATTAGGATACTCACCCAGATAATGCTTCAGCAGAGTCAACGGCGCAAGAAGAGGCAATGTGCCAAAGCGATAGTTAAGTATAACCTCGCTCAACTCTTTACGCTGGCGTGTACTTAAGTAATTACTAAAATACCCCTGTATATGCATCAGCACATTCGTGTGATTTTTACGTGATGCTGGTTTTCTGAGAATCGCCATCAGATTATCACGATACACCTCAAAGTATGATTCAAGGTCCGCCCACTCGTGTATTGCAGCCACAAATGGTCCCATATCTTTATAGCCTGCCTGGCTATGCGCCAACAACTGAAGCTTATAACGACTATGAAAAGCTAATAACTCTCTTCTTGATAATTTCTCCTTGTAAAGGTGATTGAGCTCATGCAAAGCAAAAACTCTTTCAATAAAATTCTCACGAAGCACTGGATCATGTAATCGCCCATCCTCTTCAACCGGTAGCCAGGAAAACTTTTCCATCAAAGTGCTCGTAAATAGTCCCACTCCATCTTTACGACCTCGATTACCATTTTCATCATAGACACGCACGCGCTCCATGCCACAGCTGGGAGATTTAGCACAAACCACAAACCCCGATACATCCTTTAATTTGTCCATATAAGAACGACTAAACTCTGTCATTCTCTCTGTCACATCCTCATTCTGGTCGTGGCTGAAACACATCCGTATATTTCCTTGCTTCGAGCGCACAAGTCGTAGAGCAGGACGCGGAACTGGCAGCCCTATAGCCATTTCCGGACATACTGGTCTGAATGTTACCCATTCCACTAATTTGTCCATTAAAAAGTCATCTCTTTTGTGACCACCATCAAAACGAACAGCAGAACCGCCCAAACAACCGCTGATCCCAATCACAGGTTTTTTTATCATTTCCTCCCCCTTGACTAATTCATTAACACATAAACTTTGTAGTGCACGGACTAAATTGCCTTTCTGGCTTCATCACTGACAATTTTTCTGTTATTGACTATTCCTAATATAGTAGGAAAGTTCTTTAAGTGATCGGTCGTACTCATCTATCTTTCATACTTACTCTCAACTATCAAAAGTACAGGATTTATTATGAAGTTATGGCCTGTGTTGACTGGCATTGCACTCTCTTTCACTCTTATAGCATGTAAGGCCCCGACACCACCTAAAGGTGTGCAGCCGATTACAAATTTTGACGCCAACCGCTACCTCGGAAAATGGTATGAAATAGCTCGCCTCGAGAACTGGTTCGAACGTGGTCTGGAACAGGTCAGCGCTACTTATGAAAAACGGAACGACGGAGGGATTCGCGTACTTAACCGTGGATACGATCCAACGAAAAACAAATGGAGCGAGAGCGAAGGTAAAGCATACTTTACTGGAGATACTAAAACTGCAGCGTTGAAAGTTTCGTTTTTTGGCCCCTTCTATGGTGGCTATAATGTAATCAAACTGGATGATGAGTATAAGTATGCTCTTGTCAGTGGTCCGAACAGAGAATACCTATGGATTCTGGCAAGGACCCAAACTATTCCAGATAATGTAAAAGCAGACTATGTGCGTACCGCTCAAAAGTTGGGATTCAATGTCAATGAACTATTATGGGTTAAACAATAAAATCCCCACCCGAAATGATACTTATTAGAAAAAAACCAGCCTTTGGGGAGGCTGGCTAAATCAGGAAACAAGCTGTTATATGATAATAACTACGTTGCGATTCCAACATTTAAAATGTTAGACTAATGAAAATCAGACAGCAACTTTTCCTTTAATTATTTCGAACAATCAGCATCCATCTCCAATCGGAGATCCAACACCATCAGCATGCCCTCCACTACGCCCTCAGCTTTCTGGAGCATCCTGCCAACCCAACAATCAGATCGCCCATGCTTACGTGCAAGCGCCATAAAAGTCATGCCGCCGACATAATAGTCCACCAATAAATCATGTAAATCGCTGTTGTTTTTTTTCAGGCGAGCCATACATTCACAAATGATCATCGCGTCATCGTCACAGCATTGCGGACGAGATCTTACTTTTGAAGGAATTAATCCCTTAAAACCGGCGGCAATGGACGACCAGGTCACATCTTCATGATTATTAGCCGCCCATGCCCCCCAACGCTCAAGAACCATCTGAATATCACGCATCAACTTACTCCACAAAATTAGGCCAGCACACCAATTGCCAGCGCGCGATCGATAAATCGAAAAATCAGCTCCAGTTGGGAGCCATACTTCTCTTCAAATGCCACGGTATCCGTATGCAACTCGTCGTGATGCTTTCTGCACAAAGGCAACACAAAGAGATCATGTGCTTTGGTTCCCATTCCGCCCTGCCCGTGACCAATCAGATGATGCGGATCGTCGGCTGGCATACCGCAGCAAGCACACGGCTGTGTCTTAACCCAGCGTGTGTATTTCTCCTTAACCCAACGGTGACGTTTAGGCAGCTTCATGAAAGATTCCGGAGACTCTGGATCAACGGTGATGCTTACCACCGTCTTTTCTTGTGATGGGTTTTGTTGCTGGTGGGCGTGAGGCAACGGTGCAAGATTTTTTGTGCGCTGTTTCAGTATGCTGGTGGCGGTCTGCTCTCCCGGTACGATGTCGCTTTCACGGTACATTGAGCGGATTTTTTCCGCACGCAACCCCAGCGAACGACGTAATACCGCTTCCGGTAGCGCGTCCGCCACCTGATTGCGGACCGCCCACCAGGATAATTCAGCCAGAGATAATTCACGCTCCTGCGTACCGCTTATTGCGTGACCGATGACGTCAATCATCCATGCTGACAGGTTTTGATGAGCTAGTTGCTCGAGTGATTCGGATGTCTGGTCACGCAGCTGGTTGTCGCAGTGCCAGCACAACACCATTGCGCCGGTACCATAACGGTGAATGACGGTTTCGCTGTGATGATAATCGCCGTGTGGCCACTGGCAGGATTTAATATGGCGCAACAGCCAGTCAGACAATGCACCAGCACCACCAGCAGCACGAATCACCCGTGCGTTACTGAAAAACGGCAGCAATGTTTTGTCTTCCACCAGCGGCTGGCGAGCGGCAGGAACGACCCCGGACGGCAGATTACGCATGCTTTTCGGTTCCGGCTCCACCAGTAACCGGGTATTGTGGAATACCGGCATGGGTTCACGGCCCGGCTTAACGATCACCAGCCCGAGTTCCGGTACCAGAACAGGTCGAAGTAATACCCGCACGTTACCTCCAGATGCGTTGCTGGAATGTGCGGGACGGACGCGGTGGGCGTTCGGAGTAAGGAAGCCTGACGGAGATTATCCAGTGACGGTAGTCGAGGCTAAGGGCTTTTTGAACCTCGCATCCGCGCCTGCGGTAACACTGAATGAGCCATTCGGCCTGTTCTTCAGTGCATGGGGGATGCTGGTACCAGTCTGACTTAAATGCGTGAGAATACCGCTCGTGCGTGTGGGCAAGAACGGTCGAATTATCATGATTGTAATATTTTGCGTTGCGTGCCATCGGTTTTCTCCGGTGGCACGGTGTTACTCAGCGGGAGTTCAGCCCATAAGCGCTAACTTAAGGGTTGAACCATCTGAAGAATGCGACGCCTCGGTGCCTCGTTAAGACGATGCCTCGC
>OAWV01000242.1_pt1 | contig 49555 bp, 47 predicted proteins | sample 1495551 | NCBI WGS metagenome assembly OAWV01 (sample SAMEA2580245, study PRJEB22360) | human gut metagenome | biome: human gut; feature: human-associated habitat; material: faeces | place: Denmark | collected 2008/2010 | reverse complement strand
TGATCTGATGCCCTTTGTTTTCACGGATCATTGCCGCAACAGCGTCATTGGTCAGCAGAATCTCAAAGGCAGCGAGTCTTCCCGGCTGATCCTGACGTACCAGCAGTTGTTGGGTTACAACACCTTTCAGCACACTGGCCAGCTGCACGCGAATCTGACCCTGCTGAGCTTCCGGGAATACGTCGATAATGCGGTCAATCGTACTGACCGCGGAATTGGTATGCAGCGTTGAAATAACCAAATGCCCTGTTTCCGCTGCCCGGATCGCCGCCTGGATTGTTTCAAAGTCGCGCATCTCGCCCACCAGAATGACATCTGGATCTTCGCGCAAAGCACTGCGCAGAGCATCCGCAAACGAAGCCACATCGACACCCACTTCCCGCTGATGTACGATGCTGGAAGCATGGTCAAAACGATATTCAATCGGATCTTCGATCGTGATGATATGCGCCTTTCGTGAATGTGAGATGGAATTGATCATGGCTGCCATCGTCGTTGATTTTCCGCTTCCTGTTGGCCCCGTTACCAAAACCAATCCGCGCGGCAGCGTCGACAGCTTCCGCACTGCCTCCGGAATCATCAGATCATCAAACGTAGGAATGGTATTTCTTAGCAGACGCAGCGCTGCGCACGGATTCCCTTTTTGATAATACGCGTTGACACGTACACTGTACCCGCGCGCATCCTGAAAACCAAAGTCTAAATCCCCTTTTTGATATTCCTCCTGCTGCGCCCGATTCATCACCGTCCCCAGCATCGCATGTATTTCTTCTTTCGTTAGCGGCTCATCTCCGATGATTGTCAGTTCTCCTAACATTCTCGCGACCACCGGCAGCCCCACTGTCAAATGCAGATCGGTGCAGTCCATCGCCCTTCCTTGATCCATCCAGCCCTGTAGATCCATGTTGATCACCTCATTTATTAGTACCATTGTACCTTGAATTACGGGAAAAGAAAAGAGAGCGGTTAGGCTCTCTTAAGAAACATTTTTATTCCTTTTTATCCTCTGTTGGATCATAAGTTCCTGTCGGGTAAGTTCCCTTATTTGTATCAGAATCATTAGGATAAGTAACTTGATCAACCTTGCTATTAGTCATTTTAGCGATACATCCACTTATAGGTTCATCTTCCCAGAATGCTGTATAAACTTTTTGGCCACACAACTCCACTACTTGAGCACTAGCATCCGTTCTTAGCGGATACATACCCGTTGTTTCAGCTGTTTCAGATGCTTTGATTGCCGTATAAATTGCTCTGGCATTTGCCTGATTTGCAGTTTTCTTTGCGTCATTTGTAAATCCCGTCAATCTCGGTACCAGCATCAGCATTAATGCAACCAGAATCGCCACAACGACGATCAGCTCAATTAATGTGAAGCCCTTTTTGTTGTTCTTTCTGAACTTTTTCATAGTTAATAATCCCTTTCTCTCTTGGATGATTTTATTATATCACGGTTAGTTCATTTATGTTACGATAACATTGTAAAAATTGTAAGAAACTTGTAATATCCGTTGCGGTTAAATCGTATAGATAACCCGCAGCATTTCTTCCATTGAGGTCTGTCCTTTGACAATCATTTTAATCATTTCCTCAGACAAGGTTGTCATGCCCTCGCGGATAGCTGCATCCTTGATTTTATTCGTATCATTGGAGCTGACAATCAAATCCCGAATCTCTGCAGTCAAAGGCAAGATTTCAAACAAAGCAGTACGGCCTTTATATCCAGTCTGATTGCAGCGCGGGCAGCCGTGCGGTTTATAAATCGGCCCTGTATATCCGCCTAACAGCTGACTTTGTTCAGTTGTCGGCATGATCTGCTGCTTGCAATAAGGACAGAGCTGACGGACTAAGCGTTGAGCGACAATCCCGACAACCGAGGATGCTAATAAATACGGTTCAACATTCATATCTTTTAACCGGGCAATCGCCGTGGCGCTGTCATTCGTATGAATCGTAGACAAAACATAGTGCCCCGTGATGGCGGAACGAACCGCGATTTCAGCAGTTTCTTCATCTCGGATTTCGCCGATCATGATGACATCCGGATCCTGCCGCAGAATGGAACGCAGCGCAGAGGCAAAGGTTAATCCAGCCTTGGTATTGACTTGAACCTGATTGACGCCCATCATGCGCTTTTCAACTGGATCTTCAATGGTAATGACGTTGACTTCCTCACGCGCCAGTTCATTCAGAATGGCATAGAGAGTCGTAGTTTTGCCGCTGCCGGTAGGACCGGTAAACAATAAAATTCCATACGGCTGATGAATCATGGTTTCCATCAAATCATAATCTTTTTGCTGCAAACCGAGATCTTTTAATGTCGACAGTTCCTGCAGGCTGTGACCCAACAGACGAATGACCATTTTTTCGCCATAGACAGTAGGCAGGGAAGACAGACGAATATCCAAGTTCTTGCCATCAATCTGACTTTCAATATGACCATCCTGAGGAATCCGCTTTTCCGCGATATTCATGTTGCCCATAATTTTGATACGTGTAATCAAGGCTTCATGAACGGATTTGGCAATCCGGGTGAATTCATGCAGAACGCCATCTGTTCTAAACCGAATGACCGTGGTCATTTCAAATGGTTCGATATGAATATCACTAGCGCCTGTTTCATAGGCCTGACGAATCATGTTATTGACAAACTTCACCACCGGGGCGTTATCGACACGCTGGGTCAGTTCTGACAATTCATCGTTGAGCGCTAAATCCTGATCCTCAGTCAGATCTTTCTGAATCTCATCAATCGCGCTGCTGACATTGGCTTCGGCATAGTTGCGCCGAATCGCATTCTCGATCATTTCCTTCGGCGCCAGCACCGGCGAAACAGGAATTCCGCAGGAAGCCTTGATATCTTCCAAAGCATAGAAATCCAGCGGATCACTGGTAGCCAGCTGAAGCGCGTTGTTTTTGATCTCCAGCGGCATAACCTGATATTTTTTCGCAACGTCTTCTGAAATCAGGCGGACAATATCACTGTTAACCGTGATCTGAAAACCTTCATAGACCGGAACATTCAACCGCACGCTCAGCGCTTTCAGTTTCTTTTCTTCTGTAATATATCCCAACTCAATTAAAACGTCGCCCAGTCGATTGCCCGGATGGGTTTTCTGATAAGCTAACGCTTTATTCAGCTGATCCTCTGTTATATAACCTTGCTCTAAAAGCAGCTGACCGATGGGAAGATTTTTCATAGTTTCCGCCTTACCTTTCTATTGCAATATAGCCTTCTGACAGAACAATGCTGAAATGCTGCTGATCATAATTGATATTTAAGCATTCTACTGCTGTTTCAGCACGATATTTCTCGCCGTTTTTATTAAAGATCAATGTGATTTTGACTGTAGATGTTTCACTGTCATAATCCTTTTGGGCCGTAGACAGCTTCATGTCAACCCGATATCCGTTGTAAAATTCTTCCGGATACAGGAGCTTGGCCTCTCCGCCGGGATATTCCCGCACCCGCAACAAACCATCCTGAATGCAATACAGAATATAACTGCGCTGATATTTATCCGTGAAATCATTCATCGACGCCTTGGAAGTCGCCACATTCTTCGCTGTTTTGATTTCACCGCTGACTTGTTCCAATAGAATCTGAGCTTTTTCTTTTAAATCTGTCTGAGCTGCGCTCTTTTGAAATGTCGTGATCATCGGTTTGAAAATTGCGGTCATGCCAATCACCAGCGTTGTCAGCAAACCGATGACTAAGATCAGTTCCATCAATGTAAATCCACGTTTTTTCATGAGGGATCCGCCTCGAAATACTGATAGTTAACGCGTCCTTTGACATCCGAATAGGTTTTCATCTGACCGGAGATAGCAAACGTATTTCCATCCAGGGAGAAATTCAGCGATGAATTTTGGGACGTAATTTTAATTCCGGCAATTTTCTCACCAGCAATCGCCTTGCGGACTTTCAATTCACTGCGGCTCAGACTGTCCGCTTCCGTCGTAATCGAAACGCCGGAAGTAAACACTTTCGTTAACGATACGACAATCGTAACAAGAATTCCTAAAGCGACGACAACTTCCAACAATGTCATGCCTCGTTTATTCATACGCCTGACCTCCCTTCTTATTTCTGGTAATATAACAGATCGAAATAATAAGATTCTGTACTGTTGAGTTTTGTAATAAAGTACATATTATCACTATTTCTTGCTCTTAGATTAATACTGTTTACTAATTCACTATTCACAAATTCACATGCCTGAATTTGGCCGTTTACTGTAACTCCCTCTGCTTCAAATATAATTTTAGGTGCAAAAACACTTACATTTAAATCACCTTGTATTCGTACAGGATGAGTAAAAACAAGAATGATATTCTCACTGCTTAATAGATTTGTTGAAATTTGATCGCTTAACACAGGATTTTCATCATCAATAATTATAATTGGCCGAAAACGTTTATTATCACTTTCAATAACAAGATCATTAGGCATTTTAATCAAATTAAAGTAAGCAGCAGTACGATATTTTCCACTTTTGATATGCAGTGAATTTAATTGAGGATTAATGCAATTAAAGATTAAAACCTTAGAATCATCCAATATAACATCCACATTTTCTTCATCATAACTATTATTATTTTCATATTCCAATACTTTCAAGGGAGCGGGGATTACCGGTAAATTAAGTTCGTAATATGAAAAGATTTCATGATCATTATTTACCTGATATGTTTCGCCAGTATAAGAACTGCCTATATTTGTTAAATTTCCACTGTAATAAATAGCCCCATTAATTCTGGCATTCTTTAATATTAAATCGCCTTTACAAATAACGTCACCATTAATAACGACTTGTCCGATTTCATTGCTGCCAATTGTCGCCTTCGTATATTCTGCTGGTTCTAATAAAACATTGCCATCAATATTCCCTGTTACAACAGGGTTCTTTATATTGCGATAAATAAGAACTACTTTTTCGTCAACAAACTCATTGGGATAAGAGGAATCTGTTTTTCCCTCGCTAATTTGTCCATTAACATTTTCTTGGGTGACTGACAAATCAGAAATCGCGTTAATCCAAAAATCAGCTGAAGCTTCTGTCGGTACTCGGCATTCATTAATAAACACAGCGCGTTTAGCCCTGGCTTGATCACCAAGAAATTCTTTTTCAATACCTATCGGATCAAAGAATAGATTATCAAATCGTGTGGATTGTACAGCGGCGGTCAATGTGGATGTCTTTCCTTCATATCTTGATTCTGACGTAATATATAATTTTTTCTTAACCCACGAAAACCAATGATGAGTATCAATAAAAGGATCCAGCGTTATTACATACCGATATTCGCCATAATCGCCATAGCTGGCCCATTCGCTTTCAATCTGATTTTTAGTGCCTTTTACTACATCAATCAGTATCTTCTGCAAAGCTTCATTATCCAGCTGACTGATCAAAGCTTCCAGTGTGCTTTGGGCAATATACTCCGCCTGCTGCTGCGTGACATCCGCGGCCGTATTCTTGAATGCTCGCTGAGCCAGAGGAAGCAGGGCGCCCGCAAAGATCAGAAACACAAAGAACAGACAAAGCGCTAACAGCAGGGTACTGCCCTTTTTCCGGATCATACGGCATCCTCCTTTCTCAGTCTAATTGGCTGGTTGCTATTCATTAAAGGTATAGAACTGAAGATGGAACGAGCCCTGCATCTGCTTGTCTTTCTCACTGACCGATAGCGAAGTAATGGAAATGACCTGCGGCAGCTGCTGGATCTTATCCATCGCTCCGATCATTTGATCCATCTTGCCGGTAACCGTAAAATCAGCTTCAACCATCAAGACGACGCTGAGCGATTCTTCGCTGCCGGGAAGGGTTGCGTAGGTCAGATCGGAAATTGTCAGAGAATCCCACTGCTTAATAAAATCCGCCATCGTTTCATACAGATATTCATCCTTCAATTCCGAATACTTCGGCGGAACAAAGCGGTCCGCTAACTCCTGAAGCTGCTGCGTCAGATCCAGATGATCCTGATTCAGCGACTCCAGCATGTCGATCATCTGCTGCTGCTGAAGCAGCTCATCTTCAATTTGGGCGCGCTCATTGACTAATTCTTTGTGGTGATTCTGCATCGGAGCTAAAAGAAACTGAATCCCGATGACATTGAGGATGAGAAAAGCTAGGACGACCAGTAAGATTTTCTCGCGTTCGGAGAGCTTCATTCGCCATCCCCTCCCTTCAGTCCTAAAGTGATCAGAAAGCTGTAGCTTTTCTGACTTTGATTGTACGTAAATCCGGTATAATTGACATCCGCGAACCAATCGGTGGAACGCAGATCCTGAGTATAGAGCGAAGGCGAAAGGCGGTTGGATGACGTACAGGATAACTGTACGGATAAGCCGTCCTGCACCTGCAGTCCGATAATCGAAACATCCTTGGGCTTTAAGGCCTGAATCTGTTCAAATAAAGTCTTGGTAAACTGCTCCGTTTGTTCACTGTACTGCAGCGCCTGCAAAGCGTCGGCGATCTGCTGACGGGTCAAGGAATTCTGCATTGAAACGACTAACGCTTCATCGTACTGCGAAATCCGTTCGGGCAGCTGCAGCTGCGCCTGAACTTGTTTGATCGCGTTGTCCTCGATTTGATTCAGTGCAAACTGCCGATATGTCAGGCTGGCCAGCACAAGCGCGTTGATAACGAACAGGCCGATGATTAACCGCAGTGTTTGCCGGTGGCGATAGGCCTCGGTATAGCGTTGATGATTGATTCCATGAAATAGATCATAGGGGCGGCGAATTTGGGCTAAACCATACACCGCGCAGACCTGCGCGGATACCTCGCAGCCGCTTAATCCTTCCACAGCCGGGAAAATCTCGGTCGGCAAGCGCAAAAGCTGAGTAAGCTCCTGGGCAATGGATTCAACTTCCCGCGGCGCACCGATATGAACCATCTCAACGGGAGAATCCGGATTTTTTATCCGCTGAAACTGCACAAGCTGAGAAATCCGTTCATTCATGACCGCTAACGGAGTCTGATTGCGGTCAAAACGAAAGACGTTGGAAAACATAAACCGCCCGTTGTTAAACAGCACCGACGTACAGACTTCATCGGAACACCAGGAGTATATGGCCGTCTTTTCTTCTTTCAAAAACAACCCGGCCTGAATCAAAGCCAATGTCGAAGTGATCAAGCGCTGCGGCTTGACGCCGGCCGCTTTTAAGGCCTTCGCATAAGCTTCGCCAAAGGTCTGCGGAACGACGACAGTCAGGCTTTCACTGCCGTTCTCCGCCTGCGGCATCACCGCATAATCTACGGTATTTTCCGCGATATTGCCAATCTGACGGGCTAAGTTAAAATATAAGTTTTTCTCCAACATTTTCGCTTTGAGCTTCGGCGTTTCAATCTGACGATAAATCACGGCTGTACTGTCCGCAATCACCGTGACCTTTTTGCCTTTAAGTTCCAACTGATCCGCCAGGCTTTTCGCCCATCGGGCAAAGCCTTCCTCATCCTGAATAAAGCCGTTGATCAACAGACCTTCCGGGATTTCCTGCGTGCTTGAGCGCTTCACCTGCAGCGTTTGTTTTTTTGCTTTTCCCCATATCACAACGGCATGCCGCTGCATAATATGCAATAGTATCATCGTCATTTCCCCCCTGTTAGGCAATCATTCCGTAAGAATCATAAATCGGCATAAGAATGGAAATAATAACGAAGAAGATGATGATCGCTAAGATAATAATCATGATCGGTTCCATCATCGCCACCATTTTCTGCGTCGCATTGTCAGCCTCGGTATCGTAGTAATCCGAAATGGAATTCAGCACATCCTCCAGCGATCCTGATTCCTCCCCGACGTACATCATCGAGTTCAGCAGCGGATCAAAGGCCTGAGAAGCTTCGATGGAACGGGAAAGCATCTCACCGCGGCGGACACGTTCACTGAGCCAGCCGATCTTCTCTGTAAAATAGCGGTTATTCAGCACATCGCCGGAAACCTGCAGCGAATCAATGACGGATATGCCGCTGGAATACAGCGAGGAAAAGGTGCGCGCAAAGCGCGAGGTCGCCACAATCCGATTTAACGTTCCAAACAGCGGAAACTTGACTTTCAGCTCATCAAATCCCCGCCGCAGCGCCGGCACCTTCAGCGCCATCCGCACGCCAAGGGCTAAAAACAGCACGCCAAGAATTAAAAATGGCCAATAGGCAACAATAAAATTACTCATTGAGATCAAAAGCAAAGTATTCCACGGCAGCGCCATATCGCCAACCATGCTTAAAAAGCTTGGAACAACCGATGTCATCAGCGCAAGAATTACCGCCACGGTAACCACCAGCAGCATAACCGGATAGATTAAAGCAGAGGTGACCTTGTTGCGCAGCTTATATTCCTTATCGTAATGCCCCGCCATTCGTTCCATGACCGCATCAAGCGTGCCGTTCATCTCCCCGGCCTGCACTAAATAGATTAACAGCGGCGGAAATGCCTGCTGGCATTGACGCATGGCCAGCGTCAGCGACGAGCCTTTGCGCACTTCCTCAACCAGCTGAGCGTACAGCTTCTTCATCTTCTTCTTATCGCTTTTCTGCCGCAGCATTTCCAAAGCGTTGACTAACGGAATCCCCGAACTCAGCATCGCCGCCAGCTGCTTGCACATCAGCGATAATTCCTGATTCTTCGGTTTCCCCGTCTGCGTTTCCCACTGTGCCTTGCGGTGAGCATTCAGGCAGTAAAGACCTTCGTTATTTAAAAGCGCGTAAAGATGAACCACATCTTCGGCCCGCTTTTCCCCCCGTACTTTGCGGCCTTCCCTGTTTACCGCAGTATAAAGATAGGATTCCATACCTCACACATCCTTCATTCTGGTTAGATCATTTTTATTATTATATCATTTTTAAGGATGTCTGCACAGAATTCAGCCGTAAACTTAAACAAATTCAAAGGAGAGAAATTATGCCCATGGACTTCAATTTTATTCAAGAGCTTCAACAAAAGAAGATTGCGATCGAACGGCGGGTAACGATGGCGCCGTATACGTCATTTAGGATCGGCGGTGCAGCGGAATTAATCGCGCTGCCGGACACCGCAGACAAGCTGCGTGCATGCATCTTAAGCGCACAACGGGCCAAAATACCGTATCGAATCTTGGGTCAGGCCAGCAATGTGCTGATCGCTTCCTCAGGCTACCCCGGCATGATCATTCTGCTGCGTTCCAACTGGGCTAAGCTGAACGTAGAAGGAACATTGCTGAAAGCCGACGGAGGATTGACGATCAAGCGGCTGTGCGACGGCGCGATGCAGGCAGAATTATCCGGACTGGAACGGCTATACGGAATTCCCGGAAGCGTCGGAGGTGCCTTGCACAACAACAGCGGCGCTTTCGGCACCGAGCTTTCCGAGCTGTTGGAATCTGCTCAGGTTTTGATCCAGGGCCAGGAAAGAACCCTGACCCGTGATCAGCTGCAATTCGGTTACCGAAGAAGTCTTTTAAACGATCAGAACCATGTGCTGCTGAGCGCCGCTTTTCGGCTGCAGCCGGGACAGCGGCACAAAATCCGCTCTTTGATGGAAGAAACTATGGAGCGGAGAAAATTGAAACAGCCGCTGGAATATCCCAGCGCCGGCAGCGTATTTAAACGGCCTGAAGGGTATTATGCCTCCGCCTTGATCGACCAGTGCGGATTAAAAGGCAGACAGATCGGCGGCGCGCAGGTCTCGGAAAAGCATGCCGGCTTTATCATCAATCGAAGCCAGGCCAGCAGCGACGACGTCCATGCTTTGATCAGCCATATACAAAAAGAGGTCTATGCAGAGACCTCTGTGACACTGGAATGTGAAATTGAATCGCTTTAGCGGGAAAATTCCGCCTTGACCTGAGCCAGCAGCTGCGGATCACAGGCCAGCTCCACCGCGCACATCGCCGGCGCACGGGCGCCGCTGGCCAGCCCCTCACGGCCTTGCGGACTGATCGTCGCCGCCGCCATTTCCCGTGAATGACCGGTCACTTCACAGCCGCAGATGCGGATATATCCATGCAGCGCCGGACAGCGGTAGCTGACCGCTCCGATATCGCTGGAACCGCCCGGCACTTCATCCACCGGCTGGATTTCCTGTAAACCTAATTCTTCATACTGCTTTTGAAGCAGGCGGGATAATGTATAATTGATCTTATTGTCTTCGTACGGACATTCATAAACGCTGGTTTTCAAAGTTGTCCCGGCCATCTGACAAGCGCCCTCGGCACATTGGACCGCTCTTTCCGACATCGCTTTGGCCACCGCCATCGTCGGCGCCCGGAAGTAGTATTCCAGCGAAGCATAGGCCGGAATGACATTGGCGGCTTCCCCGCCGTCTTTCACAATGCCGTGAATAAAACAGCCCGGCTCCATAAACTGACGCATCATGTTGATCGCTACAAACGTATTGACGGCAGCGTCCAGCGCGCTTTTGCCCTCCTGCGGATGACAGGCATGGGCGTTTTTTCCATAAAACTCAAATTTCAGCGGCATTAAAGCATTTGTCCGCCCGCCCAAGCGGTTTTCTGTACTCGGATGGATCATCATCGCCGCGTCGAGATCATCAAAGCAGCCCTTCTCGGCCATGCGCACCTTGCCGCCGAAGTTTTCCTCAGCCGGAGTCCCGATCACCCGGACCTCTCCGCCCAGCTGATCGATCACCGCTTTGTAGGCGCCGCCGGCCAAGACGCCGATCGCCGCGATTAAATTGTGACCGCAGCCATGACCCACCTCCGGCAGCGCGTCATACTCGCATAAAAACGCAATTTTAGGACCCGGCTTCCCCGAATCATAGCGGCCGATAAAGCCGGTTGGAAGCAGATAGCTGCGCTCGACTTCAAATCCCAGCTGCTCCAGTTTTTCACTCAGCAGCGCCATGGATTCAAATTCCTGATCACCCAGTTCCGGATGCTCATACATCGCCCTGACCAGATCCATGCCTTCGTCAAGATGCTGTTTTACCCACGCTTTGCATTGTTCTTTCATTCCCATTCACCTCATGGTTTAAAATTTATCATGATCTGCGTCATTTGTCACGTTTTTTACCGTTTAAAAGAAGATTTCCGGCTTTAAAAAACGCGGCGGGCCGATTATACCGAAAGCAAAAAGAAAGCCGCGTGTTTCTTCAGAACAACAGCCCCGCACTACGCCCAACTACGGGAAATGACCGTTTGAAAGCACCGAAGCCCGCATCAACTTCATTCAGGCTGATCCATTGAAAAACCTTGTCATGCGACGATAAAAAGCAGCGTTTTCTCTTCCCGGTCAAAAGGGTTCAAGGAAAATGCTGCTTTCTTCGTTATTCGCTGATTTCGCCGGCCTGTGTCAGCGCCCACTTGGATACGCTCGGGCCGATTAATTCATAGATCAAAGTTCCGCACAAGACAACGGCCCGCACGGTTTCCGCATACTGCGGCACGACCGACTGCGCCACGACCGTTAAGCCGATTGCGACACCGGCCTGCGGAAGCAGGGCCCAGCCCAGATATTTCTGCACTGGTTCGCTGGCATGCATGATTTTCGCCCCTGTCCAGGCGCCCAGAAACTTACCGACAACCCGCATGACAACGTAGATGATACCGACTAAACCGATCGAAGGCAGAATGCTCAGCTTCAGATCAGCGCCGGAGAGTACGAAGAACGCCATGAAGATCGGCGGTGTCAGGCGGTCGGCAATCGCCATGACCTTATCGCTTTCATTGGACAGATTCGCAAAAATCGCGCCCATCGCCATGCAGGTCAGCAGATCCGAAAATCCGAAGGTACTGGAAACAAACAAGGCGATAAAGATAAAGGCATAGATGAGCGCCTGCCGGTTATCTTCGTCATGGAAGAATTTCAGCGGAATCATCAAAATGAAGCCCAGCAGCGCACCGCTGCCTAAGGAGCCTAGGATTTCAACGATCGGATCCATCAGCTGCATCACAAGATTCCCGCTGCCGGGATTTTCAATCATCTGCGCGATGGCCACCGCAATTCCGAAGCCAATCAGGGCTACGGCATCATCGAGCGCGACGACGCTTAACAGCGTTTCCGTCACCGGGCCTTTGGCGCGGTACTGACGGATGACCATGATCGTTGCCGCCGGTGCAGTTGCGGCTGCAATCGCCCCCAGAACAAACGAGAACGCCGGATCAAAGCCAAAAGCGATCAGGGAAGCGATGACCAGCACAACAGCGACCATGGCTTCCAGAATCGCGATGACAATCGGCGTCATGCCGACTCGCTTGAAATAACTGGCCTTGAATTCACTGCCGATTGAAAATGCGATGAAGCCCAAGGCAACGCTGGAAATAAAGCCGAGCTGACTGAGCGCATCCGCATGCACAAGATTTAAAACTGACGGACCGACGATCAGACCGCCGATCAGATAGCCGGTGACATTCGGCATTTTGACCAGCTTCATCAGCCGGCCGAACACCAACCCTGTCAGCAGCAGGATTGCCAAACTCATTAATTGCTGCATGTGATTACCCCTTCTTCACAATGCCTTTAACATAGCTGACCGGAACGGTAAAGACTACGCCCGTATTCGGCTTGTCCAGATCGCCGACATTCTTTTCAATGATCTGCACTGCATGTTCTATATCCTCATGCTCCAGCACCATGAAGATCGTCTTGCTGTTGACCTGAGAATTGTTTAACAACGCCCGCAGCGAGCCGAACAGATAATCATGATCGGCCAACAGGCGGGCCATTCCCGCACTGTCAATAATCGTCGCGCTGAATTTCTTTTCGTTGGACAAGTCTTTCAGCAGCTGATCCAATTTATCAATCTGATTCATTACAAAAAATAATAATTCCATCGGTTACCCCTCTTTTCTTGAAACCTGTTTTATTATAGCACCGGTTTTCTGTTTGACAAGGAAATTTCCCGCAAGAAATCCAGGGATTTGGGAATACTGGAAACGAGGTGATTTTTTTGGAAAAATCAAGCGCTTTCACAGCTCAGTTCTCTGCCGATCTGCATCAAAGGCTGCCGATTGAGCAAAGTTTTGACTGCGTCAGCACCGTCTTCGATCTGAAACAAGGAACAGGTGAACTGATCTTTATCGACGGCTTTGCCAAGGACGAAGTGATGGAAAAGATCATGGAACACATGATGAAATTAGATCCGTTGGCTGAGTCATCCGTCAGCGGCTGGCTGGCCCGGCAGATCCCCTATCTGGAGGTTTCCGGGACGACGGATTTATCTCAGGCCGTTGACGCGGTGCTGAGCGGTACGCTGTTGTTTCTCGCCGAAGGGGCTGCCGAAGCCGTCCTGATCGATGCCCGCAGCTATCCTGTCCGCTCGATGCAGGAGCCGGAAGATGACCGCGTCCTGCGTGGTTCGCGCGACGCCTTCGTGGAAACGCTGATCTTCAATACCGCGCTGATCCGAAGACGCATCCGGGACCCGAAGCTGATCTATGAATATGTCCAAGTCGGCAGCCGCTCCAAAACCGATGTCGTGCTGTGCTATCTCGAGGACAAAGTTGACAGACAGCTGCTGGATAAAGTTCGTAAGAAGCTGAACAACACGGAAGTCGAAGGCTTGAGCTTATCCCAGGAAAGCCTGGCGGAGTGTCTGCTTCCGAAACAATGGCTCAATCCGCTGCCGCGCATCCGCTTTACCGAACGTCCGGATACGGCCAGTGCCAGCATTCTGGAAGGCAATCTGGTCGTGCTGACGGACAATACGCCTTCAGCGATGATCCTGCCGACACATTTCTTTGATTTCTTTCAGGAGGCCAATGATTACTACTTTCCGCCGTTAATCGGCACGTATCTGAAATTGGTGCGGATTGTGATCTTTTTTCTGACCTTGTTCTTTACGCCTTGCTGGTATCTGGCGCTGCGCTGCCCAGGACTGCTTCCGGACAGCCTGCATTTCATCCTGATTGAAGAAACCGCGGCGATTCCGGTATTGGCGCAGTTATTGATCATCGAGGTCATGATCGACGGTCTGCGGCTGGCTTCTTTGAATACGCCTTCCTCCCTGTCCAGTGCTTTCAGCATCCTCGGGGCTGTCATCTTAGGCGAATATGCGGTCAGTACCGGCTGGTTCAACGGTGAAGTGATCTTGTATATGGCGTTTGTAGCGCTGAGCAATTATGCCCAGCCCAGCTTTGAACTGGGCTACAGCTTCAAGTTTTTCCGCATGAGCTTACTGATTCTGATCGCTCTGTTGGGGCCTTGGGGATTATTGATCGGAACGGCCGCAATCATCGTCCTGATGTTAAAAACGGATACGCTTTCAGGCAACTATTGTTATCCGCTCTATCCCTATGACGGGACGAAGCTGCGCTCGCTGCTGCTGCGCAAACCGGCTGATCATCGCCACGGAAACTCAAAACATTAGCTTCATGAAAACCGCTGCGGCGCTGAATCTTTCTCAGGCCGCCGTTTTATTCTCCCTTTCAAGCAGCGCACACAGCGGTTTTAACGCTTCCGGATCACACCAGCTGCAGCAACCCCGGCCGGCGCTTTCCAACAATCCTTGTTCCCACGGCTGCAGGACCGCGGGATCTTTTTTGACCAGCGACTTTCTCAGCATCCGGCACATTGTTCGATCGAGAAAATGCATCCGCTGTTCATCATAGCTTCCCCGCCCGTAATAGAGATGGGCCGACGGCAGGTCTTTGTTCAGCTTCTTTTGCAGGACTGCGAGAACATCGGGGGATGCCGGACTGGCTCCGACCGCAAACACCGCCAGTGTCTTTCCAGCCAGTAATTCACGGTGCTTGATGAGAAAAGTCACACCTGCGATGGAGCCGGCGTAAATTCCGCCGAATAAAACGATTTGGGAATAGGCTTTTAAATTCTGCGGCTTAAAGGAGCTTTGTTCTGCCAATTCGCTGGGAATTTGCTCGTGCAGCCATTGGGCATACTGGCGTGAGGCTCCATATTTTGATCGAAAAAGGATTAGTGTATCCGTCATTGAATTTCTCCTTCCAGATTGTCGATACTCGTCATGAATTGAATCATCATTCGGAAAAACTGTTCCGTTTCCGCGTCACTGAAATCCGCAAACAACTGCTTCAGCCGCTGCTGAAACAACGCTCCCATTGAATTGAAATATTCCTCGGTATCAGAGGTGGCCTCAATCACAGCTGCCCGGCTGTCAGCGGGGCTGGGATGCAGGCTGACAAATCCCTTCCGCTGCAAAGCCTCCGCCAGTTTTTTTACATTCTGTCGGGAACAGCCCAACAGCTTGCCCAGGTGGGTTAAGGTCATTGCCTCCTGAGACTGGCAGACAAGCGTTAAAAGCATGAACTGCTTCAATGTCACCTGCGGGATTTCATGATCAAAGACGGTTTGGAGGCGGTTGGCCGTGATCATCAGCAGACTGAAAATCGCTTTATACTGATGCTCAGGCGAATCGGAAAAGCGCTGGACTAAATCTGATATTTCCATGTTGATCTCCCTCTTATAAGTAACTAGTTACTTATTTATTTTGATTATAGCAACTTGTTGCGTATTCGTCAACAGAACATCCTTCTTTCTTTGAAAAAACAAAAAGCCGCGGTGCTTTTCTATGAAAGCCGCGGCCAAAGATAATTGATTCACCTTGTTATAAACCAAGGCTTAACCATAATCCGATTTTTATTCGATCCGGCGGGAAAGAAAGCGTCTCAGGACTCCCTTTCAGGCACAATCGGAAGCTCAAACCAGAACACTGAGCCCTGACCGACCTCGGACTTCACGCCGTATTGGGCATGATGCAGCTCCAGGATTTCTCTGACAATCGCTAAGCCAATCCCGCTGCCGGCGCTGGAACGCTTATGCGTCTTATCGACCTTGTAGTAACGATCCCAGATGTAGCTCAGCTTATCCTCGCTGATCCCTTCGCCATGATCCTCGACTTCCACGCGAACCTGAGTGCCGTCGATGCTTTGGCGGATCAGGATCCGTTTGTCCTCCAGCGAGTAATTGATTGCGTTGTTGATGAAGTTATACAGCACCTGTCCCAAACGATCCGGATCGGCGTTAACCCATACCGATTCCTGATGCTCAAACTGAATATCAAAGCCATCCTGCGTCATAAACTTTTCATAGCGGTGCAGCACAGTTTCAATCAGCTGCGTCAGATCGAAATGCTGCGCATGCAGCTCAATCTTGTTTTCCTGCAGCTTGGACAGATCCAGCAAATCGTTGACCAGATTGGACAGCCGGTGGGCTTCGTCAATGATGACCTGAACGTTCTCCGGTGTATTCTCACCCGGCAGATCCCGCATCATCTCGCCATACCCGCTAATCATCGTCAGCGGCGTGCGCAGATCATGCGAAACATTGGCAATCAGATCCCGCCGCATCTGATCCACCTCTTTGAGCTTGCGCGTCGTGTGGTTCATCGTATCGTTGAGCTGTGTGATTTCCTTATACCCCTTGCCGGTAAAGACGATATCATAGTTGCCTTCCGCCATCTGCCGGGCACTTTGGTTAATATTGACAATCGGTTTGACAATCCGTCGGGACATCAAAAACGCCAGTCCCACCGAAGCGACGATGACGATCATTGAAATATAGCCAAGCTGGGTGCGCAGCGTTTCCGTCGTGGCATTGACCGGAGAAATGTGCGTATTCACCATAATGATGTCTTTCTGATTTCGGCGGCCTTCGACAACCTTGAAATAAATCAGATTGCGGGAACCCTGCTTATTCGAAAACAACAGATTCCCGTTAGGCAGCTCGCTGATCACCTTTTCCGACTGAATGTCGAGATACGAGCCGCCGTTGGCCTCGGCCTTGGCTACATATTGCGCGATGTCGCTGTCATTCAGATTATAGATCTGACAGCCCATCGTATTGGTCGTTTGAATCTGAAAGATCCCATACAGAACGCGGATGCAGGCGTCGTTTTGGCGAGCCTGCTGGGCGACAATATCCGGCAGCTTATCGCTTTCCAAATTCGCCGCCAGCGTGTTGCCGATTTTTTCGATTCCTTCAATTTTAAAGCGCTGATAGAAGCTGTCCAGAAACACGACCTGAAACAGCCACAACAGAGCTAACAGAGCAATGACAAATGCAAGCAGATACTTGACGAGCTTCCACTGCAGACTAGTTTCCGTTTTCAAACCGATAGCCTACCCCTCTGAGCGTTGTGATATAGCGGCTGTATTCCCGCAGATTCTTGCGCAGCAGTTTAATATGCGTATCCAGCGTCCGTTCATCGCCGAAAAAATCATAACCCCAGACATTCTGCAGCAGCTTTTCCCGGGTTAAAGCAATCCCGCGGTTTTTCACAAGATAGAACAACAGGTCATATTCCTTCGGCGACAGGTTGAGCTTCTCGTCCTTGATTCTGACAATCCGGCCTGTAAAATCAATGGTCAGATCTCCGATTTTAATCATTTCTTTTTTCTCACTTTGGGATGTCCGCTTGAGAATCGCGTGGATCCGCATCATCAGCTCCTTGGGTGAGAACGGCTTGACGACATAGTCATCCACGCCCAGATCAAACCCATGGATCTTATCGTATTCCTCGCCCAGTGCCGACAACAGAATGACCGGAATGTTTTCATGGGTTTTGCGGATCTCCCGACACGCTGAAAAGCCGTCCAGATTCGGCATCATGATATCCATGACGATCAGATCATAATTCTCCTTCATCGCCTTCTCCACGGCTTCCAGCCCATCGCAGGCTTCATCCACCGCAAAACCTTCATATTCCGCATATTTGCGGATCATTTCGCGAATTCGCTGCTCATCGTCCACCACTAAGATTTTGATCATTAGGATGCACCTCCTGATTTCTTCTTTATTTTACCCTGAAGATGTGAATTTTGAGTGAATTTTATTCCGGCTGCGTCAGCGAATTGACAAATTCCTGCCATTTTTCGTTTTTCTCAATAAAGATCGTCCCCTGGCTGCGGCGCTGGGAATCATAGAATGCAATCGTCATGAATTCCTCCGAGGATACCGGGGCTTTCTGCAGCTGGGCCGGCAAGTTCTCGCTCAGCCATTGAGACAGGCGCAGATTAAAGCTTTCATAGTCCAATTCACTCTGCTGACGGATCAGTTCCAGCTGGTTATCATACATGCTGAAATAGTCCAGGAACCGGACATTGCCTGCATAGACTTTTAAAAACTGCTGATTGACAATCGAGCTGTAGAGCTGAAAAACGGACTGGTAGCGAAGCAAATCGATACTTTGTTCCGTTCTTTCCCCATTGACAAACGAAATCAGCGCCAGATTTAAGAAACAATAGGAATCATCGGCTTGCCGGCACGCGATCTGCTTTGTTTCATGCAGCAGATCGGAGAAGCTCTGCTGCTGTTGTTCCTGCTGCAAAAGCACTGCCAGCTGCCGGACCTGTTCCTGTTCTAACCCGGCCGACACGCCGTTGGCTTCTATCCAATAGACTGACTCCGGATTCATACTGCGAAACAACAGCTGATACTGATCGTTTTCGCCTAACAGCGTTTCCAGCTGTTCGACATATTCCGGTGAAATATTAACGTAGAAATCAGAATAGCTGCGATCCTGATAAAACCGCACGATCATATTGACGGAACCTTCGGCATAATCGTTTTTTGCCCCGCTTTGAAAAACAAGCTGAATCAGTTCAGGATCATCCAGTTTCAGCTGAAGCAGCGCCTCATACTGTTGAGTTCCCATTAACGACGAAGGCGCCATCGCAATGGCATTGACTTCTTCAATTGGAATTTGCTGCGCAGCCTCGCGGCGAACTAAAATCCGCATTGGAAAACGAATCAGCGCCGCAATCACAATCACCGCTAAAAAGCTGAGCAGTGTCCGGCGCAGACTGATCAGTTCGCGCCGTGCCAGATAATCGTAAAGATGATACAAAATTAACAGAATCCCAGCATAGAGCAGTGCGGAAATCCAATCCTTCGTTCCTAAAGTATAGAAGAATGGGACAAAAGCCGCTATCCGCACAGCTTCATGGGCGGTCTCACTGATGAATGAAGTTTCCGCGACTTCCACCTTGCGTCTAAGAAACGCCCAATAGCCCAATCCCGAAGCCGCAAGCAGATAGGCAAGCATGATCCAGCAGCGGCTGTAGCTGAACGCTGTGTGATTGTTGTAATCAGTCACCCGAAATGACTGGCGCATGCCGGAAAGACTGCTGATCAGTTTGTCAAACGCAATGTAGGGCAGCGTATCGATCCGGCCCTCATCCTGCACGATCCGCATGGAGTAAGGACTGGTCAGCGTTTCCGTCGCCTTCTGATTGGTATATTCCAGCTGGGAAAACTGATCATAGTTGTAAAATTGTGTCTGAAACGTATAGTGAAACCAGCCCGGCAGCAGCGTCAGCACCGCGATCAGCACAAACTGCACAAATCGGTTGCCGGTCAAAGCAACGGAAAGACAGCTGATGGAGTACACCATCGCCATGCTTAGACTCCACAGGATCAGAAACCGCAGCACGATGCCGTTTTCAACGATCAGCTGCGGATTGCGCAGCAGCGTGATGTGCAGGATCAGCGAGGCGACCAGCACATTGATCAAAAGAAAGAGCATGCCCCCAGCCCAGTTTGACCAATACAGCGTTTTGCGCGGCACCGGAGAGGAAAACACCAGGTCGCTTTTTTTCTTGCTGAAAAGAAAATCAAACAGCGTAGCGCAGGCCGCTAACGGAAGCAGGAAGCAGGCTAAGAAGCTGACAATCCCGGAAGCGGCAGAAAAACTGATGACCTGCATCACCTCTGGATTGTGGCTGAGCGACAAGCAATTGATCAGAATTCCCGCCTGATAAATGATCATCGCGACCAAAAGCAGCCCCTGAGCACTGCGGAAATTCTGCCAGAACACTTTGAAATTAAAGACGGAGCGAATCGAACTCATAGCCGTATCCCTCCATTTCATAAATAAACACTTCTTCCAGCGACAGCGGAAGCAGATCAAGAATAATCGGCTGCTTGCTGCGCAGAACGTCAGTCACCAGCTCGCGGTCGCCCTTGACGATCATCGTTGCGATCGAACCGCTCTTTTTGTAATACAGCACCTTGAGCTGACGGAACTCATCCCGATCAAAATTCTTGTTCGGCAGGGCGATCTGGACCTTAAACATTTCTGTTTTCAGCGAATCAATATCGCTCTCAAACATGATCCTGCCTTCCACTAACAAGCCCATGTGATCACACAAATCTTCCAGCTCCCGCAGATTATGCGAGGTTAAAAGCACCGTCGAATTGCGCTGGGCAACGTCCTCCGACAAGACGGATTTGACCAGCGACCGCATGACCGGATCCAAACCGTCGAAAGTTTCGTCAAAAAAGAAATAATGCGCGCGTGTCGACAGCGCTAAGATCAGCGCGCCCTGACGTTTCATGCCCTTGGAAAAATTCTGAATCCGCGCACGGGTATCCAGCTTGAAATGATCACACAGCATCTGAAACCGATGATGATCGAAATACTCGTACAGACTGGCATAGTAATCGGCCATCATGCGGAAATTATAGTTGGGAAAAAAATACAGCTCATCCGGAATAAAGACAATTTCCTTTTTGATCTTTGCATTGTCAAATACCGCTTCGCCGTTGATTTCCGCTTTTCCTTCACTCGGCTGATACACCCCTGCCAGCATTCGCAGAAATGTTGATTTGCCCGCGCCGTTGGCTCCGACCAGACCGTAGATGCTGCCCTCTTTGATGCTGCAGTTCATCTGCCGGATTACGGTTTTATTGCGGAATTTCTTGCCGAGATTTTCTGCGACAATCATACTTTCACCTGCATCCGGCGCTCAACAGCCGGCTTTACCCAGCGGGATGTAAACTGCTGATCCAGCAGCTCCATCAAAATGCAGTCATGCCATTGCCCGCCGATCTTTTTCGCCTGATGAAAACGGCCGCATTCTTCAAAGCCGACCTTCTTATAACAAGCGATCGCCGGCCAATTATACGAATAGACCTCCAGCCGAACGCAGTGACAGTTTAAAAGGTTCAGGCAATAATCACACAGAAGGCTTAATGCTTCCGTTCCGCAGCCTTGATTGTGATAGCTCTTTTCGCCGATCATGATCCCGACGCTGGCCCATTGATTGATCTGATCCCAGGCAGTGATACCACAGGTTCCAATCGGCTGCTTGCTGTCGCGCACTATGATCAGAAAATCCCGTCCGCCCTGTTCCATGGATCTGAGTATTTCCGCTTCCTTATCCAAGGTGATATTGGAAGCCGCCAGCGTCGTTCCCAGCGTCACTTCCAAATCATTGATCCAGCCGGCAATCCGTTCATATTCACGGCTGTCCAACGGTGATAAAATAACTTTTTCACCGATCATTTTCTTTAAGTTCATCGCAATCTCCTACCTTTGCTTCTTTCATTATAGCTGAGCCGGGAAATGAAAAAAAGGCTCAATTTCTTAAGCCTTTATGACAGGATCAATTTTAGGAATGCTTACCGCAGCTGCAGCTGTGGCCGGCTTGGTGATCATGATGATGCGAACAGGCGGCCTGCGGATCATCCTGCAGTGAACCCTGCGCGTAGTTCTGCAATACCGTTTCCGCCTTTCCGCTCACGCCGCGGACAACGGTGATGCCCTGAGCTTTCAGCGCCTGATACGCGCCTTCGCCCATCCCGCCGCATAAGCAGTCTGTCACTCCATGGGCCTTCAAAAAGCCAGCTAGTTCGCCATGCCCCTTGCCTTCGGTCGGGACGACGGCGCTTCTGAGAATCTTTCCGGTTTCCAGCTCAGCGATCAGAAATGCCTGCGTCTTGCCAAAATGTCCGAAGACCTGTCCGTTTTCATAAGGAATCGCTGTGACTTTCTTCATTCGCTGATCAATCCTTCCAGCTTTTCCGCGGCCTTGTTCATCCATTCGCCCTCAAAGTCCTCAATCCGGCCGGCATCACACAGACTGGCAAACTGCGGATTGATCGGCAGCTGCGCCAGAATGTCCAGACCTTTCTGCGCTGCAACCTCATCCAGCTTGCTGTGACCAAAAACTTCGATTTTCTTGCCGCAGTCCGGGCATTCCAGATAGCTCATGTTTTCAACGACACCCAGAACCGGAATGTCCATCATGTTCGCCATATTGACAGCCTTCGCGACGATCATCGAAACCAGCTCCTGCGGTGAGGTCACGACGATAATGCCGTCTAACGGAAGCGACTGGAATACGGTCAGCGGAACATCCCCGGTTCCCGGAGGCATATCGACAAACATAAAGTCGACATCTGACCAGATCACTTCGCCATAGAACTGCTTGACCATGCCTGCCAAAATCGGACCGCGCCAAATTACTGGGGATTCTTCATTGTCCAGCATCAGATTGACCGACATGATCTGAATCCCGGCCGAGCTGACCGCCGGCAGAATGCCATCGTCATTGCCATACGCCATCCCATGAATGCCGAAAACCTTCGGAATGGACGGGCCGGTAATATCGGCATCCATAACCGCGCTCTGATATCCACGCCGCTGCATCGTTGTGGCCAAAAGCGATGTAACTAAAGATTTGCCTACGCCGCCCTTACCACTGACGACGCCGATAATTTTACGGATCCGGCTGTTCGGATTGGGTTTTTCCAAAAAACTCTGGGGCTGTTGGCGGCTGGCACAGTTCGCGCTGCAGCTACCGCAGTCGTGATTGCATGTTTCACTCATATCTCAGTACCTCAATTCTTTTCTCACGGTTTGTATTATATCATTTCTGCGCCGAACAATCCAACGCTGTGCCTGAATTCTTTGCATTTTCTGCAGGCTGCGGCACCGGTCAGCTTGTTCAAAAGGATAACCGAATAAATAAATGTCATGACCGCATCCGGCTAGCCGCAAAATGCTTCATCCGCTGATCCCGCTGTTCATCTCGGAATCAAATCCAGGACGCTTGATCAAGATGTATCTCAGCTTCTTCTTGTCTGAATCCCATGATGAAAGCAAGACAAGCCGCGGGCTTTCAGCCAGGCTTAAGCAAACAAAAAGGCTCCCTAGGGGAACCTTATTTCATCCATGGTGACTCGTACGGGATTTGAACCCGTGAATGACGCCTTGAGAGGGCGCTGTGTTAACCGTTTCACCAACGAGCCAGTGCTTAATTATTATAGCTTATCTAGCTCACAAATTCAACAAAAAACGGCGCGAAATTTGCACCGTTTTTCCTTGGGGTTCTGACTTATTTCGCTAACGCCGTCTTTGCGGTCTCAACGATAGCCTTAAAGCCCTTCTCGTCATGAATCGCAATTTCCGACAACATTTTACGGTTGATCGTCACGCCGGCCAGCTTTAAGCCGTGCATCAGCTGAGAATAACTCAACTCATTCATTCTTGCTGCCGCATTGATACGTGCGATCCACAGTTTGCGCATATCCCGCTTCAGCTGCTTACGTCCGATATAGGAGTAACGCAGAGAACGCATGACCTGTTCATGAGCTGTACGATACAGCAGGTGCTTCGAGCCGAAATAGCCCTTCGCTAACTTTAATGTTCTTTTTCTTCTTGCGCGGGTAACAGTTCCGCCTTTTACTCTTGGCATGTTCTAACGTCCTCCTCTAATTAATCCTGAATCAGGTACTTGATCCGCTTCATGTCCGTCTTATCGACCAACGCCGGCTTTCTCAGCTGTACCTTCTGTTTATGTGTTTTGTTCGCTGCAAAGTGAGAGATATAAGCATGGCTTCTCTTCAGTTTTCCGCTGCCTGTTCTTTTAACACGCTTTGCCAGCGCCTTTTTTGTTTTCATCTTTGGCATAATCAAGTCCTCCTATACTTTTTTATTTCTTCTTCGGTGTCAGAACCACAGACATCGTATTGCCTTCCAAAGCCGGAGCCTTTTCCACAGAAGCAATATCTGACATCTGTTCGACGAAGCTATTCATAACCTTTTTGCCGACCTCCAGGCGCGTGATCAAACGGCCACGAAAGCGCATATCGATCTTGACCTTCATTCCATCCTCAACCCAGTTGCGGGCCTGACGAAGCTTCGTATCAAAATCATGCGTATCGATAACCGGGGATAAACGCATGGGTTTTACCTCCGTAACATGCTGATTCCGTTTCGCCTCTTTCGCTTTTTTCTGAGATTCAAAACGATATCGTCCGTAATCCAGGATCTTGCAGACCGGCGGATTTCCATTCGGAGCGACACACAGCAGATCCAGTTCATAATCGTAGGCTTTTTCCAGGGCTTCCCGGCGCATCATTACGCCTAACTGCTCACCTTTTGGGCCAATGACTAAGACTTCCTTGAAACGAATGTTTTCATTGACCAGATCATCGTTGGTCATGACTTTCTTGCTAATAAACGACACCTCCATACTGCAAAAAAGCAGGTACTCCTAGAATACCCGCTTCTACTTACACAGTTCTCTTTGTGTTTGCAGCGTCAACCCAAGTCTGACAGACATCAGGTGAGAAGGGGCACTTCTACTTTCTACATACTTTTTCTTTGCTTGTTTACTTTACCACGGAACACGCTGCTTGTCAAAGGTTTTTTGATCAACATTTGTTTTGCCGCATGGGCTTCGAAAATCAGCGTTCCATAAAGTGATGCAGGGCTTCCGCCTGGCGTCGCCCATCCTCAAGACCTTCGCAATACAAGGCGTGCAGTTCGCTGCGGTCTTTTTCCAGACGGCCAATCGTCACCGGCTGCTGCGGCTGGATCACAAACACCTTGCCCTGCTTGCGCAGATCCTCGATTTCATCCAGCGTTTTATTGTAGCGCAGATGGCGCGTTTCCATCAGCTCGATCAGCTTGGGATAACGGCGGTATTTCGCTTTGATCAGCGGCATCAGTTCATTCGGTCCTTTTCGATATCCGGCACATTGGGTCAGCACGATGACGTTCTTTTCACAGCCCAGGCGCATCGCTTCCTTCACTGGAATGGAATCGCTGATTCCCCCATCCAGATATTCCTGACCGTTTACTTTCACAGTGCGCGAAAGCAGCGGCAGAGAGCTGGATGCCTGCAGCCAGACGATATCCTGATGCAGATCTTCAATTAGGGGATATTCCGCTTCCCCGCTGGCCAGATTGGTGACCACCGCCCGAAACCAGCCGCGCCGCTGCGCATAGACTGCGTAATCATAGCGGTCCAGCTGATTGGGGATCGTATCATAAAGCATTTGCGCGCCGAAGAAATCACCGGTCTGCAGCCACGAACGAACGCTGCAGTAGCGCCAGTCATGAAGATAGCTGACATTGACGCGGTAAGCCCGGCCGCGCTGTTTCGACAAAAAGCTGGCGGCATGACAGCTGCCGGCAGAAACACCCAGCGTACCGTCAAAATCCAAGCCGGCATCTAAAAACGCATCCAGCACTCCTGCCGTATATACGCCCCGCATGCCGCCGCCTTCCAGAACCAATCCAATTTTAGTTTCGCGCATGCCCTATTCACCGATCCTTTCTGCCTTTAATTCATCGTATCCGGTTAATGGATCCGGACTGCGGGTCAGCCGCCACTCCTTTAAGTGCAGCAGCACAATTTCCGCAGTCGTATGAACGAGACAGCCGGACGTCAGATGACCGCCGAAGGTCTGCAGGTTTTGATCACAGACGCTGATATGAACATGCATCCCCTGCTCGCTGATCGTCCCGCTCAGCGAAACGATTTCGGCATCAACCTGTTTTTCATGTATCGTTTCGCCGTCCGCCATCCGAAACCGGACATGGCTTAAACATCCAGCACAGGCAACAATGGCCGCGGCCTGAATGTGATGCTGATTACAATAATCTTCGATGGTTTCTGCCAGATCCTGCCCCGGCAGAACTCTGAAACATTCTGTCTGCATAAATAAAATCCTCTTTTCTGCTGCAGGCGGAACCTCACTGCCTTCAGAGGACAGGCAGCGGCCAAAGCTCCGCTTTTCAAAAGAAAAAACCGGAATCCAATCCGGTTATTTGTTAAAAGAGAAAGCCCACAACTTTGACGTCAACCAGATTGCATTTCAGGCTGGTCATCTGCAGAATATTCTGATAAATCCGATCCTGCAGCGCTTCACAGACCGCGTTCACGTTGGCTCCGTATTTCACTTTGATTTCCGCCATCACGTTTAAACGGTTGTTTGCGATTTTGCATTGAATCGGTTTTTTCAGAGTTGTCGGTTCGATTGCGTAAGCCTGGTCGACATCGTCCACCGAGATCTGCGCAATCGTTTCAAATACGCCTTTGGATAAGGCAATCAGGCCTGTGCCTTCGTCTTTTTCTTTAATTTGAATATATTCCTGAGCCAATTCATTCACCTTCTTTTGTTCCTATTATACCAGAGAAATCTGAAGTTGCCAAAGAAAATGAAACAGGGTTCCACATTTTAACAGCGGCTATTTGAACGTGACTTCCGGTACCCGCTCATCCTGCAGCTGATCGGCGGCGATCTTCATGATCTTCGACGCGTTCTGAACGCCCGCCAAAGTTTTCGGACAGCCGATCCGAACGACTTCCGTTTCCAGCTCCGCCACGCAGCCGCTCATTCCCGCCTCGCTCAGCGCCGCGACGATCGCTTCTTCAGTCTTCTTGTTTTGTTCTACCTGTCCCGCCTGCTGCAGCGCGTTCTGTTTTTCTTCGGTGCTGGCCGAAGGCGAGGCGACAATCGATTGGGAATTCTGGGCCTGGGCATTATGTTTGTCCTGCAGCTGCTGCTGCATGGTGGCCAGGGAATCCTGATCCTCGTTTTGTCCGGTTAAAAGCTGATCGGGATTTAACTGTCCCTGATCGGCCGGCAGCGTTACATAGTAGATTGAAAGCATCAGAATCAATGTAAATAAAGTGAGAAATGCAAATGCCTGTTTATTCATATCACGGCCTCCTGCTCACTTGTACTGTATGCTGCAGGCAGCGGGGTTATGAGTGATTTGAAAATCAATAAAACAAGGCGCAGATCTTATGCTTCAAATGCACAAGAATGTCTTTGCGCTGCAGCTGATATTCTTCCGCGCTGCCCAGCGCTTCGTCCAGATGATCGATCTCCTCATGGAACAGCTCCATGATCTGAAGCAGACGGTCTTCATGAATGATCTCGACCTTGCCGACCTCGACCATCGCCTCTCCGACGCTTCTTAGCAGATCATCGCGGATCGTCTGAGCGCTGACACTGTCAAGCGACGTAAACTTTTTCTCATACCAGAAACGGTTGACGATCAGCGATTTCAGCACCTCGACAAACATTGTAAAATCCTGAATGTTGTTGCCCGGCTGAATCGCAAACAGCATTACAAAGAAAACATGCCATTCAAAATCAATGTTGATGATGCTTTGCCAATACCGGCCCAAAACATCACAGAACGGATCGTAATGGACAAATTCCTTTTCCAGCGTGATCGGTTCGGTAAAGTCAAGATCGCTGATTTTCAGCAGGTTGAAATGTTCAAAATATTCGACCATTTTCTGCTGCGGCTGATCCGACTGAACAAAGTCCTTGATATAAATATATTGGCTGAGCACAGCGCTGCATTTTTTGAAATCGGTCGTAAAGCCGATCGACTCAATCATTTTAATCGCATACAGATCACTGATCGACTTGGCCATAAACATCTTGAAGCCGCGTTCGCTCATGCCGATGTCCTTGTCTTTATTCTGATTCAGAATCTGTGTATACACAATTTCCAGCTGATGATCAACGACATCCAGATTATCGCGGATTGAAGCCAAAATGTCTTTCATAAAGCTGTCAAACATCACATACTGCGTGTTCTTATAGACGACCTGATGTTCAATCTCGCTCCAGAAGGAATGCACCATGGATTTGATCTGCAGCTCAAAATTGACCTTGCGGCCGTTAAACAGATAATAGCCGTCGATCCGATAGATCGTAAAGCCGTTGCGCTGCAGCTGCGGCTGGGGCATTGCCAGATTCAGACAGAGATCAGGATAAAGCATACATTGAGCATACTCCTGGCCTTCGACAAAGCTGAAATGATGGCGAATCGCCTGATAGATTCGATTTTCATCGCTGATGAAGCGGCATTCTACGGTTAAGCCGATCAAATCAGGCAAAAAGTTCAGCACTTCCTCTCCTGTTGAAAACTGCAGGTAATATTTGTTGCGGATCATTTTTTCCTTGAGCGAGCCAATTGATTTAATCCGCGAACTGAACCCGACGACATAATCCATATAGTCTTCCAACAGATGTTCAAAGCAGCCTTTGATCGCTCCTTCGACATATTGATAAGACGGGTTGTTCAGTTCAAGCAGCTTGACCGAATCATCGATCAAATCAAACAGTTCAAGACGCATGGGATCAGCCTCCTTCAGCGTGTACGCAGTCCTTTGGGATATTTATTTTTAATCACGGTGCCGTCGCTTTTGCCAAACCCGACAGGATAGCCCTCATACATCAGGCAGAGATAACCGCGCGGGGCCGGGATCGGCAGCGGCTGTCCCTGCAAATAACAGGCCAGCTCCTGTTCGTTTAGCGATATGGTTTTGGTCAAACGATCCTGAAGCAAAGCCGACAGATAGAAATGATGGTGCGGTTCCACCCGATTTTTGACGATTTCCCCGGCCATAATTCCTTGCCGCAATACCGGGATTTTCTTCAGCTGAATAAATTCGTGCCGCATCAGAGACAGCCGGTTCTGTTCCAGATGAACATGCAGATCTTTGTCCGTTTTCAGCTGATCCTTAAGAAAGGCTTGGACTTCCGGCGGCAACTGCACACTTTTGGCGGTTTGCAGCCGGGCTTGGGGCTGGGGTGAAATCTTGCGCAGCTTGGCGATGAAATGGCCTTCACCCTGATCCATCGGAAAAATTCGGCGTACCTTGGCGCCGTCGACCCGGCCTACCGATAACCCTGGCCGGCCGAATTCTACGCCGCAGTCCAGCAGCTCCATTTCCGGATAACGCTGCAGAAATTGATCGATAACCTGTTCATTTTCTTCTGGGGCATAGGTGCAGGTGGAATAGACAAGAACACCCTGTTCTTTCAGACATACCACCGCCGATTCTAAAATTTTCTGCTGGCGCAGGCTGCATGCCCGGACATGTTCAACACTCCAGTCCGTCATCGCCTGATCTTCTTTCTTAAACATGCCTTCCCCGCTGCACGGAGCATCGACCAAGACTTTATCCATCAGGCCGCTTAACTGCGGGCATAATTGTTCGGGGGAAGCATGCGTAATCAGTGCTTCGCTGACGCCCAGCCGTTCCAGATTGCTCATCAGAACCCGTGCCCGTCCGCCGTCAATTTCATTGGCGATCAGAAAGCCCTCCTGTCCGATCCGGGCGGCAATCTGCGTGCTTTTTCCGCCCGGAGCAGCGCAGCAGTCCAGCACCCAATCCCCTGGCTGCGGATCCAGAATCGTCACGGCCGAGGAAGCGGAAGGCTCCTGCATATAGAACAAGCCCTGACGATGATAGATATGGCTGCCCAAGCCGGTTAAAGCGGAGTCCATCAGAAACCCTTCCGGGGCAAAGGGGGAAGGCCAGAGTCTGGCAAAACCGCGCTGTTGTAACGTCTGGGGATCAATCTTTAATAAATTAGCCCGCAGTCCGCGAAAAGGCGGCTGTTTCAATGTTTCAAGATAAGCTTCATAGTCATCCTTCAAAAGTATCTGCATCCGCTGCAGAAACGCCTCATTCATGGCCTGACTCCTGAAAATAATCCCGTACGCTCTGACGGTCGCGGTGCAGCTGATCGATCAGCTCATTTAAAGACGCGAATTGTTGTTCCGCCCGCAGCCGCTTATAAAAGCGCAGCCGCATCGGCTGATCATAGAAATTCTGCGAGCAGTCTAAAAGATGAGCCTCCACAGACAGCTGGCGCACAGGATTGCACGTTGGGTTATGCCCGATATTGATCATCGCTTTCCAGCATTGTCCTTCCCACTGCGCTTCACCGGCATAGACCCCGCCTAACGGCAGCAGGGTTTCTTCATCTGTGATCAAATTGGCCGTCGGAAAGCCCCACTGGCGGCCTTTTTGCCGGCCATGACCGACAACACCGCGGATTTCATAAGGATAGCCCAACAATCTTCCGGCTTCGGCAACCTCGCCCTGCTGCAGGCAAAGGCTGATGCGGGAAGAGCTGATCTTATCGCCGTGATCGTTGACCGCTTCGATCACGATAACCTCAAACCGGCCGGCGGCATCCCTGCGCAGCGTTTCCACACTGCCGCTGCCGAATTTCCCATAATGAAAATCAAATCCGCAGATCAGCGCTTTCAGCGGGCAATGGGTGACGAGCATATCAATAAACGCTTTCGGCGGCAGCTCGGCCATGGCCTTGACGAAATCGAGGATGATCACGCGGTCAATCCCCATCCGTCCCGCCAGTTCAATCCGCTGCTCCATCGTCGTCAGATGCTGTACCTTGCTCATTTTTCCAATCGTGATCCAAGGATCCGGGGAAAAGGTAATCAGCGCGCTTTCGCAGCCTGCGGCTTTGGCGCGGCTGACCGTTTCATCAATCAGCGCCCGATGGCCGCGGTGCAGACCATCAAAATAGCCAATGCAGGCACAGACCGGTCCGTCAATAATCTGTTCACCCTGCGTTCTTATCGTATCTACTTTCATTCCTGCTTCTCCTACCATAAACCTCTCAGACAGCGGTAAATTCCGTCAGCCTGATGTTCCATCATCGCCAAGACCTGCTGGCCTTCAACCACGGCGACGATCGGTTCCGTACTGTTCAAGCGCAGCCGCTTGCCGTTTTTAATATCCGGGATCTGCGCCGGTTCTGCTTCCACCAACGGCCATTGACTGGCAATCCCCTCATAAATTGAAACGAGCTGAAATTGGCCTTGCTTTACTTCATCCAAGGTCTGACATTGCGCCAGGGTGTAGCCGCAGGCTGCCGTTCGCGTCAGACTGCTCATCGTGCCGACGGTCCCTAACTTTTCAGCGATATCCTCGCATAAGGTGCGGACATAAGTCCCATTGGAACAAACGACGCGGAAACGAATCGTCGGCACCGTCTGCAGCAGTTCCATTTCAGTAATTTCAATCGGCCGTTTCTCGCGTTTTACTTCAATCCCTTCACGGGCGTATTCATACAGCTTTTTGCCGTCTTTTTTAATTGCGGATACCATTGGCGGCAACTGCATGGATTTGCCTAAAAAACTATTTAAAACAGCTTCCAGCTGTGCTGAATCGACCGTCGGCACCGCTGCTGCAGCGATTGGTTTACCCCAGATATCGCCGGTATCAGTCTTGGTGCCCAGCGTCAGCTCAGCGATGTATTCTTTCGTTTTTCCTGACAAATACGGCAGCGCCTTGCAGGCCCGGCCTAAAAGGACGACCAGCACGCCTGTCGCCTGCGGATCCAAGGTTCCTGTATGACCGACACTCTTGGTGCCGGCCGCTTTGCGGACATGATAAACAACGTCAAACGACGTCATTCCTGCCGGCTTATTAATTAAACAAATTCCGTCCACTGTATCACTCCAAACTCCACGTTTCATTATACCAAGGGTCTCTTCCGTTTGCAAAGCCTATCGCGACATCCTCACCTATCTCCCATTAAAACTTCACCTGGGCTTCAAATAAAGCCTGTGCTATAATAAAGCGGAAATGCAGAAAATGCAGGAGGATGGACTATGAACGCAATGAAACAAATCTTAGGCTGTATCCGCAAAGCCGACCAGGACTATGGCATGATTGCCGATCAGGACCGCATCGCTGTCGGTGTCTCGGGCGGCAAAGATTCGATGCTTCTGCTCTATTGTCTGCATCTGTATCAGCAGTTCTGCACGCGGATTCAAAGCAAACAGTTTGAAGTTGTCGGCATTCACATTCAAATGGGCTTTCCCAATATGGATTTTACGGAAGCTGAGAGCTTTTTCAGGCAGCGCGGCATCCGGCTGGAGCTGGTGCCCAGCCGGATTTACGATATTCTCAAGATCCAGTCCAATGAAGATGGATCGTTGAAATGCTCGCTGTGCTCTACCTTGAAAAAAGGCGCCGTTAACCGAGCAGCCAAGGACTTCGGCTGCACAAAAGTCGCGTTTGCCCATCACGGCGACGACGCTATTGAAACGTTATTGATGAATGCGATCTATGGCGGACGGTTGGCAACCTTCGCCCCAAAGATGTATTTGTCGAATGCGGAAATGCCGTTTATCCGGCCCTTCATCTATGCCCGTGAAAATCAGATCCGCGCCGCGGTCGGGGCCTGCGGCGTGCCGGTTGTCCCGTCGACCTGTCCGATGGATGGATTTACCCGCCGGCAGGACATGAAAGAAATGCTCGAACATCTGTACACTGAATATCCGATGGCCCGCGATAACTTTCTGTTGATGCTGCACAATGAAAAACAGCTCAGCCTGTGGCACAAAGAAAATCCAGAGGACGAAGAAGCGCTGATCAGTAAATCAAAATCTTAAAACCGTCATCCAGCCGCAGCTGGGCGGCGGTTTTTTGTTCATCCAGGATCTTATGTTCCTGCGCATCGCATAAAATTAACGGCTGACTCAAATCAAATTCCTCACGTATTTCCGCGGGGCACATCTCTTGCAGCCCTTCAACGATTTCCTGCAGCGAGAGCGCCGGATCCACGCTGCATTCAAAACGGGCGCCGCTGCAGACTAATTCAAAACATAGTAAAACTTCTTTTCCCATCTCATTCAATCTCCTTTAATCGCTGCATGGATTCCCGTTGGATCCACAGGCGATCCCAAGCCCCCAGTTTGGGGATGGGTGCCGGAAGCGGAAACAACAGCTGCTGATGCAGACCTGATCCTATCCATAAGGTCAATGAAAAATCGACCCGGCCGCGCCATGAACTTTGCTGCAGGGTGCGGGCGGAGCTGACTAACACAAACGGCGCTGCTTCTTCAAAGAAAGCCGCGATGTCCGCTTCTTGGCTGTTTTCAGCATCGACTACCGGATAAGGACTGCACCGCAGCTGCTTAAGCAATCCTTCAGCTCGTTGAGGTTCATTCAGGATGACCACTAAATGCTGATGCGGCTGCAGTGTGATGGACACGGGCGTGCACAGTATCGGATCGAGGCCCAAAAATACCGCTTTTCGTTTCAGCCAGCGCGGCGGTATCCGCTGCGGCAGCCGCGGAAGCTGCCAGCGTTTAGGCTGAGGCTGCGGTAAATCCTGCAGCGGCAGGGCTTCAACAAAATCCAGGATGGCTGAAGCCTGAACCAATCCCCGGCCATTGGCCAGCGGTTTCGTCCAGGTCCGCTCCAGGGCATTTCCAAGACTGGCTGCGGATGCCGGCCCAAGAAAATAGCGGCGGCGTAACCTCGGGGTTAAACGCAGCGGCAGCCGGTTGACCAGCTTATCCGCACACAACAGATACAGATTCAGTGACGGGCCTTCTTCAATCAGCCGCTGAAACAATGCCGTGTTCTCCCAGCGTTCCAAAATCGCCCCCAGCTGCAAAGCAACGACAAACAGCGGAAGCTCAGCCTGCCGGCGCTGCTGCAGACCGCGGTCAAGCAAGGTGAAAAAACGTTCCAGCAATTCCGGCTGACGCAGGGACAGCACTTCGATGACCGTCGGCTCCGCAAGCAGTTCAACCTGTTCCTCAAACGGATCCAGTATGATAAATTCAACCTGGTCGTCAAACCGGCTTCCGCTCTGGATCAAACATTGCAGAAAGTTTTGCTGCGCCATGCTCTCTTCGCTTAACAATAAACCGTGATCGAGCGGATGAACAAGGATCGGCGTCTGACGATGTTGGGGATCATCAACAATCCCCAGCACTAATCCGGAAGCCTGTTTTTTTAAGACCGCCAAATCGGTGGCTTCCGGCAGCGGCGGCCACAGCGGTGAAGCAAACAAATTCCGCCGATCCGCCTCACGCAGCATGATTTCCATCAGCGCTTCACTTTGCCGAAGACTCGCATTCTTTCCCCGCTGTACTTCCCGGATCGTTTTCAGTTGGGGATCAAGCCAGCGAACAGTAGGATCCGGTGTTTGCTTGCCGCCTAACCAGGCACATTGACCCTGGACTAGATCTTGCTGACTCAAAAGCAGAAACTGTCCCGGCCGGGTTAAACGCAGCGCTTTGTCACAATGCAGAATTTCCTGACTGTCCTGTTTCTGGGCCACCTTCAGACACAGCTTAAAATTAAAATTCGACCACATCTGTTCGTCGACGACCCCGGCTGGCCGCTGTGTCGCTAAGATCAGATGCAGGCCCAGACTGCGTCCGATCCGACAGATCTGAATCAAACCGCGCATAAATTCCGGCTGGGACTGTTTCAGCTCGGCAAATTCGTCAATGATCAACACGCAATGGGCTAACGGCGGCAGTGAAGGGTGATCCTGGCACAGCTGACGGTAATGATCCAGATCCGCTACCGGTTGTTTAAGCTTTGTCTGTGCTTGGGCAAAGCAGCGCTGGCGGCGCTCGCATTCCTGACGCAGATAAATTAAGGACCGCTCGATATCGCTTTCTTCCACATTGCTCAAGGCCGCGCACAGATGGGGAATCGGCCGGCCTTTCAACCGCAGCTGTTCAATTAGGCTGCCGCCCTTGTAATCAATCAGGGCAAACTGCAGCTGTTGGGGACTGTAATGCCAAGCTGCCGATAACACCAGGGTTTCCAACAGCCGGCTTTTCCCGCTGCCGGTCATTCCGGCAATCAAGCCATGCGGTCCCTGCCCTTTCTCATGCAGATCCAAGATGACCGGCTGTCCCTGGACATCCAAGCCCAAGGGAATCCGCAGATGCGTCAAACTCGCCGTATCCTGCCACGGCAGACCTGCCACAGCGGCTGGGCTATTCCCGGCTGCTTCAGTAGGCTTTGGAAATCCACCTGGATCGGAGAGGTTTTGCTTCGCTGAACATAGCGATACAGCGTCAGCGCACTTTCCCGAAAATCGCGCGCATAGCCGAAATCAACCTCAAATTCCTGGTTTTGCTTTTGTGTCCGGGTCACAATCCGGCCATGCCCCTGTTCGATGAAAATGATTTGCTGGGCATTCACACGCAGCTCTGCCGATGTTTCAGCCAGCTGCCATAAGCTTAGCTGATCCCGTGAGTTACTGTCCAAAGCCGCGGCAGCCTCAGGATCGCTCACAATGACCCAAACCGGCTTTTCCAACACTTGAACCTGACGGCGTGCCTGATCCCAATCCTGCCGCTGTGTCCAGATTCGGCGCTGCCCCTGATCGTCGTAGATCTGCGGCAGCCAGCAGAGTGTTTCAAAGACCGGCTTAAAAATGGGGCCGATCCAGGCTAAAGCCACATTGTCCGGCTGATGGCGCACGCAGAAGGTCAATAAAATCGTATTCAAAAAGGCCCTTCGTGATTTTTCATCACAGATTAAACCGAGCCGATGAAAGGCAAAAACATCCCACTCTAGCGGTGCGCTGACACTCAGCCGAAATTGTTGGTGCCACTGCTCAAGCTGCATACTGAGCTTTTGATCGGCTTTGCTGTGCAGATCCAGCCGATCCTGATCGATTTGCGGATTCAGCGTCAGCCGCTGCCGGCCCAAACTCAGCCTGCCAAACTGCGGATGGGATGGCTCAACATCAAAAACTGTCTGATCCGAAATCTGTTTCAATAAGCCTTCAGCATCCGGATAGCGGTGCATTAAAAACTGAACTGTTTCCTGAAGCTTCATCCGACAGATCTCTTGCCAATCCTTCAGCACGTCATCCAGCCAACGCTGCCGCCGGCGCTGATCGCAGACATTGAGAACATGATTGACCAACAGCTGAAGCAGCGGCCAGAACACAGCGGAGATCATCATGACCGCCGGCATGATAACCATCATGCCTGCCCGCTGTCCCAGTGATAAGCCGACGGCCAGCGATGCCCCACCCATCATCAGTGAAGGGCCAATCGTCATCACATTGAACGATAACGGTCTGAGTTTCACAGTCGGGGGTTGGGGCAGGATGAGCCTGCATTCAGGATTAACGGGATAAAACTGGAAGGCGAAATGAAACGGCAGCTGCAGTCTGTCCGGCGGCTGATACACCCAGTTCTTCAGCGCTTGACGGCACAGCGGTTTCAATTTGACTTTTAAATGACCGCCAGGGTTATTGACGGCGATGAACGCTGGATGAAGCAGGATCGTGACCGCCGCAAACTGCAGACGCATCCCTGGCTCCAAGTCAGTTTGCTTCTGATGAACGCCATTGACAATCATTCCCGGAAACATCGCCTTTTCCAATGCTGAATTCTGATCAAAATCCAACAGACCCCAGACCTCGGCCGGATCTTCCGCAGCCTTTGTCAGCGCGTCACCGCTCACGATCCAGCATCCCTGCGGCCGCTGATAAAGGGTGTATTGATCATATCCTGTTTCATCAAAATAATAGAAAAGATCGATTTTTTCATAAAACGGCAGGTAACACAGTTCATCATGCCGCTTTGTGATCCGGCGGCAGCGGCGCTGACTGTCCAAAAACTGCAGCGTATCGCTGAGCTGCAGCTGCCAGCCTTCCTCTTTATGCGTAATCGCCAGCCCCCCGTCCTCTTCTATCCCAAAAAACAGTCCCCGCTTGGGATCAACATGGCGGATTTCCAAGCGGTGCTGCCACAGAATACAGACGATCATGATGCTGGTGTCCGCACGTGAATATGACAGCTCGTCTGATATGTTTGTGAAGCATCCTCAATCGTCACAATTGTATCGCCTGATCTTACTGCCCGAACCTTCCCCGTCTGGACGACCGTTGCGATTTCCGGATCCTCAACAGAATAAATCAGCTCCGTCAACGACACGCCTTCCGGCAGTCCGCGAACAACGATCTGAGCGCTTTGATTCGGATCTAAAATCAACTGAACTTCTTCCAGTTCAATACGGTCGGTTTTTAAAATCGGAACACTCGTCGGCTCGGCAGCCGATGTTTTCTTACCGCGGGTACAGCGATCGACGAAAATCCCGTTTTCCAGATGAGTGCGGCCGTGCGGATTCAGCGTCGCGTTGTTTTCATTCAGAATTGAAACCGTCTTGCCGAAACCCAGCTTTCCAGCCAGTGAATCAGAGGAATTGTATTCCAATTCCAAAATGCCATGAACGTTCAGATCACTGCAGAACTGCAATGACGCCTGCACCGGCTGATGATCCAGCGGCAGCTCTCCAGCATCGGTCTTCGTTTTCTGTCCTTGCTGATCAATCCACGCAGTTGTCCGCATTACCCCGCGCAATCCGCTCTGCAGTAAAAGATCCATGAGTGAAATTCCGGCGGCCCGAGCGGAAGTTTGGACCGCTGCCGTCATTTTCGCTGAACCCTGGAAGATGAAATCATGACGGTTTTCCAGCTGATGAATTGGCCGCAGCACGCCGCCGCGGATTTCCATGCCCAGACTGCCTTCCTGACTCAAAAGCAGTTCGATTTTGCCGCCGGCGTAACAATGCAGCTGCAGCGTCAGAAGCAGATCCACGATCGGAAACTGCGGTACCGGCAGCTTGATCCGAGCAATCGGAATGATCGTATCCGCCTCTTTGCGTGCGGTTGTAAACGAAGCTGTTAAGCTGGCCAACAGATCATGCGGATCAATACCGGAAAAATCACTGGTCAGGGTATTGGAAACGCCGCGGGTCAAGCCGGCTGACTCACTCATCGCAAAGTCCAGCTGCAGGCGACCGTTTTTCTCCGAACCGTTCCATTCAATCATGGGATGAAGATCACTCAGATCATAGTCCATCTGCAGTGTCGCACCGTTGTTCAGCTTTTTGGCCGCATGCACATGGATGCCGCTGGCCGTGATGCTCCAGCTCACCTGAGCGCCGCCGACTTCAAACTGCTGCCGTGCCAGGGCAAACTGCGGCTCGATCCGCTCCCAGGATGTCAGCGCCACCGGCAATAAAGAAGCGTTATCCTGTTGATAAGGTTCAATTTCAGCCTGCCGCCAGTCTGCGTCAAAATCCAGCTTAAACTGCATTTGAGAGAGCCATTGTTCAGGCTGTTCTTCATGCACAGAGGCGATAATCTGATCGGCGGTTTCAACGAAGGAATCCGCAATATAAATCTGGTTTGTTTGCGGATCGGTAAACCACAGCCCCCTCTGGCTTCCCTGATCTGGAGGCAATACAATCTGACCTTGTTCATTCGGGACTGCTTCCCCACCCCACAAAGCTGCCGCCGCCCAATCCAGCTCAGGTTCTGATTCAGGAGGTGTATTCATCTGCCGCATCAGTGCAGTCAGCGAAGATCGCGCCTCCTCCTCACTCAGCCAGCCCTTATTTTGGGACAAGAACCCCAGGGATTGGCAACGCTCCAGAGTTTCAGCCTTTCCATCATAGGCCTGAAGCAAATTCTGACAGGCCTCCTGCCGGGAAACCCGACGATGATCCGGTTCGATTTCCACACCCCAGGCCGCCAGCTGTGCGAGGCCGTCAGCGGAAGCGTCAAAAAACAACGTTTCCGCCAACATCTTCGCCCAATCGCTGCGCAAGACGCCGGCTTTTTCCGGCATGCAGCCCTGTGCCATAAGCAGCACGGTGAGCCCTGCCGCTGCCAGACTCCTTAAGCGCTCGCGCATACGCTAAAAGGAACCGGCATTGTTCTGAATCGTGGTTTCCAATGTGTCATAGCTGGAAACCGCCGTATCCAGAAACCGCGCATAGGATTCGATGATCTGCTTCTGTGTTTCAAACTGCATCGCAAACTGGTTGAACCGCTGCCGAATAGCTTCTGAACCATCGCTCTGCCAAACCATCGCCAAGTCATTCATCTGCTTTTTAGCCTCGATCAAGGTACTGTAAATTTGTTCGTTGCAGACACGGATGGCACCGGATGTTTCCTTTACGCCGGCTAATGAAATCTTCAAGCTGTCCATCTTTTCTCTTCCTCCCTTTTAATTGGCCAGTCCCCGGGCCTGGGCCGCCAGTTCTTCCTGCATCTGACGGTAACTGCGCGCCGAGGCTTTCAGAAATTCGCTGTACTGCTGCATCAACAGCTCAACCCGTTTGAAATCGTCCTGATAACCCTGGATCTGGCTCGTAAAAGCCAGGTTGTCGCGACCGATCCAGCTGTTGGCGGCCATCAGCTCCACGCGCTCATACAGCCGCGCTACCGTCCGTTCCACCTCCTGCCGCAGCTGTTCAATCTGTCCGGCACAGGCCTCCAGTCGTGTCGGTTCTACCGCAATCGTTCTCATTGTTTTCTCCTTTCTGCACGCCCCTGTTATTAATATTGCGGTTTTTTTGAAAAAGCCCCCAAAAAAGGTAAAAATTTTTTAAAAAACACAAAAAAATCCTGCCTGATTGAATTCAGACAGGATTCAGCGTTATGCTTCGTTATTGATTTTGGAAATGATCGACTCGATGCGTTCGCCTTTTTCCAGCGAATCATCCAGCTTGAAAATCAAATCCGGAACCTTGCGGATTGAAAGCCGCTTGCCCAGCTCCGAGCGGATAAAGCCCTTCGCCCGGTTGAGCGCCTTCAAGCCCGCCTGCTTGCGTTCTTCCTTACCCAGGAAAGAAACGTAAATCGTAGCGTAGGAATAGTCGTTTGTCACCTGCACATCGGTGATCGTGACAAAGCCGACATTGGGATCCTTCAGCGAAAACTGAATGATATCCGTAACGTCCTTGAGAATAATCTGCGCTACTCGTTCTTGTTTGACAGACATGCGTGTCCCTCCTATTTCTTCAGGAAAAGCGTTTCCTTAATTCTGAGGAACCTCCTGATCAGCATAGGCCTCAATTAAGTCGCCTTCCTTAATGTCGTTAAAGTTCATAATCGTTAAGCCGCATTCATAACCGTTGGTCACTTCCTTAGCGTCATTCTGGAACCGCTTCAGCGAACCCAGCTGACCGTCGTAAACGACGATGCCCTGACGGATTAAGCGTACCTTGCAGTCTTTGACCAGCTTGCCGTCGGTGACCATACAGCCGGCAATCGTGCCGATCTTGGAAACCTTGAAGGTCTGACGGACTTCCGCCTGACCGATGACGACTTCTTCAAATACCGGCGCCAGCAGACCCTTCATCGCCAATTCCATTTCTTCCATGGCTTTGTAGATGATGTTGTGCAGACGAATTTCAACGCCTTCTTCTTCCGCCTTTTTGCGGACATTGGCATCCGGACGGACATTAAAGCCGTAGATCATCGCTTTGGAAGCACTTGCCAGCATGACGTCGGATTCGCTGATCGTACCGGCCGTCGAACGGATAACATTGACCCGGACACCCTTGACATCCAGCTTCTCCAGCGAAGACTTGACGGCTTCCGCTGAGCCCTGTACGTCAGCCTTGACGATGACCGGAATTTCCTGAACCTCGCCGGCTTCAATCTGGCGGGCCAGATCATCCAGACTCATCGCAGAGCTGCTCTTGCGTTCCTGTTCAATCTTGGTTTGGGAACGGCGTTCGGCAATCGCCCGGGCTTGTTTTTCACTGTCGAAGACCTTGAACATGTCGCCGGCTACCGGAACATCGTTTAAGCCGATAATTTCGACTGGGGTCGACGGCTTAGCTTCTTTGATTTCACGGCCGCGGTCATCGGTCATCTTTCTGACCTTGCCGAAGCAGGCACCGACGACGATGCAGTCGCCGGTATGCAGCGTTCCGTTTTGGACTAACAGCGTGACGACGGGTCCGCGTCCCTTATCCAGCTTCGCTTCGATGACCGTTCCGGTCGCGTTGCGTTTCGGATTGGCTTTCAGTTCGCGCATTTCCGCAACGACCTGAATTGTTTCCAGAATATCCTGAACCCCTTCGCCCTGCTTGGCCGAGCATTTGACGAAAATCGTATCTCCGCCCCATTCTTCCGGCAATAAGCCCAGATCTGACATTTCATTCATAACCCGATCCGGATTCGCGGCCGGCTTATCCATCTTGTTGACAGCGACGATAATTGGAACATCTGCCGCTTTGGCATGGTCAACCGCTTCCTTGGTCTGCGGCATGACGCCGTCATCCGCGGCCACGACGATGATACAAATATCCGTTACCTTCGCTCCCCGCGCGCGCATGGCTGTAAATGCTTCATGTCCCGGAGTATCCAGGAATGTGATTTTTTTGCCCTGCACGCTGACCTGGTAAGCGCCAATGTGCTGTGTAATTCCGCCGAATTCCCCTTCAACAACACGGGTTTTGCGGATCGTATCCAACAGCGTCGTCTTGCCGTGATCGACATGTCCCATGATCGTGACAATTGCCGGACGCTGAACGAGATCCTCTGGATTCTCTTCCACTTCATCTTCCAGGCTGTCTTCATCGACTGGGATTTCCTTTTTGACTTCAACACCATATTCCATGCAGACCAACTCAATCGTTTCATCGTCCATGGAGCTGTTGATCGTCACCATCTTGCCCAGCATAAACAGCAGCTTGATGATATCGCTGGCATTGCGATTCATCTTCTGCGCTAATTCCCCAACCGAAATTCCTTCCTCGTAGGTAATGCTGGTTACGGCTTCCATCTTCGGCCGCGGGGTATAGGAATTATTGGAATTGTTGGATCTGTGATTCCGTCTTCCTGAGTTATTCCTTCTTTGTTGTTTAGCCAATACCTTCACCTCATTTCATCACTGCATCCTGAATAGCCCTTGCCAGTCCCTCATCGAGAATCGCCGCAGCGATCCTGCGGGGCTGGCCGAGTGCGGCTGACAGTTCTTCAGCCGTCCCTTCAACTATCCATTCCACGCCGTAGAAACGGCATTTATCCTGAATCTTCTTCTGTGCGTTGCTGCCGCAGTCGCTGCAGAGAAGAACCAGCTTCGCTTTGTTTTGGCGGACTGCCGCCAATACGCTGTCGCCGGTGACGACTTTGCGTGCCCGGCAGGCGATTCCCAGCAATCCTAAAACCTTGTTATTCACCGAGAACCTCACGAATTCGGGCGTAAACTTCTTCCGGGATCTCGCACTCCAGAGCGCGTTTCAGACTTTGACGCTTGATCGCCAGCTCCAGCGCCGCCGCATCTCTTTTCAGATAAGCGCCGCGCCCGTTCAGCTTCCCGGTCAAATCTACTTCCACCGTGCCCTGCGGGGTTTTCACAATCCGCAGCAGTTCCTTTTTCGGACACTGTTCCTGCGTTGCAACGCATTTGCGCATCGGTATTTTCTTCATCGTACTCCCTCCCGTTCCAACGGTTTATTTCTCTTCGTCGTAGTATTCGTCGAATTCATCAAAATCAATATCGTCTTCAATCCAGCTGTTCTGCGCTTCCAGTTCTTCCTGACGGCGAATTTCTTCCAGCTCTTCCTCCGAATAGACTGGCTTGAATTCGTAATCCTTATCCTTCTTCAGATCTTTTAAACGCAGCTTGCGGTCATCCTCACGCACATTCCGGCGCCGGCGCAGCGGGGCTTTTTCTTCCGTATGGGAAGTGGCAGACTGTGTCGGATCCGCCAACCGTTCAAAGCGGGATACATATTCGCGGCGTTCGCGAACTTCGCGCTTGATGCGGACAGGTTCTTCTTTCTTTGGCTGTTCTGCCTGCGGCTTGACTTCCTCGGCCTTGACCTCCGGCTCGTTCACAGGCTCGTCAATCGTTTCCGCTTCAATCTCAGCTTCTTCAATCACCGTTTCCGGTTCAGCTTCGACTTCCACTTCCGGCTCAGCTTCAGCCTGTTGAAGCTCTGCGACCGTTTCTTCCACTTCTTCAATGGCTTCAGAAGCTTCTGGAGTTTCAATTTCAGCTTCAGTTTCGGCTTCCGCTTCCTCACTAACAACTTCGATTTCTTCCAGCTGCTTTGCCATCCGCTGTTCAGCCAGACGCTTTTGTTCCTCGGCGGCAAACTGCAGCATCATCGTCTTCCAGTCGATGCCCTGTTCTTCAATCTCACCAGCGGTCTTGATATCAATCCGCATGCCGGTCAGCTTCACCGCCAAGCGGGCGTTTTTGCCCTTCTTGCCGATCGCCAGGGACAATTGGTTGTCTTCAACGATGACTAACAGAGAACGCTTATCCTCGGTTGGCAGCACTGCCAGAATCTGAGCCGGAGCCAATGCGTTTTTAATCAGCTCGCTGATGTTGTCGCTCCACTCAAAGATATCAATCTTTTCACCCTTCAGCTCATCAATGACAACCTGAACCCGGTTTCCGCGCGGGCCGATGCAGGCGCCGATCGCGTCAACGTCCGGATTGTTGGACCAGACAGCCATTTTGGTCCGTTCGCCGGCTTCTCGGGCAATCGCCTTGATCTCGACGACACCCTGATAAATTTCCGGGACTTCCTTTTCAAACAGACGCTTGACCAGCTTGGCGTCCGAACGCGAAACCAGCACCTGGGCGCCCTTGGTATCCTTGTTGCATTCAGTGATGACGACGCGGATGCTCTGACCTTCAATGTAGCGTTCGCCCGGAATTTGAGCTGCCCGCGGCATCAGCGCCATCGTTTTGCCTAAGTTGACAACGACAAACTTTTCTTCCACGGATTCGATCATGCCGGTGACCATCTCATCCAGCTGATCGATGTATTCATCATAAACCGCCTGTTTTTCCGCTTCACGGATCTTCTGCTTCATCACATTCTTCGCCAGCAAGGCCGCGGCACGGCCAATCTGGCTGATATCGACCTCACGATCGACTAAATCGCCCAGCTGATATCCCTTGTCCTTGACCTCTGCCAGAGCGACTTCCAGTTCTTCATCTTCAACTTCGTCAACGACAGTATATTGCTGATAGACGTGGATCTGTCCATTGCCTTCATTGATGTCGACCCGAACCAAGACGTCGGGAATGTCGATGTGTTTGCGATAGGCTTTGGCTAAAGCCTCCTGCAGCGCAGCGATGACGATTTCCTTGGTGATCTTGCGGTCATCCTCGATCGTCTGCATCGCCTTCAAAAATTCTTTGAAATTCATTGCGATTTCTCCTCCAAGTCCTTACAGTTTTACAGCCAGGCGGATCTTTTCAATTTGATCCAGTTCCACCTGAGCCTTGCGGGTTACGGCTTTATCGCGATAGCTAAGGGTCAGGGTGGTTTCATTCATTTCCAGCAGATCGCCGGTGATCTCCATCATCGACTTCACCGGACTTTTTAACCGGACAAAGACATGCTTGCCCAGAGCGCCGCGGATTTCTTCCTCATTGCGCAGTTCACGCTCGGCTCCCGGTGAGCATACCTCCAGGAAGTATTCAAAGCTGATCCAATCATCATGGGCATCCAAAGCTTCAGAAATCTTCTCTGAGACTAAAGCGCAGGTATCAATGTCCATAGATCCGTCAGCTCTCATCACTGCGATCTGAAGAATCCGGGATTTTTTCTCATTCACCCATTTCAGATCGTAAAGCTGAATGCCAAGGGAGTCCAGGACAGGCAGAATCAACGTCTTGATGTTTTCCAACTGTTCCATTTTTCTCTCCTTATAACACGAATGAAGGAGTGGCTTTCACCACTCCTGCTGTTTCTTTATGCATCTCAACTATACACAAAAATGGTGTAAAAATCAAGCCTTTTCGCAAATCGCCCGGTCTTTTTGTTATAGTTTGTGCTCATCATCGACTTTCCGGCGAAATTTCAGCAGTCCTAAATACCGCAGAATCCATAAACTCCAATGCAGCCGGGCGCCAACACAAAAGATGACCAAAAATACGATCACCAAGGTTTGTTCCGGCAAAAACAGTTTAAGGATCGTAAACACAAGGATGAACAGGATCAGCGCCGCCACTGGAAACAGCTGCATCAGTGAAGCCGCAAACGGATCCATTTCAATTCGGTAATGACAATGCGGGCAGTCAAATTCGCGGACTTCCGTGAGCTGGGAAGCCGATATTTCTTCATGACAGACAGGGCATTCAATTTTCATAGCAACCGCTTCCTTTTTTACAACGAACTTCCTAGTTCTATTATAACAGGAAAATCCGCCCGCAGGCGGATTACTTCATCAATTCACGGGAAGCTCAAGAAGCTAAAACAAACTCAGCTGGTTTTCTTCCTGCATGCCTTCCAGCGTTCCCAAGACCTCCAGCTTCCGCATCAGCGTCTGGGAGAGCTGCGTGCGGTTGATCAGATCTTCTTTAGATAAGAACTCGCCCTGTTTGCGGGCTTCGACAATCGACTTGGCCACGTTGGCGCCCAATCCATCGACCGTTGTAAACGGCGGGATAATCGTTTTGAGATCCTCCGGCAGCACGCGGAATTCCGTCGCCAGCGATTTATCAATATCAATATTGGAGAAACGATAACCGCGGGCGTACATTTCCAGACAGGCCTCAAACATCGAGTACAGATCTTCATCCTTCTTGGTTACCTGCCGCTTCGTTTCCGGATTCGCTTTCATCGCCTGAATCTCATCCATCCGCCGTTTAATGGCATCCATGCCTTTGATCATCGTTTCGATTTCATAGGCATCGCAGCGCAGCGTGAAGAATGCCACATAATACCAATAGGGATGATGTACCTTAAACCAGGCGATACGAATGGCCATCATAACATAAGCAACGGCATGCGCCTTCGGGAACAGATACTTGATCTTCAGGCAGCTGTCAATATACCACTGCGGCACATTGTTTTCCTTCATCATTTCAATCCATTCCGGTTTTAAGCCCTTGCCCTTACGGACGCTTTCCATGATGAAGAACGAATCTTTTTTCGGCATCCCTTTTTCAATCAGATACGTCATGATATCGTCACGGCAGCCGATAACGTCATGCAGCGTCAGTCCGCCGTCAATCAAATCCTTCGCGTTGTTCAGCCACACGTCAGTTCCATGCGACAGACCGGAAATTCTTAACAGCTCAGAGAAGGTGCTCGGTCGGGTCAGCTCCAGAATACCGCGCACGAATTTCGTACCGAATTCCGGCAGCCCGACTGCCCCGGTCTGTTCGCCATACACCCGTGGATCGGCTTTCAGCGCATCAACGGAATTGAAGATCGACATCGTTTCCGGATCATTCATTGGAATCGTTGTCGGATCAATCCCGGAAATATTCTGCAGTAAGCGCATCGCGGTTGGATCGACATGGCCGAGGATATCAAATTTTAACACATTATCGTGAATATCATGGAAATCGAAGTGCGTCGTCTTCCATTCTGAATCGGGGTTGTTGGCCGGATATTGAACCGGGGTAAAATCGTAGACATCCATGGTGCTTGGAATGACAATGATGCCGCCAGGATGCTGACCGGTCGTCCGCTTGACGCCTTCGCAGCCGTTGGCAAGCCGCAGCCGCTGGGCCTGCCGCATATTTGCCAAGCCCATTTCCTCAGCATAGCCGCTGACGTAGCCGAAAGCGGTTTTCTGAGCTACGGTGCCGATCGTACCGGCGCGGAAGACGTGATCCTCGCCGAAGACGGTCTTGGTAAAGGCATGCGCCTTATCCTGATATTCGCCTGAAAAGTTCAAGTCGATATCCGGGACTTTATCGCCTTCAAAGCCCAGGAAGGTTTCAAAGGCAATATCATGGCCATTGACGATCATTTCTGCGCCGCACTTCGGACATTTCTTAGCCGGCAGGTCAAAGCCGGACTTGACCGAGCCGTCGGTGATGAATTCTGAATGCTGGCAATCCGGACAGACATAGTGCGGAATCAGAGGATTGACCTCGGTAATTCCCGACATCGTCGCGACAAAGGAAGAACCGACTGATCCTCGCGAGCCGACCAGATAGCCATCTTCATTGGACTTCTTGACCAGCAGATGTGAAATATAGTAAATAACCGCGAATCCATTGCCGATAATCGAATTCAGTTCACGTTCCAGGCGCTTTTCCACGATTTCCGGCAGAACTTCGCCATAGGTCTTATGCGCGTTTTCATAACAGATTGTTTTCAGTTTTTCTTCTGAGCCCTCGATGACTGGTGTATACAGCCGATCATGCACCGGCAGGACTTTCTCAACCTGATCCGCCAGCGCATTCGGGGCTTCCACAACCATTTCATACACCAGCTGACGATCCTGGAGCCAGTCGAACGCCTTGAGCATCTGGTTGGTCGTCAGAAAGTGCTGATCCGGCGAAATCGTGCGCATTCTTCGTTCCTTATCATAGATATACAGCGGATGGCGAACACCGCCGATCCCCTGCGTCTGAATGTAGATGTCGCGCAGAATTTTTTCTTCCTGTTTGCAATAATGCACGTCGCCGGTCGCTACTACCGGCTTGTTCAGCTTCTTTGCGGTTCGGATGATCCGCATCAGCACCTGCTTCAGCCGTTCGGTATCCGGTACGGAATGGGATTCCACCAATGGCCGGTAATTTTCCAGAGGCTGAATCTCGATGTAGTCATAGAAAGCAATCGCCGCTTCCAGATCCTGTTGATTCCGGTTGGCTGCCAGCTCAAACACCTCGCCGTTATAGCAGGCAGAGCCGATCAGAAGATTTTCACGCAGATCCTGAATGCAGCGCCGCAGAATCCGCGGTTCAGCCAGGAATTCTTCCCCGCTGCTTTTGGAATTAGCCTTGCCGAAGACCGCCAGATAATCGGTATTCGACAACGTGACCAGCTTGAACAGATCCTTAAGTCCGGCCTGGTTTTTGGCAATCACATTGACATGCCGCTTCATAACCTTGACAAACGCCTTCTTATCCTGAAGATTCTGCAAATCCGCCACAGTTTTCGCGCCGCGGTCTTTGCATTCCTTGATCATCAGCATGAACACGCTGGACAAGACATCGGCATCATAATCCGCACGGTGTGCGACTTCCTCATCATAGGTAATCCGGTAATGCCGGGCGATGTTGCCTAACCGATAGCTGCGCCGGTCCGAATGCAGCGCGCGTGCCAGATCCAGCGTATCGACAACAGGATTGGTCAACGGCGCCATGCCGATCCGTTTGAGTTCTTCATTCAGGAAATTGTAGTCAAAAGTCGCGTTATGCGCAACCAGCACTTTGTCGCCGATAAAATCGACCAGCTCCTGCGCCACTTCAGCAAACGATTTCGCGTTGGCTACGTCTTCATTAGTAATGTTGGTCTTTTCTGAGATAAAGGCATTGATCGGCACCGGCGGTTTGACGAACAGCTGTTTGGTTTCTTTAATCTCACCGCGTTCGATGACGACCGCACCGAATTCGATAATGTGATCAAAACTGCAGGACAAACCTGTGGTTTCCAAGTCATAGACGACATACGCCGTATCGCTCAGCGAATCTGCGCGGGGATTGCGGACAATCGTCAAGAACTCATCGACCATGTTCATCTCAACGCCATAGAGGATTTTAAATTCGCGTTCCTTATCGCCTTTCAAAAGCCTTGCCGCACAGCTTTGCGCCTTCGGGAAAGCCTGACAGGCCATATGATCCGTGATCGCAATCGCGCGATGTCCCCACTTAAACGCCTGCGTAACTAGTTCTTCCACTTCGCAGACGCCATCCATTTCTGATTTGTTGGTATGGCAATGCAGCTCTACCCGCTTCACCTCAGCGGTATCCTGTTCTGCTTCCTTCTTCTCCATTTTGACGATATCGTCAGGAAAGAAGACCAGCTCCTTGGAAAAAGAATCGTAGCGGACCGATCCATAGACCCGGACAAGATCCCCGACGCTTACTTCGTTGAGTTTCTCCTTGGGACAGCGGGCGCTCTCGAACCGCTTGCAGGTAATCGCATCGTCATTATCCTTAACATACAGCGTCTGAATTTCATTACCGGTTTTCTTGATCGTAATCGAATCCTTTTCAAAGATCGTTCCGACAAACTGAACATTTTGAATTTCATCGGTCATTTCTTTTAAGGTCAGCACCGGATAATCTTCCATTTTGGTGCGGCGCGAACGGTATTTAGGCTTATCCTGCGAAACCGAAGGATTGGTCTGCGGCTTCGGTGCTTCTTTCGGCATTTTGACCTCAATTTGCGTAAAGCTGGCAGTACGGCAGGAAAACTCAAAATCATAGGTGATGCCGACGTTCTGCATAAAGTGATCGAGTTCTTCCCGACAGGACTGAGCCTGCTGCTTCAGCGCTTCATCGGTAAACAGGCAATCCACGATCCGATCCTTCACGGTTGGAATCGCATCCTTCAGAACATGTCCATAGCGGGAATGCTCGCTGTAAAACTTACAGTATTTCAGCATTTCACCAGAATCCAGATCGCAGACATCCGCACTGATCCGCAGCTCAACCGGGCAGCCGATCAACTGAACCAGTCCATGATTAAAACACAGCAGCTGTTCCAGCGGCAGCGTCTTCGGCAGCTGCATGTCCAACACGACTTTCTTTTTCGCCGTAATAAATTTACAATGTGTTATTTTTCCCTGTTCAAAATAAGTATTGTCCAAGCCTTCAATTCGGGCTTTGCTTAACGTTTCTTTTATATCAATTGTTCCCATCAGCGCATCTCCATCCTGTTCCTGGGTATCATTCTAACATTTTTCACCCTGAAATAGAATTGAAAATATCTTTCATCCTTGGCACACGAAATGAAAATCTGTTTCGTTCATCGTCACATGCTTTCGTGCATAAGCAGCTTAATGATAATGAATTTCTTTTTTCTTTTTCTTAATCCTCTTTTGATCCAAAGAAAAAGGGCGGAATAACCGCCCCTTCGACGAGAAGATGAAAATTTATTTGTTGTTCTGACGGCTGCTGTTCTGGCTGTTCTGACGATCAGACTGGTGCTGACGGTCAGACTGATGCTGACGATCGCTGTTGTTCTGCTGGAATTGGTTTTCCTGCGAGAATTCAGAGCGGTACTGGTTGTTCTGACGGCTGTTGCTCTGATTGTTTTCACGATCGGACTGGTGCTGACGGTCAGACTGGTGCTGACGATCGCTACTGTTCTGCTGGAACTGGTTTTCCTGCGAGAATTCAGAACGATACTGGTTGTTCTGACGGCTGTTGTTCTGGTTGTTTTCGCGATCAGACTGACGCTGACGATCGTTGCTGTTCTGCTGGAATTGGTTTTCCTGCGAGAATTCAGAACGATACTGGTTGTTCTGACGGCTGTTGTTCT
>OAWV01000227.1_pt1 | contig 51181 bp, 48 predicted proteins | sample 1495551 | NCBI WGS metagenome assembly OAWV01 (sample SAMEA2580245, study PRJEB22360) | human gut metagenome | biome: human gut; feature: human-associated habitat; material: faeces | place: Denmark | collected 2008/2010 | reverse complement strand
CACAGCAGGGCCAGGGCAGACCGCCCGCACAGCCCCAGGGCCAGTATCAGGTGCCCCCGCAGGGCGCCCAGCAACACCCGCAGCAGGGTCAGGGCAGACCGCCCGCGCAGCCCCAGGGCCAGTATCAGACGCCCCCGCAGGGCGCTCAGCAGCCCCCGCAGCAGGGCCAGGGCAGCCGGCCGATTCCTAGAGGCTGCCTTCTGGTCACTGGGGCACGGCTGAAAAACACCATCAACGGCGGGCAGCGTCTCAGTCTCCAGCTGGCGGACGAGAACAATTCTGTGTTCCAGGCATATCTTCGGAATCTGGATACCAGAATTGCACCGGGCGTTTTGCTCTCCGATGCGCAGATCACTACGCAGAACAAGGGCGGTGTAGTCCTCTATATACTGGAATCATATCAAATTGTGGGCTCACCGGAAGAAAACGCAGCATAAGGAGTTTTGCATTATGGTAAAACCGATCAAGCAGTTTGAGATCTCATCCCTGAAGGTATCGGGCTTCAAGTGCTTTGCGGAAGAACGCAGCTTTTCGTTTGGTCCCATGAACGCAATTTTCGGCCACAATGCCCAGGGGAAAAGCACCATTGCGGACGCGATTTCCTACGCCATCACCGGAGTGTCCTTTTTCGGCAGCAACCGGATGGATAGGCTCCGCGCCCCAGGCAAAAACATCAGTGTTGAGCTTCAGATTGTGGACGGCAAAGGGCAGCCCCACTGCCTGATCCGGAACAGGGTCGGCGACAACACAGATGTCTTCTGGGATGGACAGCCCATTGCGGCAAAGGACCTGAATACCGTCTTTGCGGAACGCGACCTCTTTTTGGCGGTGTTCAATCCCCTGTATCTCATTGAGGTGCTTGGGAACAAGGGACGCGATCTCTTTGAACGGTACATGCCGGAGGTGCCCCACGAAAAGGTAATGGAACAGCTGAGCGAACACAACCAGAGCATTTTGGCTCAAAATCCCTTCCTTTCCCCGGAGGCCCTGGTCAAGCAGACGCGGGAATCGATCCGGGAGCTGGAGAGCACTTTGACCTACTGCCAGGGGCAGCAGGATCTGCTTCAATCCCAGAGGGAGCAGTCCGGAGTGCTGCTGGCGGACCGCCAAAAGGAGCTTCAGGATTGCCGCATCCAAATCCAGGAGCTGGAATCCATCCGCACCACCGGCTTTGATGGCTCCGATTTGAAAGAACGACTGGCCGACCTTTATTCCCTGCACGAAGAATATGTGCGTGAGCAGGCGTCCCTGCCGCAGACAGACGATTTAGACGCCAAGTTCCGTGACCTGACGCAAAAGCGGGCAAAGCGTGAGGCTGATGTCTATCACAGCCAGTACGCCCAGGCCCTTGCTGACACACAGAAGCAGATCAACGAGCTCGGCATGGAGCTGGCCCGCCACCGGCACATTCTGGCCGGCCTGCAGCCGGGTATCCGGTGCCCGATGTGCTACCAGACGGTAACACAGGAAACGCTTCCCGCCCTAAAGGATGAGTTCGAGGCGACGATTCGCCGGATCTGCGCACAGGGGAAAGAGCTTTCCGGGCAGCTTGACGAGCTGCACGGACTGGACGAAAAGGCCAGAGAGGTATTTGAAGCCTTCCGGGCCCAGGACATCGCCATGTGCAATCAGGAGCTTGCCGATATAGAGCTCCGCCGCCAGCAGGCGGTTGATGCTGTCAGGGCGGAAAATGAGCGCCGCCAGCAGAAAATCTCGGAGCTCCGAGAGGAGATCCAAAATATAGAGCTGGATCTGGAGACGGGGCGCCTCTCCTCGGAAGAAATGGTGGAACTGGAGTGCTTCAAGGAGCGCGCAAAGGCGCTGGAAGCGGAAATTGAGGTGCTGACCGAGCAGCAGGGGAGTTCCATGGGGGCCGATGTGGCCCCGGGTATCAGCGCGGAGGAAATCAACGCTGAGATTGTCAAGAAAAATGAGTTGCTTACCGCGCTTTCCAGCTACATTGCGGAACGGGTCCGACAGCGGTTTGACCACCTGGACCTGAATCGCGTCTCCATCAGCCTCTATGAGGTTTCCAAGACGACCGGCGAGGTGCGCGATGTATTCAAGTTCAACTATGAGGACCGGCCGTACGTGATCCTCTCCCTGTCGGAAAAAATCAAGGCCGGTCTGGAGGTATCCGAACTGCTGAAGAAGATCGCCGGGATCAACTACCCTGTCTTCATTGACAACGGCGAGAGTGTCCCTGTGATCGACAATGTGAGGCCCAGCGGACAGACCTTCATCTCGCAGGTAGTCAAAAACGAACAGCTCCGTGTTGAGATTCTGGGCGCTGCGCCGGCAGGCCGGAGCGAACAGGCCGCGTAAAGGCGGTGTCGCACGGATGGGCAGGCATTACCCGCACGATCTATATGAGGAAATCCCGATTTTGGAAGCAGCGCGGCGGTGTGGGCTTGTCCTGAATGATCGCACGCTGGAATGGGACGAGGTGGAAGCCTCGTGCCCATTCTGCGGCGATCGCGGCCCGGGGAAATATCATCTCTCCCTCAACACACGGAAAAATCAATACCGCTGTAATCTATGCGAGGCTTCCGGAAACAGCGTATCCCTGTACGCGAGAATGAACGGGACCTCTTATCGGCAGGCGCATGAGGTGTTATCCAAGGATGGAGGCATCTACCGGTTTCCTCAGCAGCCCCTGTCACAAAAACCGCCCGAGCCGGAGCCAAAGCCCCTGGCCATGCGGCATGATGTTTACTATGATATGCTCTCCCATCTGACGCTCTCTCCGAAGCATCACAATGATCTGCTCTCCCGCGGTTTGTCAGAGGAGCGTATCAGTCAAAATATGTACCGCAGCCTCCCAAGCGGCACGTCCGCCCGGAGACTGCTGGCCGGCATGCTGTCTGATTTTCATGACCTGGAAGGAATCCCGGGCTTCTATGTGGATAAGGACGGCTTTTGGAACATCTCCGGACACAGCGGCCTCCTGGTGCCCTACTGCACAATGGATGGGTATATCCAGGGCCTTCAGGTCCGTCTGGACGATGAGAAAAACCCGGAGCGGAAGTACCGCTGGCTCGCCAGCCGAGGTCGCCCCCACGGAGTACGATGCCCCGCGTGGATTCATGTTACCGGGAATCCTAGCGCCACGACCGCCTACCTGACAGAGGGAGGTTTGAAAGGGGATGTGGCGAGCTTTCTGGATGATGACGCCTTGTTTCTGTGCTTTGCGGGCGTCACCGCGGTCAAGCACCTGGAGGATACGCTGAGACAGATGGAGCAGATCCAGGAGGTAGTTATCACGCTGGATATGGACAAGCTCATGAATTGGCGTGTTCAGAACGCGCTGACGAAGATCATTGCGCTGGTCCGGTCCATTCGTGGGATCAAAATCCGCGTGATGAACTGGAATATGACATTCAAAGGCATCGATGACTTCTATCTCGCCCGCAATTATGCGGCAAAGCAGGGGGTCAACATTTTGGATATGAGCTCCAATTTTATCACGATTTATTTGGAGGACCTGTGGAAACGGGAGTATCCCAAGCAGGACCGCGGCTTCATCCACACCTGCGAGTGGGAAGAGCTGACGCTCCCAGTCAATGAACTGATGGCAGACCCGCCCAAAGATATGCGGAAGGCCAGGAACTATCTGCGGCTCCTGCAGGAAGGGACAGCGGATTTTCCACCCCTGGTGTGCGTCAACCGCATGGTGATCGACGGGCAGCACCGCTTCTGGGCCTATCGGCAGGCCGGCTTCCAACAGGTCAAAGTCTATCAAAACAAGCCGTGGGCCATGCCTGCGGCAGCGTAAAAGGAGGAGCATGGAGATGGACACACAATCCATCCGGGAAAAGCTCATGGGGCGCGTCCAGCTCATCGAGCGGCGCAATGACAACAATGAGAGCGTGATCCACTGCTTCAGCGCTCTGGGGCAGTCTGGCGTCACAGAAGCGGATGTACTCTATCTGTGCGGCTTTTACGGTATTCCTTACCATGGGAGCTGGACGGTGGAGGCCGCAAGCGACATTGGCGACAGCTTTTACCTCCGGCTTCCGCTGGGAGGTGAAGAAGGTGCTTGAGATCATTGCCAACGGCAGCAACACCTACCCCTACCAAAAGAGCACGCTGAGTGACCTGTACAGGCTCCTGGAAACCTACACCCTGGACCCTGTATTCGAGCGGTATGGGGGATTTGTCAACCGGACTCCGTGCTGGATAGACGGTGAAACCGCCCGGAAGTATTCGGGCGCGTCTGTGATCGCCGGCAATTTCCTCTCATACAGCCATGCGTTTTATATCATTACGGATCAGGAAGAGCTGATCCGCTCCCTGGAGAGGCTGATCGAAAAGAACAGGGCTTCTCCCCAATACCAGGCCGCCTGGGCGCGCTGGCTCTCTTCTGATGACAGGCCGCAGCCCGATCGCCAATAACAAACCGGAAAGGATGAATCTGATGGAGTCCAAAGATTTTCAATATCTGACGCACGGAGATCCGGTCACATTCCTGCTTGCGTGGAACATGCTTCTGGAAAACGGCCGCGTCTCGCTTCGGGAACACGATGTATCCGATCTGGCCGCCGGCCTCCAAGTGAGGATGTCCAATTTTATGACGGAGGAAAAGACCCGCAGCGTGGCGGAAACCGCCAAAGGGCTCGCGGAGCTGGAGCCCAGCCTGATCCTTCACTTCCTTCAGTGCGCCAGCCACATCATCACGCTCCCCGGGGAGCCCCAGGAGGGACAATGCCCGGTTTGCGGCGGAGGGCTGAAGTACCAGACCCCCGTAGTAGACGGCCATGAGGTACGCAGACGCTACCGCTGCGAGGACTGCGCCGCCACCGGGGAGGAAGTGCTCCACTGGACCTGTGTGGGCCATACGAATGTTCACACCGCCGACGGCGAGCCCTTTTCGCCCTCCGGCAGCGAAGCATGATCTCCTTGAAGCGCAGCAAAGAGGGCAGGTATAGATTTTAAGGGAGGCATTTCAAATGAATCAGACCAATAACACCATCCAGTTCAGCCAGTTTGCAGCCGTTTCCAAGGACAGCGACGAGGTGCTGGGCAAGATCCTCTACTACACCCTCTCCAGCATTTTAATTGACCGCGAGGTGCTGGCCAGGCTCTGCGATACCGTGGACTTCCCCTATAAGCCCATCCGCCGCTCCTCTCTGGCGGACGCGTTCCGGAGTGCCACCGGGGATATTTACCACAGGCTGGTGGTCAAGGACGCGGGCGTTCCGCAGATCATCAATGTCTACTGCCGGGATAACCGTGGGCCGAAGGGGATCATCTCCCGCGAGCTGGTCAAGGAGACACTTCATGAGGATACCAACGAGTACAAGAAGCTGGCGAATATCAGCCTGGACCGGGGCAGCGGCGTATTCTCCTATGACAACCTGGAGGCCGATCCCAATGTGGACGCGCTCTCCTGCTGCCAGGAAGCGCAGGAGCTGTTTGCGCTCTACCAGACCTGCGCCAGCCGCCGGCAGATCGACACGCTGCTGCAAAACTATCTGGACACCATGCAGGCGGTAAAGGCGGCCCGCGGGCGCATCTACTTTATCCCCAGGGACTATATGCCGAAGCTGGCGCTCTTTGAGGACTTCATCGCCCTTTTAGAGCAGCACAATCAGCATAAATACGCCGACCGGCTGCCCCTTGACGCCAACAGTATGTTCGTAGTGGATGATGAAAAGCAGCGAAGCAAGATGACGCTGGCCTTCTACCGTACGATCCAAAAGGATTTGGCAGAGTATGAAAAAAGGGCCACCCATCTCATCCAAAGCGGCAACCAGAGTCCGGCCATCATGGACCGGATGGTATTGAGCATCCGGGAGCTGGAGCGGAAGAAAATTTATTACGAATCCATCCTCAAGCAGGAGCTCCATGAGGTGGATGAACAATATACCTCTTTGCGGTATCTGTCTGATGAACTGCAGATCCGCGCACGCAGTATCCAGGCCCAGAAGCGTCTGGCGGCATAACCATGTTTGAGCCGGGCGGTCCTGATAAGGCCGCCCGGCCCCTTATATTCCCTGCCGCCGCTCCTGGCTACCCGGTCTTGGGCCTTTCCGTGCGCTCAGCAGCCGGAAGGCGGGCCCCGCAGTCAGATCGGCGCCGGATATGGGAAGCATCCCTGGGAAAACCGCCGGGCACAAAAGCAGTTTCGCAGATGGTGGAAGGGAGACTACGAGAAGATGGCAAAACGAGTCTTGGCGGACTTTGATCTGTTCGCCCACACCTGCCCCTATTTCTACAACGGAGCCCCTGTCAACAACGGGTACGGGTGCAGGTACCCGGAATGCGGGGAGGCCGAGGAGGACGATGCCGGACAGCCCTGCGGCTGCTGCCACCGTTACACCTGCCCGATCTGCTGCCCCTTCGGGGAAGAGGACCTGGACGATCCAGAGCTTGACCTGGACGGCCGGGGCCGGCAGGAATTTTTTGACCGAGACGGCGGATTTGCAGACGGCGGGGAGCTCGTCACCGTTGCATCAGGCGATGAAGCGGGTGAAGAGGAACGCGCCGCGCTGCTTGCCTATAACCGCTACCTTCACCGCTATGACAAGGAATGGCTGGAAAAGCACCCCCGGCAGGAGCCACAGTCTCCGGCGCGATAAAACGAAAAGAAGGGTGATAGTATGAGCAGTATGCAGAAAAACCGGTATCAGGAGATGCGGGAGCGCCATCAGGCGGAGGTGAACGACTTCCCCCTGATGTTCGCCTTTGATGCCCGGCAGTTCGCGGAAGGGCTGCGCAGGCTCGGCCTTCGGTCCTCCGACAAAGACAAGGTGTGCGCCCTGCCCGGCACCGGAGGTTTCTGCCGAAAGAGCGATTTACCGGCGCTGAAAGGCATGTTTGCCCGGCACCATAGAGAGCTTCAGGAGGCCATTGGCGCAGACCCTACCGGCCGGGGATTCATCTACGAGATGTTCCGCATGGAACTTTCCAACCACGAATATGCCTACACACAGGACGTGTCGGAGACGCTGGACTGCCTTGGCATCACACAGCAGATGCTGGAAACTGTGCCGCAGCTCCAGACCGGCCTGGCGCTGGCGTGCAGATCGCTTTTGAAGCATGCCTGAAGGGCCCGGGCCGCGTCCGCGGCACGGGACAGGGCGCGAAACAGCCGGAGAGATATGGCCGGGCCGAAACCAAGGAGGGAATTTGATGCAAAAGAGCAGATTCCAATATCACATCCAGGGATACAGGTACGCTCCGGAGAGCTTTCACGCATTCAAGGGGCTTTCCGGGCATAGGCCGGTAGAAATCCCTCTCTCAGACAGCCAGAGGCAGCAGATAGGCTATCTGTGCGTGACGCAGGGTGGAGAGGCCGCCATAGATTATGTGAAACGCATCGAACGGGCCAGAGCCAGAAAGCCGAAGTCCTTCGTGACCTATGGCTTCCAGGTCAGAGAAGATCCCCGTAGATACGTCTATGCCCCCAGCCTGCGCTGTCGGCCGGACGCGCCGCTCACAGAGCGGCTTGGCATTCTGCGTGAATTGAGAGCGCAGTTTGCCCTGGACGGCGAACGGGTGGAGCAGCTGACCGAATGCGAGCTGGACGGGCGCTTTCGCCCCGTCAATGTACGGCGGCGCTATGTGACCGCCGACCTGAACAGACCTGTTATGGTCCACCTGCGGGCAGCTTAACCAGGAGGAAAACTGAATTTCATAAGGAAGACATCGCCATGAATCGAACTTATTTCCATGGCTTTTCCAGCGACATGGACAGCCCGGAGGATATCTGGAGTATTCCAGACACTATGACTCCATTCATGGGCCGGAGGAATCCCCGGAGCCGAACGATCCGGAGAAAGCGTGAGCGGAAAAGGGCCTTGAAGCCGCAGTCCCGCACGCGGGGCCGCGCCGCCGCTCATCCGCTGGAGATCCTTTTACCAAACGGAGGCGTAAAGCCCCTGGCTTTAGCCATGGGGAGTGTCAAACAAATATCATGGAGGAATGGAACATGAAACAGCTCGGAAATCTGTCCATCGTATGCGCCAAACGCCCCGACGTGCTGATGCAGGTCTATGGCGGCCGGGTGAGCGTCCATGTGGGCGAAGGACCGGAGCGCACCAGGATGGACGCCGCATGGGACGATGATAAGATGATCCAGTTGATCATCCGCGAATTGAATTTTGGCCGCTATGCCGCTCCCAGCCGTGGGAAAGCGGCCTGATGGGAGGAACGCGGCCATGACTGACTTTCAGAACGATATGTACCGCCGGTATCTCGCATCCGGGCAGGCAGAGAAGGCGGAGGCGTTCCGCCAAGCCGGCGCGGACCAGCGCGGCGCCGAGCTGGCGCAGACAGAAGCCGAGGTGCGGGAGGCGGTGGAACTGCACGTCTACTGCGATATGTGCTTGAGCGATATTCAATCTGCCTGCCGCCGAAGAGGGGTCAAGCTCAGGAAGAGCCGGAGCCGGATGGAGGCGGCCCTGATCGAGGCCCTCGTGAAAGAGCGCATGGAAAAACTGTAAAACTGCTTCCCGCGGAGCCGCCCTGCTGGGCAGGGCGGTCCCCGGGAAGCGGGACGGCGGCGCGGGCGGCGGAGACCCGCCTGGGCCTGCCCGTCGGCCGGAACACAAACCGCAGGATTCCGATACCCTGCTGATGATGGAGAGGATACCATGTCAAACAAAAGAAACCGGGATAAAAAGTCCGGGCAGCCGGAGCGGCGCCCGTGCGCAGTCGATCCCCACCCGACCACCTGCAACCTCTGCGGGGGCCAGGTGATATACACCTCCAATGAGCGCGTGTATGGCCGTAAATACGGCAGCGGCTACTGCTACCTGTGTACGTGCTGTGGGGCCTACGTCGGCACACATGAGCCAAGGCCCAGGGAGGCCCTGGGCCTTCTGGCCGACAGCCGTATGCGCAAGGGAAAAATCATGTGCCACGCTCTGTTTGACGCGCTGTGGAGGGGCAAACCGAAGGCGCGCCGGAAGCGGGACGCCCTCTATGAATGGCTGGCCGGACAGATGGGGCTCCCCCTTGCGGACTGCCATTTTGGGTACTTTGACCTTCAGCAGCTGCGTCAGGCGTACCGGCTGCTCTCAGATGTCCAGGGGCTTCCCATGCGGTATGATAACCGAGGACGCATTTTCTTTGAAGAGCGCCGCTCAGCCTGACAGATAAAGGCATAGCAACGGTTCCGACCGGTCACTCCGCTGAAGCAGAAGGCCAGGGAATATCCTGGAAAGGGTATGCGGCCGCCTGCTAAATCCCTGATAATCCGGTACAATGACTATAGTGAAAGAACGGAAACTGGACCTGTGCGCCGGGAAAGCGGTTTTGGTCCCGAGGCCGGAGCTGTATGTGGTCTATACCAATCGGCGGGAAACGCCTGATACACTACCGCTGTCCGGGCTCTTTGAAAGTGCTCCGGAGGATGGCAGGGTGCAGCACATGGAGCTGGCCGTCCAGATCCTGCGGGACGATGGAAGCGGCGGCGGCATCGATCAATACGTTCGTTTCTGCCAGATTCCGACGAGATGCGTGGAAGGCATGGTGCGATGCTGAAGGCTGTTCAGGAAACCCTGCGTGAGTGTGTCCGCCAAAACATACTGGCGCCATTTCTGCTGACGCGGGAAAAGGAGGTTTCTGACATTATGATCTCGCTCTTTAACCAGGAAGAAATTCAAGGCATCCACGACTACAATGTTGCCAAACAGGCGCAGGAAACCGCTCTGAAGCAGACTGTACTGCTCATGCGGGATCTTGGCGTGGCCAGAGAGAAAGCCGTGCGCCAGCTCGCGAAGCGGTATGACCTTCTCCAGAACGATGCGGAGACGGCGGTACGCCAGTATTGGACCATCTGAAGCTGGGCCGCATATGTTCCAACCGACTCTTGAGGGGAGGGGAGAGATAGGCAGCCCGTTTCCTTCACCGGTCAAAATCTGCGGTGAGTGTTAATGCGCCGCAGAGCCGGTTATTCCATCATAAACAAAAAAGGATGTGAGAGTGACTGCTCTCACATCCTTTTTTGCTGCCTGCGGCGCAGGGACTATTCCCAGTTCAGAGGGGGGACTGGGGGCGCTGCGCCGCCCTTAGAAGAGAGATACGTTCCCCCGCACTTTCACAAGGATTACTCACGCGGAGGCTCATGGCGCCATTCCGTTCACAAAGGTTACTTCGGCGAGCCAGGTACCACACAGGTGTATCAATCCTGAACGGCTCCTTAAAAGACAGATCACGTCCCTCATACGGAGGGAAGTACGTTCCCCGGACTCCATCGCCCGGGTGAGCTTTACCAGCTCTTTTATAAGATACCATAATAGTTTGTGGGCGTCAATATTATCCCGCTTTTCCTGTGCTATGGGAAAGAGGGACAAAAACCATGAAAAACCAGCAGCACGGCATCGGATGCCGCGAAATTTTGTCCCGGCGCTTGTGAGTGACAGACGCCGATGGTATAATAAAATCAAGAAAATAGGGCATGTGGTGCGAAAGGAGTGACGGATTATGAAACCAAAGCTGTTGGAGGTATCGGCTACGGATACGGTGCCCGCTATCCTGTGCGTTGCGGCAGCTGGCTCCGATCCAGCGCGGGGCTCAGATACCAGCGCTGCGGCGGCGATGCTTTCAAGCAAATTGTTTTTCGACGGTGCGGGCACACATCGTCCACTTCCTGAAAGAAAAGCCGGGCACATCTCTGTGCTGTCCGGGGGCAGCAGCGCAGACGGCGCAGGAGCGGCTGGGACCGTGGACCATCGTAACGGTCAAGCATGGAAGAAGTTCCGCCTCTCTGGCGGCATCGCCTCTTTCGCCAGACAATGGAGTACGGGAATACAGCTCAGGCGTCGGCCGAAGCGCTGCAGAGCAGCGCAATGTGAAGGTCGGCAGGGAGCCATGGTATGCCTGCGCCCGAAGCGCCGGGGACTGCTTCATCCGCTGTCGGTCCAGGGCGTCCATGCGCATGGCCGGCCTATGGCTCTATAAAAGTTCCCCAGTTTTATATGCTCAATCTATGAAAAGATGTGGGCCCGTTTTGCGGGTCTACATCTTTTGTTTTGTCTGCTTTTATGCCTATCATCCAAAATAAGTAAGATACCAGATAACGGCCCCGGAGCCTGCGGACTCTCTGCCCAAAGTACCATGTCTTGCGCGGTCATGGCTTTTCCCATGCAGCCAAAAGCCAGGCTGGTATCCACCGCTTGGAAATCAGGATTCCGCCTTCGGTACAGAAAGCGCCAACATTGGTGAATACTGCTTCCGGTACCTCCTCGGGAATGAGTTGGCGGTAGATGTAATCGCACACAGCGTTCTCAAGGAAGAGCACCTCAAGCCCGGTCTCCGGGATCAGGCGGTAGCTGCGCCGCTGTCCCACATGGCAGCTGTGTACGCTGTAAAGAAGCAGTTTTTCTCCAGAGCGTTTGAGCCGCCCCAGCGTCTCCATTGCCAGCAGGCCAAAGGGACTATATGGATCTGCCACATACTCCGTAAAACCGCAGCTTTTCCCCCAGTGGTAGTTCCGCAGGATTACTCTCCGGTACCACCAGGCGTTCAGAAAATTGCAGCGTCTCCTGCGCCCTGAAATAAACAGCATGGTCCTCCTGGGCTCCAGAGCTGGCTTCTGTTCTTTCTGCTCCTCTTCATCCATGGAAATGATGTCCTCAATCAGTTTGACTTCAGCATCACCCACGGATTCCTCCGGTACGAATGACTGCTCAAATTCCTCTATCTGCTTGTCCGCGCAGAGCTTCCATTTCAGGTCTTTGAAAAAGCAGGCAATATAAAACTTTAACCGTTGATACTGATTCATTGTTCCCTCATTCAGATGCAGGGAGATGCCGCATACCGGGCGCTGTGCCAGGCTGAGCCAATCCCCTGATGAGATCCGCCGCAGTTGTGTAGCTGCAGAGTGTGTAAGCCGCCGGGCGTGGCACGGCCGCCATATTGACCGGGGCGGTCGGGATATTGACCTACCAATTCCTGCCGAGTTCCGCTATTCTTATCAATCGGAGGTGATTTTTGTGGAACTGTCGAAAAAGCTGTCGAAGAACATGAAAACGCTCCGTGGGAGTAAATCACAAGCCGCGTTTTCCAAAGAGATCGGCATCGCAAAGGCGACCGTCAATTCCATCGAAACTCAGCGCGCCTCCATACGTCTTGATACGTTGGAAGTTATCTGCCTCCACCTCGGCATTCCCCCTCAGAGTCTCCTGTCCGATGAGATGGATTGCATGGAGAGCGGTATGCTGGAGTACCTGCTCGGGCGGACCGAGTGGTTTTTGAAGCTCTCTCCGGAGGACCAACAGGCATACATACAGTGGCTCCGGCATACCGCCGACCTGTTTGAACGTCTCATTGGACAAAATAAGGAACGGAAGGAATGATCGTTATGGACTACCACGCCATTTTGCTCCAGCTTGGGATTACACCAAATTATAAGGGCTACCACCAGATGCTCACCGCCCTTGAGATCGTAGAGGCCAACCCAGAGTCGCTGACGATGGTGACTAAGTGGCTCTACCCGGCCGTATCGAAGCGGCACCAGACAAATTGGAAGCAAGTGGAACGGAATTTAAGAATAGTCGTTAGAGTTGCTTGGGGCACCAACCAGGATCTTTTACAGAAACTATCTCCAATTCCGGTGAAAAAACGGCCAACAGTGTCACAATTCATATCAATCTTGTGGAAAGCAAAGGATTGCCATTCTTGAAACCATAGCAAGCGGGCCCTATTTAGTGGTAAACCACAATCATCTGGACATGGTTGGATGGCACGATACAATCTCATATTATTTCAAGATCCACAACACACTTGCTCCTGGAAAGATAGGAAATATGTACAGGAAGGTTTTCTGCCTTCTGTAATAAATTTACTTGATGTATTTTTTCTATTGTACTAAGCAATATAATCAGTCTTACATTTTCTTCACCATTTGTTCCTATTAGTTCATATCTTTTGGCTTTTGAATAAGCTTGAGCATTGCTACCTCCTAAGGGGGTTATTTTTACCACCTTCCCCGTATATGCAGATGTACTTTTTAGGAATATATCCAAGAGGTATTTTCGATAAAAAAAGGCTATAGAAAGTTCAACAGTTGCTAGGAATAAAAAGAGTTTAAAGTCCTCTGAGTCTGCTTCACCCGTTAGAAACTTGAATAATTCAAATAGTTGTACGATAAAAATCGGAAATACAACGGTATATCCATTTATAAAAAAACCCAATGTACGACAAATTATTTTTTTGCGTGTCATTAAAATCACCTGTATTTATGGTAGGCTTTCAAGTTGACTCATAAATTCACTTGCAATTTCCTCGGTCAATGTATCAGTATCAGCAATTGAGTTTTGGGTGTCCATCTCAGAGTTTTGCCACATTAGCATTCCAATTTGTGTTGCAACGCTACCGAGCGATTCTCTTAATGCATTTGTAATCATAAGCGGTATGGCCTTTTGCGGTATATTTTGCAGTAATGGAATTGGATTAACCGCGATAACGGTCTTAAATTGGTTAATTGTTGTTAGGGACAAACCGTACATTGCATTCAGTGCTCGCACTGCTTGAGCGTTAGAAGTAATCCCGCGTAATGCCAAATAATTTCTAACGGTGAATTTAATACCGCTATTTGATAAGTTAGAAAGGCGCTGAGCTGCATTTTGTACTGTTGTTCCAAGTTTATAAGTTATTCCTCCGCCAATAAGACCGCTTATGCCACCAATCACTGTATTTGTAATCAAGTCACCGACTGAATAGTCATATTCATAGTTGACTTCATTCGCAGCAATTTCAAAAAGCCCACCAGACAAGCTTCCTGCAGCTCCAGCATATATTGACTGGCCTAAATATTGCATTTTAGTCAATCCTTCAAATAGGCCAGGCCCAAGTTTACCTGTCACCGCTCCTGATATACACCCACTCAAAGTCTTATAAACATATGTCCCTAAACTGCTTACCTCTCCATTTAAGACATCTCCTGCTGCGCAAAAGCCAAGTGAGAGTCCTCCCCCAATTACGGCTCCAACTATTACTGGTGTTGCTGCACCAAATGTAAATAATGTAAGTCCAACCGCAGCAATAATAGCAACTCCGGCCAGCACATTACCAATCAACCCGCCCCAGTCAAAGCTCCCCTCCTGTGGAGCATCATCATAGGCTTCAAATGTCTGCTGGTCCCAGCCTTCCATATGAGTATGTTCTGTGGCAAGAAGATCATACTGGTTTGACTGGATCAGCGTACTCTCTACCTCACCAGTCAGTATGCTGCCCTTCGCCATTGAGATTTCACCAATGGGGGCAGACATGACTGCGGTATTTGCTTTTATGGAAACGTCCTGCTGTGCCACCACCGTGATTTTCTTGTCTGTCTTGACAAAGATGCCTTCTTCATCGTCCAGCCGGATACTGCCGTTGGAGCCGCCCAGGAAGGACATCTCCTGGGGATAGAGATTCATCTCCTTGCCGTGCTCAGTGACAAAGGACCGCTTGGACGGGTCGCTCATCCGGGCGCAGCTCGACCCGTTGGTGCGCACACAGTTCACCGCCATGGCCGCCTGCTCGTCATAGTTGGGGAAGTAGAGGGATACCCTGGTGCCCGCCTGGGGCATACAGTACATCATGTTCCCCGTCTCAGGACGCCAGGTGTAGGCGTAGGGGCCGCCGGGGGCCCACCCCTCGTCAATGTCCAGCTTCAGCCGCACCGTCTCACGCTCCGTGGACAGCACTTCTCCCAGGATGGTCATGCCGCTGATCTTTTCGTTGTACTGCTTCCGCCCCCAGCCCAGGCCCGGCTTGCCCAGGCGGTAGGTGAAGGTCAGCTCCCCGCGCTCCAGCTTCGCCCACTTCTCGCAGATCAGAAATTCCTGCCCCTTGAACACCGTGTACCAGCCCAGGTCGCACATCTGGCTGCTGGGTACATCGTAGTAGAGGAAATCCGCCCGCCGGTAGCCCGCTGCCGGGCCGCCCAGCTCATAGTAGCGCTGGCTGATGCCGCTGGTGTAGCAGTCCTCCGGGAATGTGCAGGTGAAGGCCCGCTCCGGGAATCCAAACCACAGCCGTGGATAGCTGTAATGGGACTCCGGCACCACCACGCCCCCGCACCAGCTCGCCAGCCGCTTCATAAACGCCCAGTCCGTCTCCCGGTACTGGATCACCGGTATCCCCAGGGGCTTGTCGAGCCCCACCGTAGGGATCACCGCCCCATCCTCGTACCCGGACGCCACCCGCTGGGCCACCTGGCTGTAGGGCTGCCCCACGTCCTGGAAGCTCCGGCTCCGCTTTACCTGATCCATCTGGATGGTCCCGGTCTGGAGCTCGATGCGGAAGCGGTTGTACCCGCCGTAGGTGACAAGGCCGGCCGTGCGGATGATCCCGGCAAACAGCGGCTGCTCCACACCGGACTCATCCCGGGCCATGATGACCTGCTCCCGGCCTGCCACCGCGCCCTGAAGCTGTTCCAGGGCATCCTCTCCGGCCTCGCCCTCCACCACGGCCCAGCCGTGGTCGTTTACTCCGACATGGAGGGACAGAGAGGCCAGATGCTCGATCCGCAGCGCGCCGGTCAGCCGCAGGCCGGTATAGTCCAACGTGGTCATCGCCCTACTACCTCCTTGATCATTCGTCGCTATCCTCCTGCCCGCTGCGGATAATTTCGATTAAACCGCCATAGCGGCACACTAAGAAAGAGCTGGTTATAAGGGCCTCTTTTCCCTCCGGGCCAATGTGGGCATCTTCGTGGGTCCCTTCCCATTGGCCAATGATGTCCGGCACACAGGCTATTCCTGTAACCGTCCCTTCTCCTTCGGCGTTTTCATCCTTGAAGCTCCCGTCCTCGTTACGCGGAGCCTCTTTTTTCAAGCAAACGCTCTCTCCGCTCTGATTGCTCGGACTGCTGCACACTCCGAAGCTTGTAACATTGATGTTATCCCCTTCAGTCCCGCCTACGCAGTCGGCCTGAAACATAATAGGATGTCCCAGTGTATAGACACCGTGGCACTTGAGGAGATTAAGCCGCCTGCAATGCGACCCATACCTGCACTTGAGAAGCGCACCTCGGACTACATAGGCATCTATATTCTGTTGATGTTCAGCTTGATAGGCCGCCATTTGCGCCATGATTTCCTCGTCATTTTCGCTGGGCTCAGTGGGATTGGTGGTACTTTGTTCCTCAACCGCATGAGCAATTTCCTCTGGCGTTACATCTAAACCATCGCTTTGCATTTTTACCGACATGGCGTAATACATCTGCTGCTCCACATCGTACTCAGATCCGGAATACGCTTCGCCTGCCATCAGACCTTCCTCCCTTCGTCAGATACCGCCTTCATCGGCGTAATTTTTATGCCTCTGGCGCCGCGCTTCAGCATACTCTCCAACACATCCAGCCGGACAACTGTATAAAAACGGGAGAGACCGGCAATGTGAAAAATCCCATCTCGACCTATACGACCAGTATCCAAAATTCCTTCTTTTAGCTCACTTTGGTCAGGCGACAAAATGCTTTCCTCAGCGAGACAGTCAAGGTGGGGGAGAATAGGGAGATGGTACGTCTGCTTCTGCCGGTTTTCTGAATCCAGCAGGATGATCTGCTTGGAGACAATCTGCGGCTCATAGAACTTGATCACGTCCATACAGGTTTTTGAGAGAAGCAAAAAGGGAAAATCAATTACATCAGTGAAAACCACATGAGAATTTGGGTAGATGTCAAGAATCAGATGTGCGGGAATCTGATGGGATTTGCCCGGCATGATAGAGGAGCGGTCAATTTTCCCGCTCCAGTCCCGCAGGACTGGGGCATCTGTGTAGAGTGGGTCGCTCTCCAGCAAAAAATAATTCATATTTCCGGCCTCCACTGACAAATAATCTGCTGTTGCTCCATATATGCCCCCACTGTAAAATTCACCTCATCAGACCAGGGAGCCGGGCTTTCCATCAATGCGGGAAGGCAGGAGGGGAGCGCCGCCTTAAGCACCTCAAACGCGATTCCATAGTAGTTCAGAAGGTAGGCGCGTTCCAGCTCTCTCAGTTCATAGTCCTGTACACGCGTCATGGTCTCACGCACCTTGGCGGCGACAGCATCCATATCGGGGCCGAGCTTCTGAAATATAAACTGAAAATCCCACTCGGAGGCTGCTTCGACATCGTCAAGCAGGAATCGATCGTTCAAGGCATCCACCCGCAGCGTATAGCGGTCAAGGAGAAGGTTGCTCTGCAAAAGGGAAAAGGTGACATAGGCAATCGGGCCTTTCCCCCTTCGCGCCGCTTCATGTAAGGCGTCTATGACGGCGGAGGCAATGCTGTCTTTGATCTGCTGGCTGCCTTGCCCCAGCGACCGAAAAATATCCCCGATTTCATCTGTGAAATTCCGACGCATTGCTTCAGCGGCAAGGGAAGCCATTTGCTCCATTCGCTCCATTGGCACGCTCCTTTATTCCATGTGGACCTGTGCGCCATCCAGGTGAATATCATCCTTTAGCGTCAGTTTGGTTTCCCCTTGCTCCATCACAATGGACTCCGGCGCGACGACCTCAATCGACTGTTCCAGGCTGGCGATCTGCAGCCCCTCTTTTGCCTCAATGGTGACGCCCTTATCACTGCTGATGATGATGCCGTCCTCGTCTGAGATTTCTACGGACATGCCGTTATTGTTCGTGAGACGGAGCAGGGATGGCGTGAACAGCACCTCCTTGCCGTATTTGCTTTTCAGGGACTTGTTATCCGGCGTGCTGCGGGCTTCTCCGGTCGCTTCCAGATGAACCGCGCTGATGATGTATCCGTCCTTTTCTTTCTCGTTCGGGAGGTAGAGGCGGACAGAATCGCCGGCTTCCGGCATACAGTACCAGCCGGTCCCGTCCGGCGAGGAATAGACCGTAGAATACAAAAACCATTTCTTACCGTCCTGAATCCCGTCCGCCGCAATGCTGACCTGCACCGTGTCCTTGGACACCCCGACAATATTGGCTTCCAGGGAGGCTCCGATCATCCGCTCATTGTACTGCTTGATGGTCTGGAGTGCCGCCTTGGATTTCAATTTGTAGTGGTGTACCAGTTCCTGCCCGTCCAAACTGCTCTCTATATCGTAGATATAAAACGTCTGGCCGCGGAAGGGGAAGCTGTCCCCAATTTCATAAACGTCCCGGCTGTCAACCTCCAGGCACAGGGCATCGGCTTCGATCAGGGGCACCCCCTGGTTTTTTGTTTTCTCCAAATAGCCGGCGGCGTCCTTCCGGATGGTATACGCGCTCTTGGACAGGCCGATATTCTGCCGGCCATCCGGCAGGCCGAAAGAATAGTTGACACCATCCGTCCGGTATGCGGGGACCACCACATCGTTAAAATGGCTGGCCAGCCGCTTGGCAAATTCCCAATCGGTCTCATGGTACTGTACGAGCAGATTCCCAATCGTGGCGCCTGCGCCGGCGATCATGGAATGGCCCCCGTCCTGGTAGCTCTTTTCATTGTGCTTCAGAACTGCGTCATATGTAGACCCGCTGTTCTGGAATACCCGCACATTCCGAACAAGATCCATGAGGTAGCTTCCGCTGACGGCCTGGACCGTGAGCTTCCGGAGATCCCCGACCTTCTGAATCCGAATGTCTTGGGCAATGCCGCAGCAGAGAAGATAATCAGGCTCGCCCTCGCACTCAAGAAGCAGCTTGACCTGGATCTCCTCCATGCCGGTATTCAGGTACTTTTCCTCGTCCTCCGCACGGATCAAACCAGAAAACTCAAACCGAGCGTGGTCGTTGAGCTGCTTTCTGACATGGCAGGACAAGACATCCAGCGTCTGGAATGGGGCCAGCTTCAACACATATTCCCGCATAACGCTTTCTCCCTAATTTTCCGTCCGGTCCTGAATGGAGCGGATCACCTGAAAGGCCGCCTCTTTCCACGCCTCCATATCGGCAACCGCGCAGTTGAAAATACCGTGCATCAGCTTGCCGCCAATCGAGGTGAGGAATACAATGTAATAGATCTGGGTATCAATTCCGTGCCCCTTAAATTCAAACCAGCTCAGCATGGTCTCGCCCAGCGGCTCCGTCCCGCTCTCATAGAAGATATTAGCCGGGTTGACCTTTTTCAAAATGGATTTCATGCCGTCGGCGGCGGACTGCATCTGAACGGGTTTGATCGTCTTGTCAAACAGGTTGAAGGCGAAATTGGTGCTTCCCAGCAGATCGGTCTTGATGATCTGGGGGCGCTGCTCGGAGGGATATTTGATCCTTGCGATTTTCTGGGGCATGTCCACAAAGCTCGTGGGAAGCAGAATCGTCATCTTCTCATGGAACAGCAACATTTCCTGGAAGTCTATTTGCTCCCCATTGACGATGAGCCCATCTTCTCGTATATTTAGCTCTTTCTGGGCCTCCTTCCGCCGCGCCTCTATGATCTTCTCATCTAAAAAATCCACGTTCCAGCTCCTCCCTGTGATATTGATACACGTTTCTACTTCAACATTTCGTGATTCAAAGTCTCAATTAACTGTCCCAATAGAAGAAAGTCTGGAATATTCAGTGGGAGAAGTTGTACATGATCTCGCCTCTCCAATTCCAGATATTGACCTCTTAACTCCATCAACAACCGGCCAAGTGCATTTACTCCCGTATAGGTTAAGCCCTTCCTTGCAGCACCCCAAAAAAGATCTCGGCTGGAGTCCTCAACAATAATCTTCGTCCCTGTGCTTTTTAGCAACTCCCCGAACTTGTCCCAGTTACATAGTAATTTTGCCCGCAATGACCATTTCATAACTTTCACACGGACGTCTTCCCAGTCTGGCCTGGTCAAATACTGATACCGTCGGCTCAAGTCTTTCGCGCACATAGGACTGTGTTGGGCAATTATATCGTGTTGCAGAGCAGGATGCCCCGGAAAGCGGCAAGCTTGATAAAGCGCCTCTGCTGTTAAAATTTTGGTGCCCAAAATTTCAATTGGAAATCCGGGCGCCATATTGGATAGGCCTCCAAATGCCTCATTTGTTTTCCGAAAAGCAATGCAGTCTTTTGCAAGATAGGTGCGCACCTCTTCTGTACCTACCATGAGCAGTATCCTGTATTATCGTGGGCCCTTCTTGGTAGCAAGGGATACCACCTACTGAAAGGATGCCATTCTCCGGCTCCCGGATCGCCCCACCAATAGGCTAATGGGCAATTATTTGCCATATTCATAAAGGTTGAAAAAAATGCGCCAAAGCCCAATGAAATGCGGTTATCAAATCCCATTGGCCGCATATATTCCGCTTGGTTCTGTGCCAAATTGTAAATTTTTAATCCCACCTCCATCAAACCCTTTTCTAACACCAACCGTTTTTCTTCTGATCCAAATAGCTCACTTTTGGGAAGGGAAGAATCGCGGTAGAGTAAGAGCTTCTTTTGGGGGGTCCTTTGATGTTCTGCTTCTAAAATTTCTATGTATCTATCAAGTGCATCACTTTGATATTTTGTTGGGCGCAGGCAGTCAAATGGATAATCCTTTCCGCCTGAATTGGATAGTTTTTTGTAGTATCCTATATGAAATCCAATTTTCTGCATATTAAAAATTTTTTGAACATTCTCCCTCACCCACCATTCCCCAAAGCTATGCACAATCAAAAAAATGGACCATATCGTTGAGCCGTTACAAACACCGGGCAAGAAAGACGTAATATCATTGAATAATGTCTTGCCAGAGAATAAACCATCATCAAGGTATATGTATATTGCCTGATCATCAACTGCCTTGTCTGTTCTTTTGATTCGGACCCCATATATCTCTTGGGCAACCTTCTCCATCATATCAAGCAACTGCCGTTGGCTTTTTCCTGCTGCCTGACAATCTAGAAAGTATGCTTTCGTCATAACTTCTTCAGGGTCATCCCATAGTTTCTCCGTTGTGGCGAGTTTTTTTAACTTTTTATATACCCTTTCTTCCGAAAAGTAGTAACGGCTTAAAAGTTTTTTGGTTTCCCCTAAAATAATATCTTGATTTTGAGGGAATTGCCCAATCCATCGTTCCACATGATCCTTGTTGATTTTTATATTTAGTGATCCATTTTTCCGGTCATTTGACCGGTAATCATCTATAATTTCGGCAATATCTTTACAATCCGACATATATATCTACCCCATCCAACATTTTGTATCCCTACCCCTGTTGTCAATTGCAACTGATACCCTTGCTTGTAGAAGGCCCACCTATGCTGTCGGCATAGATGGGCCCTGATGCTTTTATGCCGGATAGCGCATAAGCATTTTAACTTTTATACTTGGCTCGACTTTTCGATGATTCAATACGAGTTGGAGCAGATTATCTTCATTGGTTTCCAGATTATCATTTGATAAACGGTGAAGATAGCGTGGACAGCAAGCCGTCGCTGACGAGGCTGGACAAAAGCGAGGATAAATATGATATTCCATATCTTCCTATAACGGGAATACCAGCATTTGAATCAGCATAGCTCCCTATCTCTCTACAACTATCATGCGCTCAGGAACAGGATTCCGTCCTTGAGTTCAGTGGTCAAAAGTCTTACATTTGCGGTGCCGGTTTCAATGACCTCATAGCTTCCGTCGGGCTTCTTAATCAGGATATGCTGGTCATCCAGACGGTAAATGCCGTCCTTGATGGACTGAGTAATTCCAGCCAGCTTCGCAGTGGCCTGGGGCAGGCAGGGGTCGATTTGGGCCTTCAGCTTTTTTAAGGAGTCGATTGCCTCGTTCAGCTCCTTACGTTCAATAGCCCCAGTGATCGCGCTGGCGATCATATCTGTGATAATGAAAGCTGCCCCGCCGAGCACTGCACCCGCCAGAGCACCGCTGCACATTGCCAGCAATCCGGTGGCGGCGCCGGTGACGGCGGAGATCAGGCCCACGGCCACCGTTACACCAGTAAATACATAGTAACCGACAAAGGCCGCAGCGGCAGTGGACGAGAGACCGGAAACGATTTGCCCGATCTTTCGGACATTTTCCGCTCCGATCTGGTCAATGGTACAGCCCTTATCCTTCCAGTCCGTGGGAAGGAGCTCAGACAGGCCAATATCCTTCACCAGCTTGTCCAGTTTGGTCTTGCTATCTGAGAGCACGTCGTTAATCTCTTTGACGCAGTCCCCCACCGAGTCAGACTCAATATTCTTCTGCAGGGTGAGGAGCGTCAGTCCGGTGTACGTCGGATTCTGTACCTGGGCAAAGATGCCATTGAGCAGGTTGGCGTTGTCGTTCCAGGCCGTCTTATAGTTCCTGAAAATCGCAATGATTTCGCCCCTGAGATTGGCGACCTCCTGCCGCCGGCCAGGGTTTCCGGGATAGAACAGATCATCAAAAATCATACTGTTTTCCTCCTATAAATTTTCGTATATTATGCAACAGGCATCATAATATCCTTTGTATTGCAGGTGTTGCCTTGGAACACCTGCCCATCCGGACTGAGCACTGTAAGCACCCGACCTTGGGTATCATAGGGAAACAGGAAGCCTTCATTTATCTCTGCCTCGTACTCGCCGGGCGGATCAGACGGATGAACTTCTTGTTGCCATCATAAGCGTAGCCGAACTGGGAGAGCAGGGTATCCCCCGAGCGGACGGTGAGGCCCGTCAGGTTCTTGTCCAGATCGTAGGCATACTCCTGCCGGATGGGGCCGTGGGCCACGGCCCTGGGTGTCCCATCCGGGTTATAGGTATAGGCCGCCAGCTCCTGCCCGTCGTCGGTGAGGCTGGTGAGCTGTCCCAGGGGGTCATAGTCGAAGCCGGTCAGCTTGCCCGTCACATCGATCTGCCGTACCTTATTCCCGCTCTTATCATACTCCAGGGCCAGCAGGGTCCGCCCGCTGGCGCTCTTGCGGATCATGCGGCCCATGGCGTCGTAGTCATAGGCGTACCGCATCCCGTCGGAAATGGCGCACTTGAGTAAGCCCTCCGGGGTGTATTCGTAAAAATCACCCTGAGCGCCGTCTTTTTCCTTTTTGAACAGGGGAGCACCATAGAGGTTGTACCCCAGTTCCACCGTCACGCCGTTGCGGTCGGTCTTGCGGATGAGCCGTCCCTGGCCGTCGTAGTGATAGGTTTCTTTTTCCCCGGTGGGGTCCACGATGGCCGAGATCTTCCCCATGCGGTTGTACTCATATTGGGTGGTGTGGCCCTCGCCGTCGGTGGAGGCAACCATATCCCCCGCGAAGTTGTAGGCATACCGCTCCGTGGAGCCGTCCGCCTTCACCACACCGGTGATGCGGCCCCATTCATCCAGCAGGTACTTTGTCTCGCTGCCGTTGCCGTCCACGATGCCGGTGATGCGGCCCCGGGCGTCGTACTCCAGCTCCTGGCTGGCCCCGCCCATGCTCATGATCCGCCGCTGGGCACCGGCCAGGTCGTATTCGTACTTCACACCGCTGCCCACGCCGTCCAGCCGCTGGAGCAGCCTGCCATCGGCGTCGTAGGTATTGCTCTGGAGCACGTGGCCGTCCGGGCTGAGCACCGTGAGCACCCGCCCCTGGGCGTCATAGGTGAACTGGAAGCCGTCGCCGCTGTCCGTTTCTGGGTCGTACTCGTTGGGGCGGATCAGCCGCACCACCTCGTTTCCATCATAGGCATAGCTGGCATGGGAGAGCAGGGTGTCCCCAGAGCGGACAGTGAGGCCCGTCAGGTTTTTGTCCAGGTCGTAGGCGTATTCCTGCCGGATGGGGCCGTGGGCCACGGCCCTGGGCGTGCCGTCCGGGTTGTAGGTGTAGACCGCCAGCTCCTGGCCGTCGTCGGTGAGGCGCAGAAGCTGCCCCATGGGGTCATAGTCGAAGCCGGTCAATTTGCCCGTTACGTCGATCTGCCGTACCTTATTCCCGTTCTTGTCATACTCCAGGGCCAGCAGGGTCCGCCCGCTGGCGCTCTTGCGGATCATGCGGCCCATGGCGTCGTAGTCATAGGCGTACCGCATCCCGGCGGAAATGGCGCACTTGAGTAAGCCCTCCGGGGTGTATTCGTAAAATTCACCCTGAGCGCCGTCTTTTTCTTTTTTGAACAGGGGCGCGCCATAGTTGTCCGTGATCTCGGTTAGATTGCCCGCCGCGTCGTAGCCAAACTCCGTCCGGTTGTCGATCCCGCTGCGCTCCTCCCGGTGTGTCTCCGCAATCAGGCGGTTGGCCGCGTCGTACTCCCGCAGGATCTCCCCGCCGGCGGGGAGCTGGATACGGGTGATGTTTCTATTCCGGTCGTATTCATACCGAGTGCTGGCAAACTGGCTCCCGCATCCCTCCTGGTCCGCGCTCTGCTCCACCTCGATCAACCGTCCCGCCGGGTCATAGTGGTAGTCTACCCGCTGGGTCAGCCCTTCGCTGAGCAGCCGAGTCTCCCGGATGCGCCGGTTCAGGCCGTCATACTCATAGCGCACCACAGCGCCCAGACCGTCGCTCACCCGCACCAGCCGGTTTTGCTTGTCATACCCAAAGGTCAGTGTGTGGATGCTGCCCCTGGCACTCTCCCCGTCCTGGAAGGACAGGAAGCGTTTCTCCTCCGTCCGGTTGCCGTTGGTATCGTAGACATACTGGGTCAGCCGGTACTGGACAGACCCATCCTCCCCCCTGGACACCGGTTCCCGCTTCTCCAGAAGCCATCCCGCCCGGTTGTAGGCGTACAATGTCCCGATCCGGGTCTCGTCGGTTTCTCCGGCCAAATAGCCCTCTGCGGAGATCTCTTTGACCACCAGGCCCCGCAGGTCGTAGACATACCGTTTCTCCACGACCCCGTCCGGGCTGACGACTTCCTTCAGGCGGCCCGCCGCGTCGTAGCAGTAGACATAGCCCAGGCCGTCATCCGCTTCAGCGTCATACTGTTCTGGCTCGATGACCTTCACCAGATTGCCCATAGCGTCATATTTCAGCCGCCGGATGCCGCCGTCCGGGTAGATGACTTTGATCCGCCGATCGTCGGTGTCGTACTCATACCGGATGCCCTGGCCGCTCCTGGTGGCCGGATCATAGGTGTTGGGGTTGACCTCCATAGCCAAGCGCCCCGCCGTGTCGTGGGGCGTGGCAAATACGTTCCCCAGCGGATCGGTGGAGCTGATACGGTGATCCATGGCGTCATACTCATAGCGATAACAGGACCCGTCCCCCGTCTTTTCATCGTACTGGTTGGGCAGTACCTTGGCGATCAGATTGCTCAGGAGGTCATAGCGGTAACGGGTGGTGTTGCCCAGGGGATCGATCTCCAGCGCCCTGGCCCCCAGCTTGGTATAGCCGAACTGTACCTCACCGGCGTCGCTCTGGATGGCCATACACTGCTCAATCTGGTTATAGCGGTACTGGAACACCGCTCCCTCTGGCGTGATAAGCCGGGACACCCGGCTGCTGCGCTCCCAGTATTCATACTGGGTCACATTGCCGTTTCCGTCCGTCATGGAAATCATGCGGCCCAATCGGTCATACTGGTAGGTCTGCACCCTGCGGCGCATGGCGTCGATCACCTGCTCCTCGCGGACACAGTTGTTGCGCTCATCGAACTGGGCGAAAAACTCCTCGCCATCGTTGTTCCACCAGTGGATCTGGTTGCCCCGGTCATCGTACTCGAACTCCCAAATCAGGCCGCTGGGCAGCTCCTGGCGTACCAGTTTCCCGTCCTGCCGGTAGGTCCAGCGGGTGATCTCTCCGCTGCGGTTCTTCTCCAGGATGCGATTGCCCCACTGGTCGTACTCAAACTCCTGATAGGTACCGTCATCGTACTCTGTTTTTAACGCCTGCTTCTGGTCGTTGTAATGGTAAACTGTGCTTCGGCCGCTCTGCAAGTTGTGGTAGGTTGTCTGGCGCCTGGAATCGTTGTACAGGAATACATGCTCCTCACCATTTGCCAGATCCTGCCGGATCACACGTCCCTTTTCATCATAGCAGTTGACAAGATAGTTAACACCGTTCTGATCCGTGACGGAAGTAATCAGGCCCCTAGTGTCGTACTGGTAGCGCATGGTACCGCCATTGGGGTAGGTTACCGCAATCAGGTAGTCGCCGTCGTACTCATACTGGACAGAACGCCCCGCACAGTCTGTGATTTTGGAAACCTTGCCCGCCTCATAGGAAAAGTCCAGATACTGGCCGCTGGCGAGGGTCAGGCGCTGGATGGTAGTACCGCAATAGCTGATCTCCGTCCGGTTCCCATGTGAATCAAGAACGGCGGTGAGACGGCCAGTTAGGTCGTAGCAATAGGTCTTGCCCGTTGTACTTTCCTGGATGGAATAGCCCGCCTGGCTCTCTACCATAACATAGGCCAAGCTCTCGCCCTTCGCGTTCACCCAGCCCCGCTCTGTCCGCAGGAAGTGCTCCACACTCAAATCGTCCTTGAGCATGGCGGCCTCATCCGCTTCCACAATCAGCCTCATCCCAAGACTGCTCACCCAGCGGGTGCCAAGAAGCTGCTTTTCATAGCTGCTCACCGACTGGTGCCTGCGCATCAGTCGGAAATCACCCGCAATATCAGGCAGTATAAAGTCAGTTTGCTCCGCAATAAAACTTCCGGTAACTGGATCAACAGGGTCTCCTAAAAGCTTACGAATCCCATTCAAGACATCTTGCATGGTGTTCGTTCCAGCCTTTGCAAGATCTCTGGCGGCAGTTGACACCTTAGTGCCGATGCTTCCGACTGTCTCACTTGCTGTCTTAGCAAATCTGCCTCCAACCCTTGATACGCCTGAAATAAGTCCCATCGTTACAGCGGAACGCACATTTGAGAGAATCCATTGCTGCAGTAAAGCCTTATTTTCTTCAGTCCAGCCCTCTTGGCCGATTTTGGAAAAAAGCTCTGCCCCTGATGTGGCAGTAACAACGCCCATCGCTCCAATTGACGCTATGCCGAAAAGAGCCTCCGTGCTTTTTACTGCATCCGAGACACGCTGGGCATTTTGCGCTGTATCGCTTAGTGCATTCACAGCTTTACCTGCATCCGCTAAACAACCAAACATATCGCCAAACACGCCAAACATAGCCATGCCGGCGCCAATCATATCACCGCGGCCTACTGAAATTGAGGCATCCAATACATTGGCGACAACGGCAACTCCCCATCCGATGCCAGGGATACAAGTTCCAATTGCACTGATAATTCCCAAGCCGATCTGAATGCCGTCCAGAATGGAGTCCCGCGTCGTTTGATTTGAAAGCTCCACACGCTCAAAATTTCCCCGATGTGAGCCATACATCTCATACTGCTTGGAGGAGAGCGCCATGATGCCATCGGCATCCATTTTGATCCAGCTCCCACCCTCTTGCGGAACAGACAACTGGAAGCTGTCAGAGGCACGAAGATTGATGATACCAGTCGTGGCCGGCGGCTCATCTTCCGATTCCTTTGCAGGAACGCTCTCCTCAGCGCCATTCCCCGTAAATAAGCCTGCTACACCACTGATCGCCTGAACAAAAATGTTGCCCTGTGTCTGCTGCTGAACCATCGCCATGTACTGTGCTTGGCTTGCGGCTCTGTGGTCCTCCTCTGTGTAGGTTGGGTGTTCTGCACTGCCACCGCCATGGCCCACATAGTCACTGTAGCCGGACTCAAATGCGGCCTGCATTTCAGCACTCTTGCTTTCATGATTTGGCACAAAGCTTTCCAGCGTTTGAGGGCGGCTGACTAAATTGAAATTTTCCAGTGTGTCAAAGAGAATATCTCCTTTACTCTGGATCGTGATTCCCTCTTTGCTTTTGAAGGTAATATGTGTTTTTTCCTCGTTTTCCTGGTCAGCATAGTCACGTCTAATCACAAATTCCAACTGATTCGAAGCTGCTTTTATCATGTGCCCCTGTGCCACCAGGGTACGATCCGCCGGTTTAGAAAAATCCGGCATTTCGCCACTCCACTTGCTTCCCAGGCAAACGATGGTGCCGTCGTTCTGGTAATAAGCAAATACCTGGTCGCCTATGTTGGGCATGCAGTAAAAGTAGTTTCCAATGGAGCTCTCATAAGGAATCCAGCGTGTGCCGGCTGCCGGACCATCACTGCTGAATTTTACCAACACCTCCACACCCTGAACTTCCAGCACCTGGCCAGTCAGCACAGTGCTCAACAGGGTGGTCTTTTTCCCATTTACAGGCACCGCACCAACAGGATCAGTTAGAGTCAACCGGTTTTCCAGCAAATCGCCATCACTGGTGATTCGGCTCCCTATAACCGCATAGCTCCTCAACTCACCCTGCAATTCACAGCCGACACCGATTTCCAAATCTGGAGAAAGACCCTGCTGCTTTGCCATTTGATAAGACAACGCTTCGCCGCCCATGCGGGCCCGCATAGTCATAAAGTCAACCAAATCCTTCTCTTCACACTCCAGCTTAAAGCTGCTGTATGGAAAAGTGGAGAAGGGCTCCAGGCCCACGCTGATATGCGGCTCCAGCGCCTTGCTGTCTGGATACACATACAAGCCCTGCTCATTGGCGATCCGTACTGTAAACTCCCAAGCCGTTTCATTGTTCCGAGAGAGCATCTGGTCAACCGGAATGTCCTTTGGGATAGACACACGAACTCCACAGGGCTCCATCACAGAACGGATCACCTGTCCCAAGGTCTTCCCAGTATTTTGGAAGGTCTCACTTCTGCGCTTCTGATCCGCAAGGCAGGAATATGTACGTGCCGTAATCAAAAGTTCCTGATACTGGGCGGTATGCTCCAGCTTCAAAGCGACTGCCATGCCGCTGAACACCGTGCCGCCATCCTGCGTACTGACCGTAATCGGTGTGTTTTCGCACCGAAGTACATCCTCCTGGGTCACCTCCGCAGGGATGATCGCTCTCAGCGTCAACAGGCCATGAGCATTCGTCATTCCGGCCACGTCAAGAAAAAGAACCTTGATACAGGGAATGCCAAATATAAGTTTTAGATTTCCTAACGCGCTGAATTCCTTCATCTTGATTTCACCCCGTTCAGGTCAAATGCCCCAGCATATCGGTAATAATGGGAACAGCCTGCTTGTCTGTTCCTTTGCTCTCCTGGGCAGATTTCTGGCTTTGCGCCAGGGTAGAAGCTACCACATCGCCAAGGGAAACACTGCCACCAGAACTGTCACTCAGCTTCATAGAGCCACAGCTTGCCTCGGCGAGGGGAGAATCGTTATGCTGTAGGTACAGCTTAAATTTGTCAAACTGCGCCTCTGAGCTGTTGTATGTATCCCCGCCGCCAGTGGTCAGGTCGGCAAAGAGCTGATTTGCCATATCAATGTCACCGTTGGCGAACTGGAGCGCCTCGCTGTAACCATCTTTCATAAATTGGGCCGTTTCTGCATCGATTTTTCCCTCAGCCAACGCCTGGTCCACAGATGCTTCCACTTCTGCGTTTGCCTGCTTCATGTCCGCCTGCACTTGCTCCTGCGTCTTTTCGGCACCCTCTCCATCGTTATTTTCGGGTTCAGTGACTTCAATGGTTATAATTCCGCCGCGTTTGCAAAAAAGCATTCCCTTCATTAGAAGGACCGGAGCACCGTCGATGAGGTACCGATCATCTGTTTCATACCATACTTGGTCAATGATAGGGGCGCACTTCTGTGCTGTAAAAAACTCAACCACACCACTCCAGAACTTCTCAAAACCTTTTTTCTCAACTGCTTCACCAGTTTCAATGTTCTGCTCCCGGGGAGTGCAGTCTCCAAAATGAATCACATTCACATCAGGCCGCCAATCGTTTGCATTTAGAACTGGCTGTGCCTCTGGGCCAAAGAGTACTCCATGACCGCCCCCGGCCTCCGCCACATTAAGCGGGTGACTCATAGAGCCATAGCTGCATTTGGCAGATATTAAGCGGTAGACAAATTGATTGTCAGGCTGAATATGGTTGGACCCTGACATCGTTACCTCACCTCCACAGGTGTTAAATCGACCCCATAGGGGGAACGTCGCAGAATACTTTCTGCGACGGAGAGCTCTACCACAACCCGGTACTCATGCATTCCGCCGATACGGAAGATAGGCTCAGGAGGAAGACACATCCGGTTCAGCACAATCTGTTTCACTGAGCCATCCGGATACCGTTCCACATTTTCATGGAGACAGAAAGACGGAGGGAAGTAAGGCAACCAATATCGATAGCTTTCCCGGCTGTCAAGCTCTCCTGCAAATAGCTGAATCATTTTTGCCTGCAAATCAGGGATATAGAGTGTAAAGAGCTTTTTCAGCTCATCGCTGATCAAAAAAGAGGGATCGCTCAGAACAGCCGGAAGTTCCTCGTGTGCTTCTGCACGGAAATACGCAACAATCGCCTGATCCAGATGGTCAAATACATCCTTTTCTGCTGCTTTTTGATACTGCTCTGGAAGCCCAAAGATAGAAAGCGGACGTCTAAGTCTGCTGCTGGCGCTCAATCTGAAGTAGGACTGCATAATTTATTCACCCCTAGATATTTGGCAAAAGGATGGCGAAATCAGATGCCTCCGCCAGGGTATTCTCCATCACAGTATAGGTGGTCGTGCATTGCTCCATCTGTCCGCCCCTGAGATCGCAATCAGAAAAGCGGACATGTTCCATGGATGTGAGCAGCATGGACAAGGCGCGGTACCAATCGTCCATTTTTTCCGGCGCCATACCTGATATAGAGGCAATTACGCGCTCAAACACCACATTTTCCAGGGTACACTCCCGAAACTGCGCCCCAGCGAGAAGTACATCTGTAAATATGACATTTTTGAAGCGGCATTGCTCAAACAAGCAGTCACCCAAAGATGCTTCTTCAAGCGTGCTGTCCGAGAATTCACAATTTCGAAAAACAGAACCTTTTAGATTGAATTTATAGAACTTCTTGTGCCGAAAAATCTTGTCTTGAAACTGACGGTGTGGGAACTGGCGCCCCCGGCTGTTAAAAAGATCAACCTCCGGGTATTCCGCGGCTAAAACAATCTTCCAGTCCAGAAATTCGCCAAACTCAATCCTAAACTCATCGCCTTTGACCAAGGCTCTAAAAGCTCGGTCATCCTTTATGGGGGCCATATGATATTTAAGGAGAGATCCCATCATGCTAAACAGCGGACCAGTACATTTCCACGCAGCTTGTTCAGCCAAGAGCGGATAGCAGAATTTTTTGATCTCCTGTTGGTCTAGTACGGCCTGGAAATGATCGTTTAGCTCTGACCACAGCGGTGTGAGCCAGGGACATTCTACAAACCGGGTAGTAAGCGGTCGGTCATATAGAGGCCAGTCTTGTCCATATGCATCCAAGCGGTAGCCTGGCTTTCCACACAGCAATGCGGTGCGGAGCACAGAGATAGAAACACAAAACACTGGTTCTATACCACCTTGGCGCTGCTTCTGACACAGTTCTTTGAGAAATCCGGAGAGTGGTACAACAAACCATTCCTCCGCATGGACAGATAGACGTTCCACTAGCATGGTTACGGCTGGCCCAGCCGCATCCGCAAAATCCTGCTGTTTCAATACTGTATTGTCCATGCTCATCCCTCTATTTATTCCACAATGACTTCTTTTCCCAAAAGGGTAATGGTCTCATCTGTAATGTCGATAAATGCCCGATCCGTCCCCAGGGATATTTTTTCATCTGCGATCAATTTAATTGTTTCTGCTTGAACTTTTACCTCGCCCTCCGCATTGACGTTGAGATCTTTCTTGCAGGAAATTGTAATCCCTTCATCTGGTGTAAGATCAATAAAAGCTTCCTCACCATCGCATGAGATTTTAATTCCCTTCTCGGTCAACTGGATACACTTGCCGTGAGCCATCCAGACCTTATCTTTAGGGCTCTGCCCCATAAAGCGCGGAGCGGAACTGGATGCAAACGCCTGGCCTTCATTTCCAGACGGGAAAAAAACACGTACTGTATCTCCCACCTCAGGCATACAGTACCATCCACTCTGATCCGATGAAGAGTATGCGGTGGAATATTCAAACCAGTGATTACCGCTAAATTCTGAATCGAAAGAGAACTGCACCTGCACCTTACTTCCGGACACGTTCTTGACTGTGCCAGTAAACATTTTACCGCTGCAATTTTGGTTCATGCCAGCAGAAACAGCAAGGCCCTTTACATCTGTTGTGGCTCCAGCAGTCGGAGCCTCATTTCCCATTGGAAGCAGGCCGTAGTTCATTTCCAATATGCCGTCCTTCATCTCAGCAGATATGCTTTTGACCGCATAAAACCTGGCATCCACTTTCACGAAATTTCCGGCAAACACATAACAGTAAGATTTCAGTCCAGCATCAGAGGCATCCTCGCTCACCACGATTTTTCCTGTCTGCATCTGATTGCTCATGGTGCTCTTTGCCATCTGAAATTCCGCAGTGCTTAAATCTTTGACTTGGTCAGAGGGAGGAAGTCCTACATAAAGGTGAGGTTCATCGGCCTGCACATCGGAAAAGACAGGCGCCCCCAGCTGGGAAGCCATACGAATGCAGAAATCCCAGTTTGTCTCGTCGTACTGAACAATGAGTTGTCCAGTCTGCTTATCTGTAACGGTGATTTCCGCTGTTCCTTCTCCGGAAATACTTTTCCGAATCAAATCCCCATAGGTCGCCGTAGTGTCCTGGTACGAACGCTGGCGTGTTTGAATATCTAACTTTTTACAGGTTCCTTCCAGCACCACAGTAACTTTGGCGTACTCGTTCTGGTGATTTACCGAAACATTCTTGACCACACCGCAAAACAGTCTGGCCGGCTGCCCAGACGCAGTAGTGACAACCTCTGTCTCACTGGATTCGTCCGTCCTTTGGGCAATCTCGTCTGCGCTTTCGTGATCCATCTCTCCGACAATGGTGCAAAGGCCAAACACATTGGGGCCATGATCAATGTTCAGGTTGAGAATTTTGGTAAAGGGGAACAGCCCCACCGAAACATTCAGATGGGAAATAACCTCCATCTCATTCATCGTCGATCCCCTCCTCCGCAGCTTTCTTTGGAATATTCAGTGTTTCCATCATTTCTTCCATGATTGGCTGGTACCGCTTTTTCAATCTGGAAGGGCAAGTAATACATCCAATCGTTGTCTTGCCATCCAACGAAAAAACAAACACTTTTCGATAGCTCGGCTCTGTAATCGCTTGCGCGATAGCATCAAACCAACGCACATAGATGCCGTGAATTACCTTTTTCCCTGTAGAAAGGATACGGATATTCGGCCCGACGGTCTTTACCGTATTTACCATATAGGGAAACATCTGCTCGATCCGAGCTTCATCACCTTGGATCTCCGTCTGCATAAAGGTGAGTCCAAAGGGAAGGTAGGGAAGTTCATAAACAAATTGAGGTTTACTCTCCATAAGAAACTGTTGCCTCACAGCGTCATCCGTTAGTTGGCTAAGATCTCTCGGCGCCCGCATCACGATTCGACCGTCCAGCAAATCCCTCTCCTCAAATACCACAGGGATTTTGGTAATGTGGGTCACCGGGTCATGGATGGATTCTTTCAGTTCCTCTGCAAGTGTGTCCTCAGAAACCCGTTGTTTATTAAACTCTTCCGCCTTCTGCCGCAGCCGCAGCAATTCCTCATCCTTGTATCCCATCTATCTCGCCTCCGGTCAGTCCATCATGATGCTCCAAGATTTGCGTTTCGCCGACGCTGCCCGCCGGCCCCCGTTAAACTGTTTCAAACAGGCGATAAGCCCTTGATACAGGCGAAGGTTGTCCCCGCATGAAAAATCAGCTCCCTGCTTTGATTGGATATACGCCTCCAGCGCCTCCGCCTGGACAGGCTCTTTGGATGAGAGCAGCATCATGCAAAAGAGCGCGTCTGTTCCATCCGCTCCGGCGGCCAGGGCCTCCCGGGCAAAGTGGGCGGTGATCTCAGGCGAGAGCGTCGGCCGGCCCATTCCACAAAACGGGGCGTGGATGGTATTCAGGGTGTCGTACTCCGTCTCCCGATCCGCAAAGCTGGTATAAGTGTACCTCAAACGTGCGCCGGGCTGGAGCTTGAAGCGGCACAGCTCCAGATAGCGCGTTTCGGAGGAAACCCCTTCCGTAAATGCAAGCTCCATCTCGCGGGTCACAAAAGAGTCCGTTTGTACCTGGTCATGAAACACGATGTTGAGGACCCGGGTGGTATTGGTTGGAGTGTAATGAATCAGCTGCGGCTCCCGGATCAGATAAAGCTCACCCTCGTAGCGGATCACCCCAGGGTTGACCACGATGCTGTCCTCCGTCGTTGTCAGCGTGCAGCCGCTTACGATTCCATCTGTACAGTTTTGGTATAAAAGGGGCCCCAAGTGATAGAGGTAGGCGGAGAGCTCCACCATCATTTCCTGCTTCAAAATGTGCCCACTGTGAAATTCCGGAATCTTCTGTACCCACATAACAAATCCCCTTTACTTCGTCCCATCAAAGAAGTTGGTGACCCAGCCCTCCGTCTCAAAGCGGAAAAACTGGTCGGGGCCAAGCTGAAGCTGCCCTTCCTGGCGGAGCACAGGCACCACTGTAAAGCCCCAGCGGTCTTCATCCGCCAGGATAAAAAATTTCAGCTCCCGGTCCACAATATCGTCCAAATCATCCTGACGGATCTGGCCGCTGTACCGGGCCACAATCTCCTCGGCCTTCTGGTTTTTGAATTTGTCCGGGTCGCAGGAGCAGTTATAAATATACCGCTGCCGCCCCTCTAGATCCTTCAGGTAGAGCTTCAGAGTCAGGTCAGCCATATTACGGGAGATAAACCCGCGGATGTTCTCCCGATCCAGGCTGTGGATCAGCGTGACTTCCTGGTTGGTGTGCGTAAAGGCGGTGACCACATAGGGGAACGCCGCCTGCTCGTGGGTGATCTTCACATCCGCGTAGCCAAACATTTTATCCTTCAGGTACTCAATGGCTCCGTTCAGACAGATCAGCTTCAGCTCATAGTCATGCTCCTGGCCCTGGTCGCTGCGGGAGGACTTGATTATTTTTCCAGGAATAAATTCCTTCAGGGCGTCCCGGAAAATGTCGATCTTACAGGACTGCCCCGTGAGGCGCAGGATGCTGTACTCCGGCAGCTCGTTCTCCTGATAGGGCCCCTCCATGAACTGGCGCACGATGCCGTAAATATCGGCTCTCAGGAGAAGATTCAGCGCGTAGATGTTGATATAGGCGGTGGGCACATCCTTGAGCACCTTCAAGACGCCGTCCTGGAAGGCCGACAGCTTCCAGCGGTCCACCAGCATACATTCCGTGGCGGTCTCGTGGAGCGGCACACTGGAAACCGCCATGCGCAGGACGTTGGCGTGGCTGTAAAAGCTGGTCTTGATCCGCTCCGCCGTTTCAAAGAGGAAATAGAAGTTGTTTTTGACCGCGTAGTAGTCCGCCCGGCTCTTATGCTCGTAGTCCCGGAAGCGGGTGGGGATCACCCGCTCCGCCTGGGCGTACGCCTGATCCAGCCCGGCGTAAACGCTGTCGGTGCCCAGCCGGTCTACGGTGCGGAACACATCGAGGTCAAAAGCCCGGATCAGCGTGTCCACATCGGGCAGCTCCTCGCTGCTCAGCTGGCGGGCCATCGCCAGCTTCAAAAGCTGCATCACCCGGTAGGTCAGGTTGTTGCCGCCGAAATCTGTGTTGCCGTTTTCATAGGCCGTCGCAATGTCGATCTGGTAGGCCACCCGGCGGTCGGTGATCCGAAACCGGCAGGAGGAGAGGTCGGTGGTGCCGCCGCCGCAGTCGATGATCAGCGCACGGTATGTCTCGCCGTCCTGATACTGCTTCTCCTTGATCAGAGTGGAAATCGTATTGTAGAGGACCGCCACCCCTTCATCCAGCATATTTTCGCTCTCCAGGCGGTAGTCCGGCAGGATCTCCTGAAACAGCTTGACGAAGAGCGGCTTCTGCTTCACCGGCGCGGAGATATGGATGGACTTGAAGCTGCACTTGAATCTCTGGCTGGCGCACCCGATGACATACTCCAGATAGCCCCGGATGATCTCCTTGCGGGGGACAAAGCTGCGGTGTCCCTGGCGGTCCACCACCTCCTCCGTCCGGTCCGCGTCCCCCACCCAGCGCTTCAGGTCATAAAAGACGCAAAAGCCCTCGTCGATATAGCTCAGATGGAACAGGCGGTTGGCCTCATAGCCGAATTTATACTGCACATCCTGCCCGTTCACCCCCACCACGGCCACGGCGCTGGGCAGGATCAGGGCGGCCTTGTCCTTGTGCTCTACATCCAGGTGGGGCACATAGTTGACCTGGTCCCGCTTGAGGAGCTGCGCGATCGGGTCGCCGGAGAGCTGTTCAAAATAGGCGCTGTCCAGATAGACCCCCGCCGTGGTATTCGAGGAGCCGAAGTCGATGGCAAGCGGCATCCGGCTCTCCAGCAGCGGCCGCACCTCAAAATTCAGGACCGGGACCGTGCGGAAGCGCAGGTGGTCCGGCACGATGGAGGACTCCCCCCGATAGACGTGGTAGAGGAGATCGGACTGCTGGCGGTCCATGCAGTAGAGAGAATAATTGCGGATCGAGGACTCCCGGCACTCCATCTCCGCGGATTTTGTGATGAACAACTTTCCGGGCTCACTCTGGTAGGTGCGGAGATTGAAAACAGCGCAAATCTCCCCGCCGCTGACCAGAAGGGCGTTTGTGTCCACCAGCTCCTGCATATACCCGATCGTATAGCGGTCAAAATACTCCACGGAGATGCCGTGATATACGATGAGCTTGGCGCAGCCCTGCAGCGCGGTATCCACCAGGTCCAGCTTGGCGGTGGCAAGCAGGGACTCCAGACGCTCCAGGCCGTCCTCTGACGGCTCGGTAATGAACAGCCGGTCCGCACGCCCCCGGAAGCGCATGATCTCCCGGATGAGCACGTCCTTGTCCAGCGGCGCGTGGATGCCGTTGATGATGCGCTCCCGGTAGCAGATGTCCCGCAACTGATAGGTCGTCATGAGCTCCAGCTCATCACGCGTATAGTAACGCAGTTCCGGCTTGGGCCCCGCGTTTCGGTTATATGTATAGGAATACTTGCTCAAATTCCCCACCGCCTCTGTCCGTTCTCAGTAGATTTCTATTTCATCAAATACCAGTGTGGCGTCCACATCCCAGACGCCGAAGTGCTTTGTCCAGAAAATCCGCACCTGATACTGCAGGGGGAGGAACAGGTCCTCCAGCATCTGCACGATCCGGCGGTCCGCGTTGGCCAGGCCGAGATAGAGCAGAAGCTGTTCCGGGTGCGGCTTGAGCTGGTAGAGCATGGCCTGGGGATACAGGGCGGTCAGCGCCTGACGGAATACCAGCAGGGAAGACCCTGTCTCATACTGCGCCAGGAGCAGGGAGGCCACGCCTCTTTTTTGTTCCTCCGAAAGAAGCTGGAGCGCCTGTGCGATCAAGGCGGAAAAACCGCCGCCCTCCAGCTCCCTCTTGAGCATCTGGACGTAAAAATCCCGCTTGCTCAGACCGGAAAGCGTCTCCTGCGCCGCTAGGATATGGACTGCGGCATCAAACAGGTGGCGCAGATATTCAGAATCCCCCATATTGTGCAGCAGGTCCTGAAAGATCTCAGAAAAGCGGTACAGGCTGTTGATCTCCACCACGGGGCCGGTCACCGTGTCCTCATTGAGGCAGGGAAAGGACTGTTCATACCAGGGACTGCAATCCTCAGCCTGCGCAAAAAACAGCTCATTGTCCGATAATCCCTGCGCTCTGGCCCTCAATAAGATTTCCCAAATATAATTCATAAGGCAGCCCCCGCCTTTAAGCATCCAGCACGCCGGCGCAATGGTACTCAGGGAAGAGCTTCTGTGCCTTGGTCACCAGAAAGCTCATAATATCCATGTTCAGGAAATTCCCCGGGTCCGCCGCGGCAAAATGGAGCAGCATCGTCTCCTGCGTCTCCCTTTTCCTCAGTTCATCGGTAATAAACTGATCCATGTCGTAGGTTTCCGCCTCGGCCGGCCCCGCAGCGCCCAGCTCGACATCCTGAAAGGAAACGACGCTGTCATACCCATAGCTCAGGATGACCCGCCGCAGCTCCCCTCTGGTTTTCACGCCCTGCTGGTATAATGCGCCCAGATTGGAGGCAAAGCTCTCCTCCGGCTGGTTGGCCAGGAGCGGATACGCATAGCGGAGCTTCCGGTCCGACGGATTTACCTGAATCAGCTTCCAGTTCACCGGTCCCTTTTCCTGGCAGGTGATCAGCATATCCCCCGCCACCAGCCGCACATTCTGGAGCACACGGTCCACATCGGCAACCAGATAGCTGCATCCGGGGCTCAGCCTGTGGGCAAAAATCCGGTGCTCATAATGGACATGGTCCGCACAGGGGGAGGGGTACATGCTGGTGCTGACCTCCACGCGCTCCAGATTCCAAAGCGGGATCATCCCACGGTGCAGGAACGGCTCGTAGGCACCGAAATCGACCGTCACGGACTGGACCTCGGCGCCAGTATCCTGTCCAGCGCCCTCCGCGTCCACCAAGTAGACATCAAACATCTTGTAGAGATAGGCGGAGCATACCGTAGACCAGGGGATATGGTTGGCGTGGAATACCTGATACAAACATTCGACCTGCTTCAGATACCGCCGGCTCCTGCGGATGGAAAAGGTGGCCGGGAAAGCGCCGGTCTGCGTGGTCAGGGTACCTTGGTACACGGCCCCCTCACGCTCAAATTTCAGCGCTTCCTGGGCGTTTTGGCGCAGGAACACCCGGTCAACCGGGACTGGCTCGTTCTGGCCCAGGCAGTCGGACAGGGTGGGCCGGACGTGCTCCACATCCTCCGGGCAGATCGGGGTCAGAAAGCGGTCGCTCGCATCGTAAAGGTCCGGCTCCGTGACGCCGATATGGATGGTGAACTCGCTTTCCCTCGACTGGATCTCGGACAAAATCCGCTGCTCCAGCTTTTTCTGCTCATCGCCCAGATATTGAAAGAGATTGACCATCAGGGTGTCGGTGACCTGCCTATACAGCGCCCGCTCTCTCAGATCCTGAATATCCAAGGACCGTTTGTGGATATAGTCCTGCAGGTCAAAGCCCGCTCCAAAGACGCTCTCATCCATTGCATTCCCTCGCTTTATCCAACAGCCTCCGGCTGGGATGTTTCTGACGGCGCCGGCTCGGCGGACTCACCGGCGGCCTGCTGCTTTGCTTCCTCCGCCGCTTTCGCGGCTTCCTCCGCCTCCCGGGCGGCCTGCTCCTCCTCGCTGATGCCCATTTCAATCAGCTCCAGCTTGCGCGTGACCTCAGATACCTTGCTGTCGTTTTCCAGCTCGGCGTACACATCCTTTGCCAGAAGATAGTATTTCTTCGCCTGGACATAGTTCTTATCTGCGTATTGGCTCTCCGCCTGGCGCATATAGCCCTCCGCCTCCGCCGCAAGGCCGGCCTGCGCAGAGAGCTTGCTGTCCACGGCGGCGAGCTTTACATTGATGGCGTCAATCTGCGCCTGATCCTCCAGCTCCGTATATTTCTGAAGGGCCGTGGTGTAAAAGGCGCGTGCGCCCTCATAGTCCCCCTTGGAAAAGGCGGCGTCGCCCTCGGCCAAAACGCTGGCGGCGGCAGTCTGCGCCTGCGCGGTCTCCTGGGCCTTTTCATCCTCCTGCGCCTGCTGCTCCGACTGGTCTGCGTACATCTGCTCCAGCGCCGCCATAGCGTCGTCCCGACCGGTGTCAAAGTAGAGCTGCGCCGCCAGGGCCTTCGCGGTCAGATACTGCTCCTCGGCCTTGTCGTACTGCTGGCCCTGCGCAAGCGTGTCGCCCAGGGAGATCAGCTCATAGACGCTCATGTACTGACTTGTCTGCTCCAGCCGGTCATCGATGTAGTCCAAGCCCAGGTTGTCAGCGTACCGGGTGCGGTTTCTGGCGTTGAGGAAATTGCGCTGGGCGTCGCTGTACTCCCCGCCGGTCAGAGCGTCATCCCCCGCGATCACGCTCTCGATGAGTTTCATATAATTTCCGGCGTCCTCCTGAATCTCCTTGTCGCTCAGGCCCTCCGCGAGATCCAGCGCCTTTTGGCACTCCTCCTTGGCCCGGACGTAGTTATCCGCCTGGATATACTCAATCGTGTCATGGAAGCTCTGTTCCATAGAGTCGATCTTTTTCTGCCGGTTGTGGAAATACACGGCCAAAATGACGGCGACAACTACAAGCACGAGGATGATGGGAATGGCGATCATAATGGCGCGCTTGATTTTCCGCTTGCGGTTTGGGTCGTTGTAGGTCTTATTGAAGAAGATCGTCGCAAAGGTGTATGCGCCCAAGTCCTTAGGCTGCATGGACAGCAACAGGTCCTCTACCGCGTCCACCGTCTCCTGCGGCTCGTCCGAGGCGTCCGCAAACGCGTCCTTCAAAAGCCCGTCGTCCAGATGCTCCCACACGCCCCGCGTCATGAGCGCAGCCGCGTCTGAGTCGGACAGCTTTAATTTCTTGGAGACAAACGGGCGGAAGTCCTTGTCCTGCCCGAGATAGCAGTAGAGGTTATGGCGCTCCTGGTGCTGGGTAAGCTTATCCGGCTCCAGCTTTTCCGCTTTCACGAGGTCCATGCTCAGGGACTGATCTCTGGACTGAGCCCGGAGGAATCCGTCCCGGTACAGACGGAAACGGGTGTTGCCCGCCTGCCCATACCGCATCTTTACATAGTTTGTCACCACCACAGTAACAGACGCCTTCAGGCGCATTTTACTGTCGGCAGTCAGCAGGGCCTTGTTGGCGGAGCGAAGGTAGCGGCGCAGGGCCCCCTTCCGTATGGAGGGCGCCTCAGTAAAAGCGGAGATAATGGTATCCACCGCCAGCTTGGCGCTCATCCCGTCCACCTGGTCGTCTATCCCATCGGCAATGACATAGCAGGCGTATTTGTCCAGCTCCACATATCCGAAGGAGTCCGTGTTTTTCAGGTTTTTATCCGCTTCGGATGTAAATGCTGTTTTGAAGACCGAATTTTGCTTTCTCATGTTGTGCTCCCGTCCCAGCGCAGCAGGATCACGCTGGCATTATCTCTGTCCTCTGCGGAGTTCTGGTTGACCTTTTCCATGAGGGCGTAGGCCATGCTCTGACAATCCTGCCCACCTGAGAGGACATCCTCGATCTCCTTCCAGGGGATCAGCTCATAGAGGCCGTCGCTCATCAGCACAATGATGTCGCCTCTCTGCAGGGAAATCGGCCGGTCAAAAATCTCAATGTCCTTGAAGCTGTCCTGCCCGAGATAGTTATAAAGCCGGTGGTTTTCCAGCATTACCAGCGCGTCCTCCCGGGAGAGCCTGCCGGTCCGGAACGACTGTTCCGCCAGCACATCCAGGGTGTGGCCTGCGGATACCGGCACCAGGTCGCCGTTTCTGAACACGCACAGCTTGACATTTCCCACAACGGCGTAAAAAAGCCAGTTTTCCCGAATCATCGCCGCGCCGACGCTGGCCGCGCCGTATCCCTCATCGCCAAGCTCCCGCAGAATGGCGCGGTTAGCCGCATGGAAGGATTTCCGGAAATAGTACTGGGGATTGTCAAACGCATTATAATCCCGAAAAAGATCCAGGAACGTCTCAACCGCCGTCCGACTGGCGATCCGTGCGCCATAGGCTTTCCCCATCCCATCCGCCAGGACGGCGACCAGGCCCGTCTGTGTAGCCAGCGTGCCAACGAAGTCCTCCTGCACCTCGCGTCCGCCGATGGTCATGGAGCTTCCCACATCGGGGCTGCGTAACCGCCTGCCGCTGCCGCCGATGGACAGCCGGATGAGCAGCAGGACCGCTGCGGCGGCGCACAGGAGGATTAGGATTGTTTGCGGCGTCATATGCCTTGCCCCCTTCGAGTGTTACTCTGTCTTTCCGCCCCACATAAAGTTCTCTCCGCAGAAGGGGACAAACAGGAATTTAGACTTGCCGAGTTCGATTTCATCATATTTATTGAGCGTGGCCGGCGCGTACACCGCGTTGCCGTTGAGATACACGATCCCATTGGCGTCGCCGGGCAGCAGCACGGTTTCCTTTTTCTTGGGGTCAAATACGATAACCGCGTGGTTGCGGCGGGAGATCTCATTGTCGCCCAGGATCTGAATATCCATGTCGTCGGCGCGGCCAACGAAATTTTTCCCCTGGACGATCTGATAGTCCTTGCCCTGGCGCGGGCCGTCAATGCAGACGATCCAGCCGCAGACGGGCTTGATGTCCTCCCGGAATAACTCTTCCTCGATCTCCACATCGGAGCGCTGCGTCTCCCGCTTTTCCTTCGTGTCGGTTTCCATATTGCAGTAGGGGCACACGGTACCGTACCGCTTTTTGCTGAAAACATGCCCATTCTGGCAGTGGATCAGATTTGAAGTATTCGACATGATATAGCCATCTCCCTTTTCTCTTTTTTACCGGATCATCAGCCGGACAAGTCCTATATAGAGGATGTCGCCGCGGGCCAGCAGGCACGGGTGCCCAGGCGCCAGCTTATATTTCCGCTTGTCACCCTTCTGTACGCTCACTCCATTCTTGGAGTTCAAGTCCTCCATGTACCAGCTTCCGGCAGAATAATTCAGCACCGCGTGCTCCACGTCCACCGTGCCAGCATAGGTCGAGTTGGCGAGATTGATATTGACCTGGTTTTCACCGGAATCCCGGCCAATCACCATGCCCGTCTTTCCATACAGCGTCCAGGAGGACAGGGCCTGGTCTTCCTCGTTGAGCAATACGATTTCCGTCAAACTGCCGGCCGGTGGGTGTGCCATGCCGTCCGCCGGTCGGACCGGCGGCTCCGGACCGGCGCGGCCATCCCGCACCATGAGGATAAGGAAGAGGAGCATCAGCAGGCCGCCGCCGAGCGCCACAACCCAGTAATACCAGTCCTCGATGTAGAAATACCCCACCAGGGCGATTGCTCCGCCGGTGAGAGCGAGCAGAAAATCAACCACACGTTTTTTTGTCATTCCGGGCACTCCCTCACTGTCTCAGATACTCAGATTACTTAAAACCCATAAACCGCTCAAACAAGTCCGTGGTGTCCAGCGGATTTTTCTTTTTTCCAGATACCTTCTCCTCGTCAACGACTTTCCCGGTCGCAGGGTCAAAACCGAAAAATTGCGCAAAGCCGCCCTGCATTTGGGAAAAGTCGACCGGACCGCCTGTAGGTGTCCGCGTCCGTGCGGACGATGCGGACTTTTTCTGTGGCTCGCGGCCCTGCGTTGTACGTTGCTTCTCGTCGTATTCCTTACGTTTCTGCGGATCGCTCAGGGTCTCGTACGCCTCGTTGATCTCCTTAAAGCGAGCTTCAGCTTCCTTGTCTCCCGGGTGCAGATCAGGGTGATATTTTTTTGCAAGGCCCCGGTACGCCTTCTTTAGTTCCTCCGCAGTGGCGCCGGGCTGTACGCCTAGGCTCCGATAATATTCATTCATGATGCGCTCCTCCTTGCACGGATGCTTATGGCCCTTGTGGAAGCGTCCGTCCCTTTGGCCGGACCGGCGCTTCCGCAAAAGTCACATACGGCCTATTATGGGAAAAGGGCGCGCCCAACCATGGGTCGGACGCGCCCCTCTCCTCGTGCGAAATGCCGCGTCACAGGAAGCCTTACGGCATCAGGCAGCAGGATAGCCGCCTTCGATCGTGATTCCGCTGATCTTATCCTTTTTCTGCTTGATGGTCAGCCGGAAAGTGCCCACGCCGTCCGTGTCTCCGAAATCCTCATCGTAGTTGACCACGAAAGCGTTGGGGAAGTAATACTTCCGCTCCACAATGCCGGCCTGGATGATCTCCACCGTCACCTTCCGGTAGCATGCCGAATTCTCGGCGGGCACCATGGACCACAGCCCCATCTGGCGGGTGGAGTCAAAGGGGTCGCCGTCGGTGGCCGTGAGGATCTTGCCCGAAATCTCCAGCGTGCTGCCCACGTCCTTCGTGCGGGCGTTGGAATCCAGGGGAATGTCTGTCTTGTAGACGACCTTCTTTACGCACTCCTTCGCGACCTCAAAAGAGCCCTGGCCCTCAATCGTTACCTTCAAAGACATAGTTACATCTCCTTTCCGCGTTAAGCGCTGAATTCGCCGTCAATGGTGACCTTGGCAGTCTGATCCTTCTTCTGCTTGACATGCAGATAGAAATTGCCGACACCGGTTTCGTCGTCCAGTTCCTCAGCATACTCCACCACAAACGCGTTGGGCAGGGTAATCTGGCGCACGATCTGAGAGGCCGAGACTACATCCACCTTGACATTCCGGTAGCTGTCGGGGGACTCGCTGGGGACCAGGCTCCACTGGGCCAGGTTAAGCGTGGAATCCTGCTCCTCGCCGCCCAGGGAGAACAGCAGCTTGCCCCAAATCTTGATCGAGGCGCCATTGTCGGTGGCACGGGCGTTGGAGTCCTGCGGGATCTCACTTCCGAACTTTACGCTGGTGATTGCGCGTTCAGTGAGCTTGACGGGGCCGGCCCCGTCGATTTCAAGTCTGAATCCCATAACTTACTTTACCTCCAGTACATTTTATTTAGAAGAAACGCGGCTGATCATGACTTCCAGGTTGCGGGCGTTACCATCAAAGTAGATGGTAAGGTCGCAGATGCCCGTTGTCTCGTCGATACTATAGTCAAGACTGTCGCCTTCTTCTACCACAGCATTCACGCAATCCTTCTTTGCCAGCCACAGGCTCTTCTGGCTCTTGGGGTTGTTGGAGAAGAACTGCACGATATTGTCCTGCTTAAAATCGCCGGTGGCATGGCGCAGGATGCGCTCGATATAGGTCGTCACCTGGGTCTTATAGGCAGGCTCATAAGTAGATTTGTCCGGATCATAGAGCAGGTTGCGGGCCTTGTAGACCGTAATCTGCGTGATGTTCATCCCGTCCAGCGCCGCATTCTCCGAGGCAAAGATCCAGCCAAAATTTTTACGGTTGATTTGATCTTTGATGGAATTGGTGAAGCCGGTGATCTCCTTGGGCATGGTGGTCCGGGTGCAGAGGGCGTGGTTTCCCGCCTCCACATCATACCGCACGCCGGGCAGCTCCGAGTCCACCTTTAGTCTGCGGTAGTGGTCCTTCAGGTACTCCGGGCACTGGCAGGCACCCCGGAAGCCGGCTGCGATATAGGCCGCATTGATGTAGACACCTTCAATCCACAGCCGCATAATATCTTCCTTGGCCTCAGAGAGCTGTGCGCTCGTGCTGTCCTCGGAGATCGTCATGAGCTTGTCCAGTGTGACGCCGGACTTGTTCTTTGGGATGACGGTAAAGTTCGGCAGGCATGGGATGGCAAACTCACTGTAGGACTTTCCGACAAGGGGCTCGCAGCGGTCGATGAACTTCTGGATTCCCTCGGCCGCCACCGCATTGAAAGTGGTCTCCTCCCGGGTCTCAAAGGAGAAGAAGGTCTCCACCCGGTAGTCCTTGAGCACATCCAGCAGGGTGGACAGGGTCTCCAGGCTGTTTACATCCTCGTTGACCTTGTGGACATTGCCGGCAAACCGCTCCCGGCGCAGCTTGGCCCCCGCCTGGAGGCTGATGGAGAGGTTGGGGAAGATAGCGTACCAAATCGTATCCTTGAAGTTGTTCTTGCTGTTGACCGTGTTGAGGTAGGCGTGCAGGGTAGGCAGGCTGCTGCTCTTGGCCAGCATTTCCGGCTTGAGATTTGCCACCAACAGGGTGGGGATCATACCTTTGGTCTTGCACTTATACTGGTCAAAGAACATCTTCACCCCCAGCAGCTTCTCCACCAGGGGCTTGACCACCTTGATGAACGCATCCTTTGAGTCCTTGTAGAACTGGAGATAGGAGTTGTAGTTGGCAACCTCGGTGGGCACGTCGATTTTGGACTGGGTCGTGGAGGGCAGCGGGCAGAAAGTCCGGACCACCAGGGACTGAACATAGTCTGAGGGGGATTCGTTGATGGCCTGATAATCTTCCTGGAGGGCCGCGATCAGCCCGGTGTTGACGTTATCATCCAGCGTGGCCAGCGCTGTACTCTCCTGCTTTGGCGCCTCCAATACCTTCAGCTCGCCCTTATCGCCCATGGTCAGCATACCCAGCGCAATCTGGTTTCCGCCGCCCTGCTGCCCGCCGGCGCCCAAAAGCAGACGGGTCTTGATGTCCTCAATAGCCAGCGGCAGCATTGCCATGACGTTATTGTAATTGTTGGAGGCTTCCTCAAAGAGTTCATTGAGCTTATCCCCCACGTCCAGCTTGGCCGGATCTCCGTCCTCCAGCTCCGCGTACTTCGCATAGTTGTAGCGGATTTCCTTACGCACCTGGCGGATGTCGTCCATCACCTTTTTCGGAGAGATCATGTCCAGCAGATTCTCAAAGCCAAAATCCACATTGAGCACACCCTGGGACTTCTTGCTCTCCATGAGGGTAAAGAGCATTTTCAAAAAGTCGTTGCTTTGATTCAGCGGGATCTCCGTGAGCATATTTTCCGGGATGTTTTCCGGCTTTTTCAGGGTGTAGCGCACCGACTGGGTGTTGGCATCGAAGAAGGAGTAGATGCAGGGAGCGAACTTCTCCTGGAACTCCTCATAACTCCGGCACTCCAGATACTGGTTGATCTCCTTGATCTTGTCGTCACTTAGGCTGTCGATGCCCTTCACATCCCCAATCAGGGTCAGCAGATCCAGCTTTTCCGGGTTGATCTCCTCCAACAGCAGGGTGCGATTTGTCTGGTTGATGATAGTCACTCTAAACACTCCTTACAACAGTTGTTTTTATGGCGGCTGAGAATATATCCGTGCCTATTGACAAAGTGTTTTTTGAAAAATGGGGCCAATCTTTTAATTTGATATTCTGAATTCTCGGGGAATACGGTTTGTTTCCAGGACCTTGTATAAGCAAAATTCTTAAAAACTGTCTTTGCCAATAGGTCGAGAAAAATCTCAGGTGCGTGCATAGCTCCTCAATTCATTTGGCTTCACCTCGCGGTACTGAAGCGCCATCTCGCTGACCTCGTCCTCAAAGGTAATGTCTACCTTGGAATCCAGCCCGATCAGATAGCTGCGTCCCTTCATTAGAATCTCCCGGGCCTGCATGATGGTGCAGTCCGACTCATTTGACAGCACCAGGCACCGGTTGGCTCCCGCTTTGAAGTAGATGCGGTCCGCGCCTTCCAGAGGCTCGCTGACATTGCAGCCGTCCAGAATCTCCTGCAGCGTCAGAATTTTTCCGCCCGGAATACGAAACAGATTATAGGTAAGCGGGGGAACGTCCCTGCCGGATTTGGTCCGTGTGATGTAGAGATTGAGGCGGCCGGTATAGCTGTATTTGCTCGGGGCCGGAGGGGGCGGATCTGGGATGGACCGCGGCTTTTTCCTCCGACGCGAAACCACAGCGCAGACCGCCCCAAGAATCAAAAGCAGTACAAAAAGGGAAACCCCGATGATGACCGGCCGGTAATCGGGCGGCTCAGGAAGAGGGGGAGCCCCTTCCAAAGGAACCAACACGGTCTGCTGCGTGATGATGTTCGTATCCAGGTTATCGAATGAGATGTATATCGCCTTGGTTTTATCCGAAGAAACCTCCTCCTGAGGGGGAAGCGCCACAGAGCCTGCACGAATCGCCCCAGACCACGCCTGCCCATCCACCGTCCCGGTCAGGGAGCGGCCTTCAAAAACTGAGTCGGTAAGCACCTGGCGCTCCGGATTCTCAGCGTCATAGAAGGCTACGGAGATCTGTGCTGTCCGGTCATATGATACCGCGTCTTCATCCGCCGGCTCGGTATCCTCATAGCCGATACCGGGCGTCAGGATGATATGGTATTCTGTGATCACATCCACCTTGACCTGGCTGCCGGCCGCCCCCTGGAAGCTGACATGCACCTTTTCCGCGCTGGGGTGGTCCAGCTCCAGAAGCGTATAATGTGTGCCGGAGACCTGCCGTACACTCCCCGCGCTGAAATCTGCGTTCAGATTCCGAATGGGGCTGTCGCTGATAAATAAAAGCCTGGCGTTGGTTGCGTTGACGGTTGGGATCGTGATGTCGAGTTCTTCCGTCCCGCCATCGGCATCCACAACTGCCGCCGTTGTTTTTTTGATGTTCAGCTGCTCCAAAAGGATGGAGTCCACCGCCTGCTGAATATCCTCAGCCCTGGGGGCGTGGTAATTTGCGCCACCGGTCTCCGCCGACGCGGAAAAAATCGTGTTTGCCTTATTTTCCATATCAGCCCCAAGGCCAATTACATGGATCACAACTCCAGAGTTCTTTGCCTCTGTGACCGCATTTTCAAACTGACCGGAGGAAACCGCGGTTGCTGCGTCATCCTGCATTACAATTTCGCCGTCCGAAAGCATTACAACGGTTTTCTCGGACGCCTCTACCGTGTCCAGAAGCTCCAACGCCTTCGTAAGCCCCGTGCCTGCGTTGGTATAGCCGGTATAGCGGACGGAATCCGCCGCCTTCATAATGCTGTCCCGGCTTCCGCTGTCCGCCATGCCTTGTGCTGCAACTACGTCCGTGTTGTAGGCCACCACGCCGACAACGTAATTGGAAGGGAGGCTGTATATCAGCTGCGCAATGCTGTCGATTGCGAGACGGTTTCGGTCGTTGCCGTTCATGCTGTTGCTGGCATCCAGCGTAAAAACAACGGCTTTTTGAATGGAGCCGCTATTCTGCTGCGGCGGAGCGGAGGAACTCACTCCCTCTGCGGCCGCTGACTGGCATAATATCAACGGCGCCAAAACAGCTGCAAGCAACAAGGAAACGATGCGCTTCATAGGTTACGCCAACTCCTCCCTCTAATGTTCTGTTGTATGGTTATATTATCCCATCTATTCGACACTATTTTACAATATTTGTACAAAGAAGTCAATTAAAATCCGATATTCTTATATCATTTCACTTAGTAAATCATGGTTTTCTTTTTTTGGCTGAAATAGAGCCGCTTTTGGCTTGTCTTGCGTTTATTTTTTGCAAAAGCTGAACAATATCTATATTATTCTTGCTGACCCCTTGTTTGTTTTGTGGCGAAATGCACAAAAATATTTTTTACATCTTTCTCTTAACCAGTGGACAAAATGTGACGATGTAATATAATAATTGTGTTTTATTCTAAAATAAAGCATATAGCTATTGCGTTTCCAATCCAATTTCTTTTGAGAATTATAATTGGGGCAGCTTTTCTTTCTGGAATATGATGTTTTTACTATTTTTCCTACTTGCCTTGTTTTCTTTCTGCTGCATTTACTCGCACGGACACAGACAAAAGGCGGACGCCTTGGTCTGTGTTTTATTTTTGATTGAGCTGCGCAATACTGTATCTGCTAATCGCAAAACGTAAGGAGGAGCCTTGTGACATACGATTTACTGATGCTGATGTTTGACGACCCGCATGCGGAGGAAGTTGAGCGCTATTTGACCTCAAAACAAATTAAAGTGGTGCGGGAACATACGGTGAAGAAAGCGATCCAGTGCATTAGGTACAATTCATACCATTTCGTCCTGCTGGACCAGCGATTGGAAGGTGCCGACTTCCTGATGGATATTGTCTACCAGGGTTATTACGGGATATGCACTTACCTGATTGCCGCCGGAGAATTTCGGCATGCGGAGGAGCGTGCAGCCGTTTTGCGCAGCGGAGCGGATGTCTGCATCTGCGCTCCAGTTTCTCCCGATGAGCTCTACGAGCAGATCAGTGCAGTCACCCGCAGACAGCACCGGCAGATGCGGTATTCATTGGCCGGACCATCGTCGCTGCCGATTCTGAAATTTACAAACCTCTCGATTGACCCCATCCGAAATGCTGTGATGAGTTCGGGCCGCGAGATCCACTGTACGCCGAAGGAATTTGATGTGCTGTATCTGCTGGCGACCTATGCAGGGCACATATGTTCGGCTCAATATATCTATGAAGCCATATGGAAGGCGCCCTATGCACATTCCGGAACCAGCATCTCCGACTGTATTTCCTCACTCCGGAGGCGTTTGGGCAGTAACCAAGGTTATATCGAAACAGTCTACGGGCGGGGATACCGCTTTATTGACTTTTGGGAAGAAAGATGTCGATAATCTCCAATCTTTCTCCTGAATTTCTCAAAGTTATTCCGAAGTTTACCCTTTATAATATAATTGCAAATAATCGCTTTTATTTTGTCAAATATGAGTAAACGGAGGGACGACACAGTGAGAGTGCAGAGTGCGCAAAGACTTCGTGGATCACATAATGCAGACGCCGCAGCCGTGAGCGCTGCGGCGTTTCGCTATTCGACGCTATTCGACATCCCTCCGAATCGACCGCCGCCATTCCCGCCGCCACATCAAGTTAGGGGGAAAATCATCTGATAGAGACAGGAGGGGAAATGAACCCATGCTGGAAGCAAGGAAAAAGGTAGAAGCAGAGTTGAAAGAATATCCCATGCTGAAAAGAAAAGAAACCATACTGGAATACGAGAGCCAACATCCCCAGCACGTAACGGAGCATGAGGTGATCGGCGCACTGGCATTATCTCATTCCGTGCAGGAAATGGCCGGATCAGCTGGTTATATATCGGACAAAACCATGCGGATTGCCCTTCAATTTCAGGATGAAACCGAACGCCTCAACCGGGATGCATCTTTTGAAATCGCCCAAGAACTGTTCAATGTCAGGCGGAAAATGAAGAAATTGGAGTTCTATGTTTCCCAGATTCCGCCCAAGCAGGCCGAAGTGATCCGAAAGCATTATTTTGAGGAGTATAGCTGGCCGGCGCTGCAGAAGGAACTTCATGTCTCCTCCCGTACCTTGATCAACCGCAGGGACGAGGGCCTCAACGAGCTGGCAACCATGTACCAGTACATGGAACAGGTAACACAGTCCTCGAAAAAAACGCCAGAACAAAACGGGTAGATTTCCACATGGACTCGTCCTGTCAGACGGCACTTGCATAACTGCAAGAGAAAGAGCCTGCTGTGACCCGTAAAAATATCGGGTCACAGCAGCTTTTTTGTTGTAAAATAGTTCCCGCCTGAGCATGAAATATTTTACAATCGGCCCTTTGCGCTTTTTCCTGCGGCGTCTCCACACCGCTGTCAGCGAATCCACCAGGGGCGCCCTGCTGTTTATTCGGCAGGGCAGAGGGGAGCTGTACTCATGAAGATCGTATCCTGGAACGTAAACGGCCTCGCCGCCTGCAAGCGAAAGGGCTTTTTGCGCGTCCTTGCCAGGTCAGGCGCGGACATCTTCTGCTGCCAGGAGATCAAGACCCGGTGCCCCATCTCCACCCCAGGGTACCTCCAGTTCTGGGATCCGGCCAAACGCCAAGGCTACTCCGGAACGCTGACACTTGCCCGTAAGGAGCCGCTTTCCGTTCGGTATGGCATGGGGATTCGGGAATTTGACGTGGAGGGCCGCCTAATCACTCTGGAATATGACGGCTTCTATGCCCTGAATGTCTATGTCCCAAACTCCCAGAGCGGCCTGGCTCGCCTGGAGTACCGGACTGCCTGGGATGCCGCCCTGCGGGAGTTCCTGCTCACACTGGACAAGCCGGTGATCCTGTGCGGCGACTTCAATGTGGCGAGGGAGCATATCGACATC
>OAWV01000205.1_pt1 | contig 53261 bp, 58 predicted proteins | sample 1495551 | NCBI WGS metagenome assembly OAWV01 (sample SAMEA2580245, study PRJEB22360) | human gut metagenome | biome: human gut; feature: human-associated habitat; material: faeces | place: Denmark | collected 2008/2010 | reverse complement strand
AAGCATAAAAATAGGCAGCAAGAAGTCTGTAAAGACCAAAAACGAAGTGGAAATATCTCTTTCATTTGAAAAAAGTGTCTATTTCCATTAGTTTTTAATGCGCTCATTTTTATGCTTTTTGACATCCATATTATAAACCAAAGAGCCAAAACATCATAGATACAAAGACCTAATTCCACAATTTTCGCCTTATTTTATCGCATTTGAAAGACTAAATTCACCTTTTTATTTTCGCCTTTCAGAAGTGGAACTTAACTTTTCAATTGAGCAAAGCTTTTTTGATTGTTCAAATCAGGACAATTTTCTAACCGGCTTATCAATTTTATGATATGATAAAAAGGAAGAGGAAAGAGGTTTTCTTATGGATGTAAAAGCATTGTCTTATTATGTAGCAATCGTCGACCAAAAAAGTATCAATAAGGCTGCGGAGCTGCTTTACATCAGCCAGCCTGTCCTCACCCGTACGGTCAAAGCGTTGGAAAAAGAATTGGGTGTCCAGTTGTTAATCCGCAATAATCACGGAATTGAAATAACGCCCGTAGGCCAGAACCTGTATTATTATGCCCGCAGCATTCTTTCCCAGTTTGAGGAAATTGAACGGCTGAAGAAAACATTTGGTTCCTGCATCGAAACCCGGCTGCGTGTTTCCACCGCGATGATCCTGCTTCAGGATTCGATTATCCAAAAGTATTTTTCTTCTGTGAACAGCGATCATTCATTTATCGACATTCGGGAAACGGGCATTGAAGAAGCGATCAACAATGTCCGCAATCAGGCCTCCGAGATTGCGATCCTGGCCCTGAACACCGTCCAGTATCGGACATTGCAGAGAGTTTGCAAGATTCATGAGCTGGAAATGCATGTCATTGACAAAGGCTCAGTTTATGTTCATTTATCGCAAAAGCATGCGTTAGCCCAAGCGGACACCGTGAAAGCTTCTTCGTTGTTGTCGATGATCTATCTGCATACTCCGGAAGACTTCTTCACCCGCCTGAATTATACCGTCAAAATCGGTGATACTGAGCTTTCTCAATTCAAACGGATCATCACAGTCAACAACTATCATACGATCATCAACTTGCTGAAACACAGCGATGCCTTCATGTTCGGCAACCGCTGGCAGATTGAAGATCTCAAAAAGGGCGGAATTGCCAGCATTCGTCTGGAAGATGGTCATATTCAGCGTCATCTGGTTTGGCTGCATCGTCAGCGGCAGACCTTATCTGATGAAGCCCGTTTATTCCTGAACCTATTCCTCGCCCCGCTGAATCAGTCCATTCCAGCAAAAGCATAACCAGGTTATACTTTATTGGCATTACCCAAAATCGACATTTCCCCCTATAATGAAAGCGTGGACATAATATACTGATTATTATGAGGAGGAATATTATAATGAACAAAAAAACAATTCTTGGTTTATTAACCGGCGCCGCCATCGTCGCCGCTACAACAGGGTCTTATGCAGCATGGGATAAGTTGACAGTTAGCTCCGTATCAGGAACTGTGAGTATTTCAAAACCTGTACAATTAACGGCAACAGCTAACATTCTTAAAACTGATGAAGCGCAAAGAACTGTTGGTTCTGATGTTGGCCAAACAGTACCAGCCACATTGCCTGTTACAGTGGATACCGCCGATCATACAGATTTAAAATTAGACGCAGTTGGAGCTGCGGCTACGTTAGATGGAACTTCTATTGAGAGTAGCCAAATTACTACTGAAATATATAAAGCAGGGGTAAAGGTTGAAGATTCCACTCCAATCGTTGACGGAGCTTATGATATTAAAGTCACTGTAGAATTAAACGATGCTGATGCTGACAAAATAAACACAGCAGGTGAATTAACAGTAAGCGTTGGAGCAGCATTATCACAAAAAACTTCTGAATAATAAATTATACTCGGCCATCTTCGGATGGCTTTTTTAAAAGAATCTTTCATAACCTGTCGAATACTGGTAGAATAAAGATAATTGTGGGGACGAAAACATGGGAACTAAGAAAAAATGGAGAGTAAAACCAAAGATCATAAATTGGATATTCCGATTGATTTCTTTTGTTTTGTTCTGTTATATTCTTGGAATGTTATTTTTCCCCGATACGATGATCAATCTGACTGGATTTCAGTTTTATACTGTATTGAGCGGCAGTATGGAACCAAAGATTCCTACTTATTCCTTAGTCTTGTCAAAAAGCATTAAATCGGATGACGAATTAGTGCCGGGGACAATCATTACCTTTCACGCCAATCGTTTAGGGGAAGATACGGTGCTGACGCATACGTTGGCCAAGACGGAAGTGGAATCGGATGGACGGGTACGTTATTACACGCAAGCCTATGCGTATGAGGGATTGGATGAATATCACACGTACCGTCAGGATATCGTCGGAATCTACGTGATGCATGTCCCCTTTCTTGGAAAAATCGCATTCTTCTTCCAGAGTCCTTATGCTTGGTTCATGATACTGATCGTTGTTGTGATTCTGTTCTTGTCATGGATCGTGGAACTGTTGATGGAGCGCAATGAACTGGTCGGTAAAAAGAGTGCGGATAAGCTTACAGGGGATCTGAAAGAGATTGAACAGGCTGAGTTTGTCTTTGACAGTACGACGATTCAGAATTCATCTCTGGTGGTAAAGGGTCTGGTTGTTTATCAGGGACAGTGGCAGACGCCGCTTGCCCGAATTGATTTCATGAATGAGAAATATGAGATTCTGGATACCGCCTTGCTGTATCTGCGGCCAAAGAAGTCCAAGATGGATCACAAACTGAAATGGGTGGCGATTGTCAAGTATGACAAGAAGATCAAATATCAGGATGCGCATCTCTATTCCTTGGATTATCCGTTGACGGAGCTTGAGAAAAAACGGCTGAAAAAAACGATCAAGAAAAACAATCGGAAGTTAAAAAAAGCAAAGCACAGGGCAGTCTGAAAAAAGACTGCCTTTTTGATAGATGGGAGTAAGAAAACGCGTCAGCCCATGACTTCGTTTTCTTCTTCGACGAATTCGTACAAATTCATAGCTTCAAAATCGCAGAATTCAGCAATGGTCATATTGAAACCCAGCGCTAATTGATGAATTGTTGCAATTCCTGGGTTTTTCGTATGTCCTTTGATGATGTTTTCTAATGTCGACGTGCTGACGCCTGACATCTCCGATAATTTGTAGTATGAAATGTTACCTCTTTGTTTGCATAGTTCTTTGATTCGATTGGAGATTAATGTGACGTATTCCATGATTCAGCTTCCTTTCTTTTGTTTTTTGCGGTTCTATGATAGCAACGTCATTTCCCAATTATTCCCATATTCGGGAATAGATTGCATCAAGGTAATTGATTCTGAAAGAATAGCTGAAAAAGAGGTCAAAGAATGAGTTGAATAATTAACGATAAGTAAGGATTTCATAAGTTTTTATCATGAAGAAACTGCCGAGAAAAATAAAGTTGTAAACTTTGTCTGTTCTCAACGGATTTCTGATTAATATCAATTACAACATCTATCACTCTCTATTTTCCAGTATTATTAGGCCGTTGTCTATTGAATATTTTCCAAACTTTTATTCTTTTTTAAACTGCGTTTTTCAATTAACCGTGGAAATGAGGAATACGTTGCTGAAAGAATGAGAAAACCAACATGGACAAAAGAAAAACTCTGCTCATCCCATTGCCATTGCTTTGGGAGAAGCAGAGTATCGTTTGAGAATAACTATTCTTCAGTAATTTCGACTTTGGTCATGACATCGCCATTGCGCATTGCCCGAACAGCACCAAGATTATCGGTCACCTGACCAAAAACCGTATGAACACCGTCCAGATGCGGCTGCGGATCGTGACAGATGAAGAACTGACAGCAGCCGGTATCCTTGCCGCGATGAGCCATCGACAGCGCTCCCGCAACATGTTTATGCGGATTATTTTTTGTTTCGCATGGAATCGTGTAGCCTAAATCGCCTGCCCCTGTGCCGTAAGGACAGCCGCCCTGGGAAACAAAATGGGGAATGACACGATGGAAAGTCTTACCGTTATAATACCCTTCTTTAATCAGCTTAACGAAGTTAGCGACGGTGATCGGCGCTTCGTCCGGATACAGCTCAAATGGAATTTCTGCTCCGTTAGCCATTGTAATTTTACCTTGAATTAAACCCATAGTTTGTTCGCTCCTTTTCTTTCTTTTTTATTTTACTCTATTTCCGAAATCCTTGCATCAAGATTTGATATCGAAATGACAGCACAGGATTGTCTGCGGTGTACCCATGATCATCGTTTGTCCGACTGGATCTTCAACAAACCCGCAGCGTTGATAAAATTGACGGGCATTTTGATTGGATTTCAGAACCCAGCAAAGAATCCTTCGGTATCCGCGCTAACGCAGCTGTTCGATCCCAGCTTCAATCAGCTGCCTGCCGATTCCCTGATGCTGAAATTGCGGAAGAAGGTACAAAGCTGCGATTTCGCCGCATTTTTCTCCCGCTTCTTCTGCCTCGCTGATCCGCACAAAACCGATGATCTGGCCGTCTTGTTCCGCCAGCCAGATGGAATCGCAGCCATTCTGACTGAAAATGTTATAACTGTGTTCAGGCGTGCGGGTTTTCAAAAATTCAGGATCGATCAATCCCGCATAGGCAGCCTGCCAGCTCAGCGAATGAACATTGGCCAGACCCCAGGCGTCCTGGGGAATGGCTTTACGAATCATCCTCATTTTTTAGTTTCCTCCATCCAATTCTGAATGTCCTGTTCGATGAATGTAAACGGGCGCGGGCCTTGATCCAGAATGACTTGGTAAAAAGTCTTCAAGTCGAATTGATCCTGCAGCGCTTCGCGGGCCTGATCGCGCAGCTGTTCCATTTTCATCTCGCCTACGCCATAGGGCAGCAAGACGCCGGGATTGGCAATCAGATCCAAATAGATCTGCTCTGCCGCCTCAGCATAACCGAAATGGCTCAGATAACCTGCCAGATCATCCTGACTCCAGCCTAAGCCGTTCACGCCTAAATCGCACAGACATTGCAGATAATAACCGTACATGGCATTGATCTGCAGGGCTTCAATCAGAGCTTCATCCGTAATCCCCAGCCAGCGGTAAGCTTCTAAGGCAATGATCTCGGCCCAGCCTTCCGTATAAGCAATTTCAGAAAGCAGACGGCGGATCGGGTGCGGATCGGTGGTTTGGAAATAATTGTGTTGGTAACAGTGGCCAGGAAATCCTTCATGAGCCAGCGTTAACCACAGGGTTTCAGCTTTATCCTGATAAGCCGGATTGACCTTGATGATATTTTCAGTTTCCTGATCCAGCGGCGGGATCAAATAATAAGCAATGGTGTTTTCACTGGCGATGCTGGCATCCAGATAGCTGACAGTGTAACGAATCTGCGGAATTTCCGGAACGATTTCCGTCATTTTCTTTTGATATTGCTGCAACAGTGTTGTAGCTTCCGTAAGCGGGAATTCTACATTTTCAAGCTTATCGAGAAGCTGGGGATCTTGTTGGAGCAAAGTTTGCATCCGCTGCAGTTTCTGAAGCATGAAGCTTTCCAGCTCGCTGGCCAGTTCTAAAATCGTTTGATCGCCGGCGGTTTTGGACTGCATTAACAGCTGATAATACGCCTGCCCTTGTTCGCCATAGGTCGCAGCCAGGCCGCCCTGTCCCTTGGCGCTGCCGCGCAGCTTTTCCAGTGTATCGCGGACATAATGAAGGCTCGGCAGATAACTTTCTTTCATGATCTGTTCATTTTTATCAGCATAGTTTTGACGCTGGTCAGCGCTTAAAGCTTCCAGTTCGCCTAACTTCTCTGCAAAATTAACAATCAAAACATTATCATCGACCTTTTCCACAAACCGGTCGATTTCGGCCAGGGTGCTGTCCAAAGCGCTGTCCTGCAGGAAATATCCGCGCTCGGCCTGGGCTTGCGTATACGTCAGGGCTTCATTCAGATACCGTTCAACATCGGCTAACAGTGTTAGATACAGCTGAACATCGGCTTCCGAAGTGATTCTGAATTCCAGGAAGTTCTGGTTTAAGGCGCTGATCAATCCTTGATTCGGCTCAAATAAAAACTGCAGCGGAGCATAGCGGGTCATGGCTAAAGATTGTTCAAGATCCCGCTTTAGGAGCTGATAGTTCAGCTGCTGAACGGGAGTAAGGGTATCCGGATCAAACTGCTGCAAATTGTTCAATGCGGCTTCCATGGCTTGTTTATTTTCAATCTCGCTGGCTTCACTCAGACTGCCCAGCGTGGTTGGAACATCCTGAATCCCCAGCGCTGAAGGATCCGTCAGTGAAAAGTGCAGAGTCAGTCCGTCCTGTGTCAGCTGACGGCGGGTTTCCTCCATGAGAAATGCATCAAAGGCTTTTTGAACTTCTGTAACTGCTGCCTGTGCTTCCGGTGCTGGAGCCGCTTGCTTTTTAGATTGAAACAGCGCGCAGCCGCTGCCGGATAAAAGCAGCAGTGCCGTTGTGAGTATCAGTCCGATTTTCCTTAGCGTCATATTCTTCCTTCTCCTTTAGATGACGGAAACCCCGTCATCCTTAGTGTAGCATCTAAACCGGCAAACCATACCTCACTAACGGCGCAGACTGACTTCACTTAAATCCCAGACGGTATCAGCCAGATCGCTGTAAAATTCTTTTTCATGGCAGACCAGCAGAACCGTTCCCGGATATTCGGCGATAGCTTTGTGCAGTTCGTCTTTGGCATCCTGATCGAGATGATTGGTTGGTTCGTCGAGAAACAGCACATTATAAGGGGTATTCAGCAGCTTGCATAAACGCAGCTTAGCCTGTTCCCCGCCCGAAAGCACCATGACCTGACTTTCAATCTGATCGGTGGTTAATCCGCAGCGGGCCAAAGCACTGCGGATTTCATATTGAGAATAGGCCGGATAAGTTTCCCACAGCTCTTCAATGCAGGTGCGGCGAATCGGCTCGGTGATTTCCTGTTCAAAATAACCGATTTCCACATGCTCTCCCAGCTGGACGGTGCCTTCAAGCGGTTCGATTAAGCCCATCAGGCTTTTCATCAGCGTTGTTTTTCCTAAACCGTTGGCACCGGTGATGACAATTTTCTGGCCTTTTTCCAGCACCCGATTCATCGGTTTGGAGAGTGGTTCATCATAACCGATGACCAAATCGCTAGCGGAAAAGATGACCTTGCCCGGCGTTTTCCCCATTTGAAAGCGGAAGGTCGGCTTGGGTTTCTCTGCACTCAGCTCAATTCGTTCCATCTTAGCCAGCTTTTTCGCGCGGGAATTGGCCATGCCGCGGGTAGCGACGCGGGCTTTATTGCGGGCTACAAAATCCTCCATGCGGGCGATCTCCTGCTGCTGCCGCTGATAGGCCGATTCCAGCGCCAGTTTGTTCTGCTCATACAGACGATGAAATTCATCAACATTGCCGACATAGCGGGTCAGGCGGCAGTTTTCCACATGGTAGACGAGATTGACGACCTCGTTGGTAAACGGCAGATCGTGAGAAATCAGAATAAAAGCATTCTCATAGTTCTGCAGATAAGTTTTCAGCCATTGAATATGCTGTTCGTCAAGATAGTTGGTCGGCTCATCCAAAAGCAGGATATCGGGTTTTTCCAACAGCAGTTTCGCCAGCAGGATCTTGGTCCGCTGACCGCCGGACAATTCGCTGACATCCCGATCCAGACCGATATCGCTGAGTCCCAGCGCCTGCGCGACTTCCTCAATCTTGACGTCAATCTGATAAAAATCATGGTGTTCAAGCGTGTCCTGCCATTCACCGATCTGTTCGAGCAGTTCATTCATTTCTTCTTCCGTACACCCCATCATCTTCGCATAGCCATCGTTGATCTGCTTCTCTATATCAAATAAGTCAGCGAAGGCCTGGGCCAGCGCATCATGAATGGTCATGCCTTTTTCCAAAACCGCATGCTGATCAAGATAACCGACCTTCACGTTCTTGCTCCAAATGATCTTGCCTTCCTCCGGTTCCAGCTTGCGCGTAATGATTTTCATAAACGTGCTCTTGCCTTCGCCGTTGGCGCCCAATAAACCGACGTGTTCGCCTTTCAGCAGACGAAACGAAACGTCTTCAAAAATACTGCGGCCGCCAAAGCTGTGGCTGCAGTGCTCCAGCGTTAAAATACTCATACTCTAATCCTTCCTTAGTTTTATAAGATAACGGATTCAGTGTACCCAATGGAATCCGGGTTGTCAATTCTATCCTGAAAATCCCGCGGAATGAAGTGCATCTTCTGAAAAGTGTGAAGTAAGAGGAAAAGGGAAACATCCAAATAAATCCTAGATCCATATCTCATAGATTTGTCTTCCCTTTGATCGACCTAATGAAAAAGCTGCCTGTACGGCAGCAAGATCCCAAACAGATCCATTTTCGTCAATTACTCAATATTCTTCAATACAGCCAGCTGACGCTGCAGTTCGGAAATTGTTGCCTGTGAGGTACGCACCTGTTCCAGCCAGTTTTCCACATCCGGCATATCGCGGTTTTCTTCCCGTGCTGAGGCATAAGTCCGGCCAATTTCCAGATAGGCGGTATTCAGCATATCCTCATACGTTTTCAGCTGCCGTTTCAGTTCAATCTGGCGCTTGGTCTGATCCAGCTTGTCCTTAGCCAGCTCCGTGCCTTTTTCCGCAGCCTGCGTCACGTTTTGAACAATCTTTTCCGCCTGCTTTTTGAAATCCATTTTCGATTCCTCCCTTACCGATTTTTAAACGAAAGCATTTCGATGAACAGCGCAATGCCTCCTAATATACAATATGCCGCAATCAGCGTCGTGAGCACGATCGCCGAACTTAACGGACTGATCAGAAAACCGATGCCGGCAAGGATCGAAAGCAAACCGCCCAGAATCGCCATTCCTGAGCCTGCGACATGGAAGTAATTTAACTTCATCGCATAATCCAGCTTATGAATTCCAATCAGCAGCGCACTGATCCCCAAAATGAAAGACAGCATCGTGATGACCTGCGCGGCATCCGCACGCAGAAGCAGCACTGCGATCACCAGATCCAAAAGACCCCGAACAATCGTCAGGCTCTGGCGAAACAGGGTGCTGGTGGAAAGGTAATCAACGATTTCCAGAATTCCGACCAGACCTAAGATCACGGCGATTCCCCGCTCAATCCACAGAACAATCGATTGCGGACAGAGCAGCAGCGCAATTCCCAACAGGACTAACGCAGCAGCCAAACCTAACCCTAAGCGGCGCAAAGACCGCAGCTTGCGGTTAATTTTATTCTGCATTTCGTAAAAGCTTTCCTGCTGTCCAGAATTATAGATAAACATAAAACCTCTCCTTATTTTTTACTACGTATTTCTAACTTCCATTATTGGCTTCTTTAACGTCTCTGTCAACCGGCAGAAACGTAGTAAGCTCAACAGCTTAACAGCTCGTCAATCAAATCAGCAACCCCTTCCTCTTGACAGCTTGCCAGCTGCGGCCAGCCGCGGTCTTTCAGCGATTGCGAAGCATTGGCAACGATGTACGGATGGCCGACGATTTCCAGCATACTGATGTCATTTTCACTGTCGCCGACGGCATACAGTTCGTTCAGATCCAGCTTCAGCTTCTCTGCCAAAGCCTGAACGCCGGCAGCTTTGGTCTGATGCTGATCGTGAATTTCAAGCAGCAGAGAACTGGTGCGTACTAGATGCAGGCCAAGGAATTCCGGCTGCAGTTGATGCTGCAACATTGTAACCTTCGCTTCATCCGTTTCATCAATAAACATCAGCAGCTTAACAACCGCCTGTGGATCAATTGACTTCCGGCGCACAACCTTAGGATCTTTCAAAAATTCCAGATGATCAATTTGATCCTGTGGCATGCGTCGATTAACGACAATTTCATCTAATGTATACACATAATAAGGAATAAACAGAGCATCCATAACCTCCATGCATCGCTCGCTGCGTGCTCCCACACAGGCCAGCCGTTCAAAGTGGCCGGTGGAAGGTTCTGCCAGAACTCCGCCGTTGGAAGCGATATGCCAGCCTTCCCGCATATTCAGCAAAGCAATCAGATCATCCAAAGCACAGGCATTTTTGCCGCTGGCAAATACCAGCCGGTGCCCCCGGGCCAGCCAGCGGCGTAGCGCTGCTTCGCTGCGGGGCTGCAGTTCCTTCATGGCTTCAATCAGCGTATTGTCAATATCCAGAATTAATGTTTTCGGCATGATTTCTCTCTCCTTTTATATTTTTTTCTTGGCAGGTTGCTCGTTAGAATTATTTTACCGTTTTTTCTGCAATTATGCTACACTATCCACAGAAAAGAGAGGTTGTTCCTTATGATTCCATTCCTATGTCCGGTCTGCGGTCTGCCGTTGGCGCTGAACCAGTCCGTTTATCAATGTGAAAAACGCCATAGCTATGATCTGTCGCGTTTTCATTATGTCAACCTGATCCGTTCGTCAAAAAAGATTCATGGCGATAATGCTGAAATGGTGAAGGCGCGGACACGGTTTCTGCGCAGTCAGGCGTATCAGCCGCTGAAAGCAAAACTCACTGAGCTGATTCAGGCTGAAAATCCCAGCGCGGTTCTGGATTCAGGCTGCGGCGAAGGGTATTATACTGAACTGTGTGAAACGTTGGAAAATTGTGAATGCTTTGGTGTGGATTTGTCCAAGGAAGCCTTAAAACAGGCTGGACGCAGCTGTCCTTCCGTACGGTTTGCCGCGGCCTCTGTCTTTGAACTGCCGCTGCCGGATCATTCGTTGGATCTGATTTGGTCTTGTTTCGCTCCGCTGGCCCTGCGTGAGAATACCCGTGTTTTGAAAGATCAGGGTAAGCTGATCGTCGTGGGACCTGGTCCGCGGCATTTATGGGATTTGAAAAAGGTTATCTATGATACACCCTATCTCAATCCGCAGGAAACCCTTAGCTCGCCGGATTTTGAACTGATTGATGAACAGACATTAAGCTATACAATTCAGCTGGATACAGCCCAGCAGATTCAGGATCTCTTTACCATGACTCCGTATTATTACAAAACCTCAATTCAGGATAAGCAGAAGCTGGAAGCTCTGAGCCAGCTGAGCACCGAGGTCGAATTCAACCTGCGGACGTTTCAAAAGAAATCAGCCTGAATCCTAAAGTCGTGAACAAGCGTCAGTTAACATTACCCGGGAAATAATCGAGGTGAAAATTCAATGCTTATTACCTTAGCTTCCGCCGTGTCCGCAACAGGACAGATCTTGCGTAACCTGAAACAGATTGAAAAGATTTTGAGCGAACATCCCGATCAAGATTTTGTACTGTTTGGTGAGGCGTTTATCCAGGGCTTTAACAGTCTGAATTTTGATCCTGACCAGGATCGGCAGTTTGCTCTGGATCACGATTGCGAAGTTCTGCAGCGTTTGCAAAGCTTGGCAAAAACATATAACTCTGGCCTTGGCGTCGGTTACCTGCGTTTTCACAACGAAGTATGGACAAGCAATTACCTGGTGATTTCCAAGCAAGGAGAAATTTTGCTCGACTATGCGCGGATGTCGCCGGGATGGAAACTTCCGGAAGCGGATCCGTTGGTCTATCATGAAGGAAAGCAAAGCGGCATCTTCTCTTATCAGGGAAAACAGATCGGCGTACTGCTGTGCGGTGATGGCTGGACGAACGATGTTGTTTCTGCATTGAAAACACAGCGGCCGGATTTTGTTTTCTGGCCGGTATATGTTTGTTTCTCTTTGCCGCAGTGGCTGCAGGAACAAGTTGAAGCCTATGCCGTTCAGGCAAAGAACTTCGCCCGACATGTTTTTCTGATCAACAATCTGGACGAACCTGATACGGCCTATCCGTCGCTGGGCGGCGCTTTCTATTATCGAAATGGACAAATTCACGACCAACTCGCCTTAAATAAGGAAGGCTGTCTGACGCTTCAACTGGACGATGAATCATGATGCCGGATTTATTCTAAAAAGCTGGCTGAAACCGCTTTGAAGTCCTCCTTCACTTCGATGCTGTTCTTCACTTTTTCAATAGTACAGAGTGAAAATTCACATTTCATTCACTCATCCATGTGAAAATTCACTTTTGCTTGACACACAAATTGAAGTCTTGGATTTCTCCTCGAAAGTGAATTCAGGACTTTTATACTTGAGTTGTTATGGATTTTTACAGGGACTGTGCGGAACATCTAGGATCCAGCTCCTATTTTCAAGACTTATTCTTATGCCCCAGAAAACGCTTGAGGAGCCTTGCTTCTTGAACATCTGCACCATGGTGACAGGTTCATCCTCAGAGAGCTTGTCCTAATCGATCTGACACTTATCACAGAAGCATCTTCAGCATTCCTCAATCGGATTGCTTTTATGTTTCGTACAACGCAACAGACGCAGCATCTTCTTGCCGCTGAAGGCAGGCCCATTCGATGGGTGCCAATTCGGCGGCGTTCCGGAGGTTTTCAGGGATGGAGCGGAGGTTTCTATTCGGGTCTTCGTTAACCGCTACTCCCTTTCAATGGCGGATCGTTGACTTTTCATTCCATCTTGTATACAAGGTTGTTGAACTTCTTGCATAAACTTGCTACAATAGGGACATAGAGAGGAGATTTCTCATGAACTTTGCAAACTATCCTGAACTGACCGACACTGAACTGAACGAGGCGATCCATTACGCTGTCGAGCAGGTCCGCAGCGGCCTGAACGACTTCACCACCAGTATGAAGTATCCCAACAGCGTCAACAATTTCTATCCGCAGATGGACAATACCGAATGGACCAACGGTTTCTGGACCGGCGAGGTCTGGCTGGCCTATGAAGCCACAAAGGAAGACTGCTTCAAACAGACCGGCTTAACCCATGTGGACAGCTTTTTAGACCGTGTCAACCGCAACATTGTTCTGGAACATCATGATTTAGGCTTTCTGTACTCCCCTTCCTGCGTCGCGGCTTATAAGCTGTTAAAAGATGAAAAAGCCAAAGAAGCGGCATTAAAAGCCGCCGACAAGCTGATCACCCGGTTCCAGGAAAAAGGCGGATTTATCCAGGCCTGGGGACCTCTAGGCGCCAAGGATAATTACCGACTGATTATTGACTGCCTGCTGAATCTGCCGTTATTGTACTGGGCTACCGAAGTCAGCGGCGATCCAAAGTATCGTGAAATCGCATTGAAGCATATTCATACGGCGTTAAGCGTTGTCATCCGCCCGGATTACTCAACCTATCATACCTATTTCTTTGATCCGGAAACCGGCAAGCCGTCGCATGGTGTTTCGCATCAGGGCAACCGGGCTGAATCAGCCTGGGCCCGCGGACAGAGCTGGGGTGTTTACGGTCTGGCGATCAGCTACAAGTATACCCGCAATCCGGAATATCTCGATCTGTTCCGGCATGTTACGAAATATTTCATCGATCATCTGCCAAGTGATCTGATCCCGTATTGGGACTTCGATTTCACCGATGGCAGCGATGAACCGCGCGATTCCTCTGCCAGTGCCATTGCCGCCTGCGGCATGCTGGAAATGGCGAAGTATGTGGAAAAAGCGGAAGCCGATCAGCTGATCAGCGATGCTAAACGGATGATCAAAGCGTTATACGATCACTGTGCGGTCAAAGATCCGAAAATTTCCAACGGTCAGCTGCTCAACAGCACTTATTGCCGCAGCACGCCGACCAATGGCTGCCGTCAGCATGGCGTCGATGAATGCTGCAGTTGGGGCGACTATTTCTACTTTGAAGCCCTCACCCGCTTAAGCAAAGATTGGGAAATGTACTGGTAATTCTGATTTGTTTCATGAACAGCGTCATTCACGGGCGCTGTTTTTCTTTACTGCACAGATACAGCCGATAATCCGCAAAATAATGCAGCTTCTGATCCAACCGGCTGGAAATCAAAATGATCTTTACTTTACGTAGCCGCAGTTCCTTTACACATTCAAGCATGTAGCTGGAAATACCGGCATAGGAAACGACCAGCGCGGCGCTGCCTGCTTCGGCACTGCTGCACACCAGCCGTCCATCAGCGAATTCCGACGGCACATGAATATTGACGCCGATTTCCTGCAGCTTCTGCATCAAGCTTTGTCCAATCAGAAGATTGCTTCCGCTGCCGATGAAAAAGATCCGCGGCGCCTGCGTCAGAACCGAAACAACGGCCTTGAATTCCTGAATATCGAGCATTCTTATCGTGTCGTCAATCGTCTGCTTATAAACATTAGCCAGGCTGTTTGTCAGACTTTCCAGACTGTCATCCGCACCAAACGGCATACTGAAATCCACATTTCGATAGCGGCTGAGTTCCTCATTCAGCTCTTTGGACAAGCGCAGCTTCAGTTCGTTAAAGCCTTTGACCTCCAGTTTTCGGCACAGCCGAAAAACGCAGCTGACAGAAACATGGCAGCGCTCAGCCAGCTGATGATAATCCATGCCTACGGCCTCTGTTGTCTGGTTAAGCAGATATTCCGCGATCGTCCGTTCATTCGCGCTCAGCGAATGCGCATTTCTCAACCGTTCCCGAATATTCATAAGCGTCCCTCTTTCATTATAGAAAGTGTGTCTGGTTTTGCAATCAGAACGACAGAAATGAAAATTTTTTTTCAATCAATCGCATCATTTTGACAATCAATCAAAATCCTTTCTCAACAAATAGGTAAAGTCTGTTCACGAAGAACCCCTTGGTTATAATGAAGACAGAGACAAGGAGATGAGTTTATGCTTGGAATCCTGATTTGCGGACATGGCCGCTTTGGTGAAGGGCTGATTGAAGCGTCAGAAATGCTCTGCGGGCCGCAGCCTTATCTGCAGGCTTTGAACATTGATCTGAGCGACGATCTTGAGCTATGCCGCCAACGGCTGGGCACTCAAATTGAAGCCTGGCAGCCGGATACCGATGAGATTTTATGTTTATGCGATATGCAGGGTGGTTTCCCCATGGAAGTCTGCCTTGTGCAGCTGCCGGATCAGAAGGTCAAGATCATCACCGAAGCAACGCTGACTTTACTGACTTATCTGCTGGTTCATCGTAACGGCAGCCAGTCCGTGCAGCAGTTAGTCAACAATGCGCTGCTGGAAGCCAAAGAAGCGATCCATGTCATCGACCCGCAGATCTTATTTGCGGATCAGAGAGGAGAAGAATCATGAGTATTGTAAACATCCGGATTGATGAACGCTTAATCCATGGTCAGGTAGCCGCCTATTGGACCAACATGCTGAACGTCACCCGTATTCTGGTTATCGACGATTTGGCAGCCAAAGATGATATTCAGAAAATGGCTTTGAAAATGGCTTGCCCTTCCACGGTGCGATTATCCATTTTGTCTGCCCAGCGCGCTGTCGAGCGACTAAATGAGAACGCCTATGACAAGGATCGGCTGATGATCGTGATGCGCGGTCCGGCAACGGCCAAGGAGGTTCTGGATTTAGGCTACTTTATGCCAACGATCAATGTCGGCAACATTTCCAACAAGCTAGGTTCAACGCGGATTAAACATACTGTCTGCGTTACACCGCAGGAAGCTGAGATTTTCCGCTATCTTGAATCCAAAGGCGTCAAAATCACGATTCAGATGGTTCCTTCAGATGAGAAGCTGGACTTCATGCCGATGATTACCCACATTCATTGATCCCTTTTTTCCATAAGTGCGCTTGAAAGCGTCAAACCCAGTCTGGCTGCAACCTGGACTGGGTGTTTTATTATTTCAGCTTTTTCAAACGGAACTCGATTCAGCAGCGGCTTTAATAAGCCACTCGAACATGATCTCCGCTGCTTTGACTTTCATCACTCAGCAAAGCCTGGATCCAGCGTTTCCAGATCGTATCCGGACCGCTTGTCTGCCATGTTTGATATCCAGGATGCTGAAGCAGCTCGGCGCGGACTTGATCCAGCTGACCCTGGCGATAGCTGAGCATGGTCTGCTGGAACAGATCCTCCATCGAAGCGCGCTGTTCCTCGGTCAATTCCACATCCTTCAGCGTCGAGTCAAGCGTGTTTTGGTTGACTGCCCGCTGCGCGGCATAGGAATAAGCATAAAAATCAAGCAGATCCGGGTTGGATGATCCCTGGTCTTGAGCCCAGGCGGCAACGTCGATGGACTGCTGCGTGTACTGCAGCACGGCCTCGGTGCTGATCACAATTTGACCATAGGTGTTGGGCCAGGCAATCGGCATCGGCAGAACAATCTCGGTCAGGCTTGATTCTCCATCCGTTTCCGTTTTGATATGTCCGGTATGCCGGTGCCCACTGATGTGTGTTTTTATACCAAACTGCTGGAAAAGCGACTTCACCTCATCGGCATCGCTGACAACATCCTCAGCGGCGGTCACCGTGTGATCAAGCAGATTGTGATGGCTGAACGTCAGCATCAGCCATCCCGCCTGCTGAGCCTGTTGAGCTAATTCCCGCAGCCACTGCAGCGTGGAAGCCGACAACGTACCGTCACTGGCGCCTGGACGGACAGCATTCGAATCCAGCATCAACAACAGCACGCCGGATTCCGTCAGTTCGGCATAGCTCAGTGAATTCGGATCCCGCGCATAGGCCTGATCATAGCCGAATTCATGATACAGTGCTTCAAATTCATCTCGTGTCACCATGGCCAGATCATGATTGCCGCAGATCACCCGCACCGGTACGGTCTCATTGACTTTCCGCAGCAGCGCCGCCATTTTCTGATGATCCTGCAGGTCCCCCTGGTTGACCAGATCCCCGGTCAAAATGATGCGGTCAGGTTTGGCCTTTTGCATCTGATCGAGCATCGCGGTCAGAATCGCTTCATTATAAATCATCTGCGGCACCACGGAAACCTGAGATTCCAGCCGTTCGCTTTGATAATGAGTATCGGATGAACACAGCAGCGTCAGCGGCTGGCTCAGTGCAGGCGGCAGCGGATTGTCCTTCCAAGAAGACAGAGACGGCTGGGATTGAACCGTCGTGCAGCCGCTTAATAAAAGTGACAACCCCAAAACTTTAAGCCATATTTTCAGCATCTGCGTTTACCTCGGGTTCTTTTGAACATCAGTGTGATTTCTGATCTTTATTGTAGCGAAATCTCAGACGGATTGCCATGAGTTTGCCCTGAAAGATCACAACAAAAAAATCCGCCGGACACAGCGGACAAAAATAAAATCAGTCTGATTCAACGGGGTCCTCAGCAATACTTCCGCGCCGTGTGCGTCAGCCAGAGGATCGCGATGATGACCAGCGCAAACATGATAAAGACAAAACCGAGGGTCAAAGCGATGGGCAATGAACGTCCGCTGATCATGAACGTTTCCAGAAGCGCAAACCAGAAAATCACCAAAGCCTCCAAAATTGAAAGGATTTTCAAGGTCACGGCTTCCAGTGCTTCCTGATTCTCTGCGGTGATTTCCGCCGGAATATTCCACAGCTGCGGACGGCGGCTGACCCAGTTTAGCCCTGTGAGCATCAGGATGGAAAGCCCCGGCAGCACAAGCAATTCGAGCTTGCTTCCCCAGCGGTTAATTTCCCCGGCGGCATTGTAATGCGCCGGAATCCGGCTGGGCAGCGAGGTCCATTGCCAAAGCAGCATAGCCAGCTGGACAAGGATGAGAATCCAACCGCCAAATTGACATATTTGATGAAAACGTCGGGCTTGCAAACGCATGTTTAATCCCTCCTGATTCGGTAGGCTTGTCCCTTCTGTACTTCGAACAAGACATCAGCTCTGCTTTCTATTGTAAAAGGATTTTCCTCTGGAAGCAATCGAAATCCATTTGAAGCAAGGCTGAATAAAACAAAAGAGCCTGTCCCGTAAAACTTGGGAAAGACAGACTCTTGTCAGGAAGTCATGAAACTGAATTGGTCATGATTGAAATTCGGCTGCTCAGCAGGGGGATGCTCCGCAGCCGAATCCGAAAAACCAGGAAGCAGGAAATCCAGGATCAATCAAGAATCAGACCTTAAACTTTCCAGCTGCATGTTGGCTGAAAAACTGAATGGTTTATTTGAAGATGGCTTTTAAGGCATCGAGCAGGTTGTTGGAATCCAGCGTCGCTCCGGAAATGGCATCCACTTCCACATTCTGTCCGGTAATGACTTCATCAAAGAAGGCTTTCAGCTGATCGTCTTCCATAAACATGTTTTCACGGCCGGAAACGATTTCCAGATTCGTGATCTTGCCGCCTTCGACAGTAGCCCGCAGCGTATATTCGCCATGGTTGCCCTTGATCAGCTGATCATAGGTGCCGTCAGGTTTCTTTGTGATATCAATCTTTTCTTCCACTTCACCGCTGACTTCTGCGGTTACTGTGGAACGTCCGCCAAACGCCGTATCCGCAGCTGCCCGGCCGGTGGCAATGGCTTCGGCCAAAAACATTCCGTTCTGATACAGGTTGGAAACATACGAGCCTAATTCACCAGCTTCATACAGATTAGGAATCGGATTATCGTTCCAATCCAGTACCTGCGCCTTAACGTTGCGTTCCGCACCGCCGGTTGTTGCGACCAGCGTCGGCGTAATGCCGACCGCGTAGAACGGTGCGGTATCAATCGGTTCCATCGTTTCAATACTGCGGCCAAACGCATCATGACCAGATTTGCAGCCGGCGTTGTAAGCGTCAATCGTCGCCTTCAGAGCTTCTGGGTCACGGCCTAATTTGCCGGCCAGCTCTTCAATCGTATCCGCTTTAATAATCCAGCCCTTGGCAATTTCTTCGGAGTTGTCATCCGACCAGACATAACCTTCGGTCGTGATCGGCCAGCTCAGCCACTTCGTTACAATCGCACCGGCAGTCCGGGTTTTCTCGTCAAAGATCAGATCGACCGGCAAAGCCCGGTCATGCGGCAGATCAACATAATGGCCGTATTCCTTGAATTTCATGTGCTGACGGTGATAGGCAGCGGATTCGTTGTAGAAACGCTGGTTGTCCGCACAGACCTCAATCCAGCTCTTGCCGGCCATTGAGAAGTTGCGCATAAAGGTTGCTTCATGATCCGGGACCTTGATGCCCAGCCAGAATCCGCCGGACTGCGTCTGATTTTTCATGTGCCAGATCTTGGCGCCGGTATTCATCAGGGCATGGATGCCGTCGCCGGTGTTGCCTGGCGTTCCGCCGGTATAAACCAGATCCATCCCGTGGAAATCCCGCTGCATCTGTAAATTGTTCTCATATCCGCCGCAGGCTAACAGTACGCCCTTGTTGGCTTTGATGCGGATTTCCTTTCCGTCCGCGCCTTTGGCGACAACGCCTTTGACCTCTTTGGTCTCCAGATTCTGAATCAGACTGGTGAAGGCTGTGGAAAACATCAGTTCAATATTTTCCCCGCGGTCGCGGACAGCCAGATCAAAGCCTCTCCAGACTCCGCCGTATTCAAATGTGGTTCCGGCTTTGCGGACATGTGCGGAACAGCCTTTGAAGCTGGAGCCGTCCAGATCCGGGAATTCGGTAACTAAAGAACCCCAGGCCACCGGCCCGCCCCCGACATAGCCCAGCTCATAGCCGACCTTATCCACAGTAGCCTGAATCCAGCCGCGCTGATCGGAGAATTCTTTGGCCATAAAATCAATGTATTCTTCCGGAATTGGATTCGGCTGGCTGCACGCAATCAGATAGCGTTTGAAGGTATCCAGATCATCCGGTGCCGGAACGATGACGGTCTGTCCGGAAGCAATCGAGTTGCCGCCGGCCTGGGCTTCTTCCATTTTTTCCAGAATGCAGATCTTCGCATTCGGATCAATGTCGTTGGCTTCCAAAGCGGCTGCTTCCCCAGCCAGGCCATAGCCGACAATCAGAAAATCGCATTCCTTATCAAACTTGTCATCCGTCGGTACCGCTGTCGGCGCCTCGTTGGTGGAACAGGCGCTTAAAAGTCCCAGAGCCGCAGCCCCCGCGACGGTCGCGGCGCTGCCTTTCAGAAAGTCCCGTCGAGAAATATTCTTCATTTTCTTTCCCTCCTTCAGCTTCACATTGTGAAACTTTTGTCGATTTCATTATAGAGTTGCAAGCCCTTTCAAACAATCGAAATACTTTATTGATTAATAAAAAAATTTTATTATTGATTAAATAATCTGATACAATAGACCTATCAAGTTCATGAAAACTCAAAGGAGGGGATGTCGTTGAATACCAGTCAAATCCGTTCATTTCTCACCGTGGCTCAGACCTTAAGCTATGTCCGGGCCGCAGAATTGCTTTACACAACTCAGCCGGTCATCAGCTATCAGATCAAAGCGCTGGAAACAGAACTGGGTGTTCAGCTGTTCAGCCGCACCCGCCGCAGCGTTGAACTGACGCCCGCCGGGGTATACTTCTATCAGCAGATGGAGCCGTTGCTTCTGCAGCTGGAAACGATCGTCCAGACCGTTCAGTCGATGAACGCGCAAACGCCCAAGCTTCTGAATTTATTAGTCCGGCGACTGGCGGATTACGGCAAGCTCACACAGATCATAAAAAATTATTCAGAAAGCTGGCCGTTAGTTCATGTCAACATTCTGACTCAGGAGAACCGCGGCAGCCGCCAGCTTCTGGTTACGGAAGAAGTTCAAATGGCCTTCTGCTACCAATATGAAGTCGAATCCGATCCGAAGCTGAAGTTTCTGCCGCTGATGGAATCGCAGTACTATGTGCTGGTCAGCAAGACCCATCCGCTGGCCGCCTACAAGTATTTGACCTTCGACGACTTAAAGGATCAGAAACTGATCTTGGCCAATACCGAGCTGCATAAAAATCCGCGTTTGATCTCCAGCGCGGAGCTGAAAGAAAAAAAGATCCTCGTGCAGACGATCTATACGAGTTTTGACAGCATGCTGATCGCCGTGCAGTCTGGGATCGGCTTTACCATCCTGCCGTGTTCCCGTTCCAAGAAATTTTCCGGGCTGATCAAAATCCCGCTGAAAGACGTGAAGCCGATGCCGCTGGGCCTGGCCTGGTACGCACCGCGCGCAACCCCGGAAATCGAAGGATTGATTAACCTGGCGCAAAAACTGAACCAGGAACAGCCGCCGACAGTCATTTAAGCCGATAAAGGCTGCATGGAATTCGTGATTCATCTCTGATCATCCTCCAAGTTCTTTTACCGATCCCATTTCAGCGGAGAAACCGAGGCTTAACGAATCGCTTCTCCGCTCTTTTTGTATTTATTTTGAACAAAAAAGAATGTCTGCGTCATGCAGCGCCATGATTGCACCAGAAATCCTTATTTTTATTTTGACGGATAATCCGCATTTGATTACAATAAGACTAATGAATGACAACATTTGGGGGAAACGCTATGAAAATCCTAGTATTGGGCGCCGGCAAGGTCGGCACGACGATCATTGAAGCGCTGTCGCAGGAAAATCATGAGATTAAAGTGATCGATAAGAAACAGGACGTTTTGGATTCTTTGGCCAACCGGCTGGATGTCTTATGCCTGCAGGGCGACGGTATTCAGTATTCGACGCTTGCCGATGCAGGAGCGGAGGAAACCGACGTTTTAATCGCGGTGACTTCCCGGGATGAAACAAATATGCTGAGCTGCATCATTGGGAAAAAGGCTGGTGTGAAGCATACCATCGCCCGTGTCCGAAATCCGGATTTCTTTTCCCAGATGCTTTACATGAAACAAGATCTCGGCATGGAAATGATCATCAATCCGGAATTGGCAGCCGCCGATGAAATCGCGCGGGTCATCCGAATTCCCAGCGCTTTGAAAGTGGAAACGTTTTCCCGCGGACGTGTGGAGCTGATTGAAATGAAGCTGAAAGAAGGCAATCCGCTCAATCACAGTCAGCTCAGTACGCTGTATTCCGCCTTCGGCGTCAAAGTATTGATCTGCACAGTAGAACGAAATGGAAACATTATGATTCCGGACGGCAGCTTTGTCTTAGAGCAGGGCGACCGAATCACGATCACGGCCAGCCGCGAAGAACTGGCTGAATTTCTGCGGCTTTTGGGCTTATCACGCAGTAAGATGAAAAACGTATTGATCATCGGCGGCGGACGCATCAGCGTCTACCTAGCACGGCAGCTGGAATTTATGCGCTGTCAGACTACGATTGTGGAAATGAACGAGGAGCGGTGTCTGGAATTATCCGATCTGCTTCCTCATGCCACAATTATTCACGGCGACGGTACGGATCCGGAGGTGCTGCACGAAGCTGGATTTAACTGCTGCGACGCGGCAGTGCTGCTGAGCAGCATGGATGAGGAAAACTTCGTTTTGGCGATGTATGCGGAAACCTTTGACACACCGAAAATCATCTGCAAGATCAATCGCGACAGCTATGCCAGCATTCTGCAGAAGGCCTTGCCGGAAGCCACAATCATCTCTCCGAAGAATATCACCGCGGAAGAAATTATTCAACAGATCCGCGCCCGGCAGAATGCTTCCGGCAGCCATGTTGAAACCTTATATAAGCTGGTTTCCGGCAAAGCGGAGGCTTTGGAATTCACGATTCGCAAAGCCAGCGGACATCTGAACATCCCGCTTCAGGATCTGCCGCTGAAGTCCGGCATTCTGATTGCCTGCATCCTGCGCAACGGGCGGCCGCTGATTCCTAACGGTCAGTCCTGGCTGCAGCTCAACGATCATGTCATCGTCGTGACGACCAATTCCAATTATGATGATCTGGAAGATTGTTTTGATTAAGGGGGACTTCCGATGAACAAGCGGTTGATTTTATTTCAAATCGGCAGCATTCTGATCCTGGAAGCCGGACTGATGCTGCCCTCATTGGGCGTTGCCCTGCTGCACAGCGAACAAAGTACAACGGCGTTCTTCTTCAGCATCCTGATTACTGCCGGAGCCGGCCTGCTGCTGAAACTGTTCCCGCCGCAGGATCGTCGCTTCGGCAGTCGGGAAGGCTTGGTCATCACCGGACTGGCCTGGATTCTCGCTTCCCTTTTCGGTGCACTGCCCTTTTATCTCAGCGCTCAGATTCCATCCTATATTGATGCTTTGTTTGAAACCGTGTCCGGGTTTACGACCACCGGCAGCACCATTCTTGCAAATATAGAAGTCCTCGATCAAGGACTGTTGTTCTGGCGCAGCTTTACGCACTGGATTGGCGGAATGGGCATTCTGGTTTTCCTGCTTGCTATTTTACCGCAGAATAACTCGCATTCCATGCATCTCATGCGCTCAGAAGCACCGGGGCCGGAAGTGTCCAAATTTGTGCCGCGGCTGCGGGATTCGGCAAAAATCCTGTATCAGATTTACATCCTGCTTACGCTCATCATGGTCGGCTGCCTGCTTTTCGCAGGAATGCCTTTATTTGATTCCCTCTGCACTGCGTTTGGAACCGCGGGTACCGGCGGCTTTGGGATCTGGAATGACAGCATCGCCCATTACGACAGTGTGCTGATTGAACAGATCATCGCTGTTTTTATGGTTATTTTCGGAATCAATTTTTCCCTGTATTTCTTCGTCTTTACCGGAAAGCTGAAAAATGCGTTCAAAAACGAGGAATTTCATTGGTTTCTTGGTATTATTCTGGCCGCAATTCTGATGATTGCCGTCAACATTATGCCGCTGTTCGATGGCTTTTGGACAAGCTGGCGGCATTCCTCTTTCGCTGTGACGTCGATCATCTCCACTTCCGGCTTTGCGACGGTCGACTTTAATCTGTGGCCGACCTTTTCAAAAATAGTTTTGTGTCTGTTAATGATGGTCGGCTCCTGTGCCGGCAGCACTGGTGGGGGAATGAAAATCGTGCGGATTGGAATCTTGTTTAAGAGTCTGACCCGGGATTTGAAAAAGTTCATTAATCCGCGGATCATCCGGCGTGTCCGCTTTAACGGACTGAGTATTGACGAACACGTCGTTGCCGGGATTCAGTCGTATTTCGTCATCTACATGCTAATCATCCTGGCTTCCATTTTACTGATCTCCCTGAACGGTTTTGATATGACCACGACCATCACTTCGGTGCTAACCACGTTCAATAATGTTGGTCCGGGATTGGAAATGGTGGGTCCTACCGGGAACTTTTATGATTTCAGTGGATTTTCAAAACTGATTTTCTGTCTGAACATGCTTTTGGGCAGACTGGAAATTTATCCGCTGTTATTTTGCTTCACCTTATCTGCTCAGAAAAGCACAAAATTTCAATCCACTTTCTAACGTCATTCCCATAAAAAAAGGAGCGGCTGACTCAGCTTAGGATCAAATTATTCTCTGACCAGTCCTCCAATCCTGCCCGCTTTTTTGTTTGTTCATGAATCTTAAGATTTTTTCAGATTTCAAGAATTGACTTTCCAGGTAAAACTGGAATAATGGATACAGAACAAGGAGGGCATGTATGTTTAGAAACCGCAAAAAACAAGAAGAACTGGATGATGAACCAGCATTCTTTGAAAACGTTGCTGAACCGGCAGCGGAATTGATACCCCAGCCAAAACAGGAGGAAGTGGAGAAAATGGAAAATAAGCAGACGATCAGCGCGGAGGAATCCGTTTTAACCGAGGATGTCACCGTCAATGGGAATCTGGAATGCGACTGCAATCTGACGATTCTCGGGACGGTTAACGGCAGCGTTCGCTGCGGCAGAGATTTGTTGGTCAAAGGACAGATTCACGGTGATGTTTCAGCCGCAAATCTGGAACTGCGCAATGGCCAGATTGAGGGGAATGTGGATTGTGAGAATTCACTGACCATGGATCGGGAATGCAGTATCCGCGGCAATGTCACCGCCGCGGAATGTCTGACAGACGGCCAAATTTATGGCAATCTGACGATTGCAGAAGATCTGCATGTTCAGAAGAACGCTTGGATTGAAGGTGATATCACCGCAAAGCAGTTCAGCGTGCTGCAGGGCGCTCATCTGGAAAGTAAGATTGTTATGCTTCAGCATTTGGCCGAAGAAGAAACAGAATCCGATCAGGAAACGGAAGAGGTCTTCCACACCGAAGCGGAAGAGGAAGAAGAATCAAATTAACGTCAAAAGGCACGCCCAGGCATGCCTTTTCTTTTGAATTCTCTTTGTCTGCGAATGCAGAATACCACTTTAATTTTCCAGGCTTTCCATCATCCTTTCAGTGATTTCATCGGCCGTCAATTCCGGGTGTTGTGAAAAACAGTTCAGGATCTTTGCGATGACTGACTGATCTTCGTCTAAAAGTTCAGCAATCTCTGATTCGCTCATCCCTCTCTTTACATTTCTCAGCGTTTGCTTAATGACCTTGCTTAATTCCCCTGCCGCTTTGCCCTGTTCAAATGCCTTTAATTTCATCGTGCATTCATCCATCTCTGCCAACCTAAGCATGATATCGTAGAAATAGGCCTCATAATCCGGAGTTAATTCGCTCATCTTTTTTACCACCTTTCTAATTTCTGCATCCTGCTCACTGATTTTCGCGATCCACGGCCACTTTTCAGGCCACTTTGAACAGCCAAATAAAATTGCCCACCGCTGCAATCCATCCAATTCCTGGATCGGCTTATCATTCAGCACATCGACTCTTCCTGTTTCAATAATACTCAAATGAGTAATTTCTGTCAAGGGAATCTCAGATTTTTTAAAGCGTATTTCCGATTCATCGGTAATCATTCCAGGAATCGGGAAGAACGCATAATCTGCGATTAAAATAAGCCACGCTTTTTTCAGATTTTTATAGGCTTTCCCTCTTGTCTGCTGCCCAGCCAAAAGACGTGCCGCATAATATTGAAAGCGTTTTAAAACATCTTCAAAATCACCTTGCTTTTGAATTTCAACCGCAAAAAGAATTTCATCATTAATTATCCCATGAATATCATAGCGAATAGCCTTCTGCTTGTCATAATCAACTTTTTCCTCATTGTTTAAGATTTTCAATGTATCAATCGTACAATAATTCCATTTCATCAGGAAATCTTTAAGACATTCAGTATCCTCTGGATTCCCTAAGATATTTTTGATCAACCAATCGTCCAACAATGAAGGAACTTTCGTATTTTGCCTCATTGCTCTGTAGTACGGTCTTTTTTCATTGACAAGAAAAACTTCTGTCTGCATTTTCTCATCTCCTTTATCTTTAATATTGCGTTTTTTTAAAAAAAGCCCCGCAGGTTATTAGAAAAAGTGAGATTTTTAGTAACATTTAAGGTATGTCAGTATAAATAAAGTAAGCGTATCTTTGCCTCCCTCTTAAGATGTTGTTCGAGAGACCGGGCTACTTCATAGCTGTCACCACTGGTTTCCTTAATCATATTTAGGATAGCAGCCTCTGTTGCTGGAACTGTAGATGCACCTTGGCGAACATAAACACCCTCCGGACGAATCCCTTTTCCACGCAAGTAATACGGTCTTGCCGTACCTCGCTGAACAGTTACACACACTATTGGCTTTTCGTCCATGAGATCATTATGACATTCCACAAACATAGTAACATCTGGCCGCACAGTATCCCTAACCGCATTGGTTACACGCAGCATAGTACCATCAACATCATCAATACCACAGACTGTTCCATCATCGTTCACACCAATATAGAGTGTGCCAGCCATCACAATTTGCAAAAGTTATAATTGAATTTTTGATGTCTTCAACGTATTCTCTCTCTTAAATTCAGTTGTTTTGTTCTCTATGATCATCATGGTTCCTCCGGCAATTCTAATCATTTCTTACCATTTACAATCAGTATGTAATTTTTTAATAAAGTCATTTATTTTTTTTAGAAACAATCTAATCTAGAATTCTTTTAAGCATATCGATAACGGTTTTTGCTGATTTATCCGGAATTTCAACATTTGATGATCGCTTCCAGCGAAAAGAAAAAACAAGACATTCCAGCTTGATTCTCCGCTGAACATCTTGTTTTATTGAATTTCAGTTACGCCGCCGCAGGATTATTCTGATACGCCGCTGCCAGCCGCATCAGACTTTCTTTTAGCAGAGAAGTCGGACAGGCCAGATTGATCCGCTCAAAGCCGCTGCCTTCCTCACCAAACAGATACCCTTCATCTAAGAACAACAACGCTTTCTTTGTCATGAATTCTTCCTGTTCATTTTGATCTGTGAAATAGACCCGCAGATCAACCCACAACAGATACGTTCCCTCTAAAGGCGAAACGATCGCTTTCGGGAAATGTTCGGCGAAGAAATCCACCGCGGTTTTCCGATTGGTTTCCAACAATTCCAGCAATTCATCCAGCCAGCCTTCGCAGTGCCGATACGCCAGCGTTGCCGCTTCGTAAGCCATGATATTGAGATGACCATTAATATAACAGCTCATTGTCGCTTTGTAGGCTGCGCGCAGATCGGGATTGGAAATCACAATATTGGAGCATTGCATGCCTGCCAGATTGAAGGTTTTGGATACCGACGTGCAGACGATCATCCGGTCGCTCAACTCTTTTGACAAGGAAGCGAATACAGTATGCTCATGACCTGGCAGGATCAGATCGAAATGAATTTCGTCGGAAACGATCAGGATATCATGCTTCAGACACAGCTCGCCGACCTTCATCAGCTCTTCCTTCGTCCAGACACGGCCGATCGGATTATGCGGACTGCAGAAGATCAGCATTTTTACATTGGGATCCGCCAGCTTTGTTTCCAGATCTTCAAAATTGATCGAATAGACCCCATCCTGATTGATCAGACTGCTGGTTACCGTCCGACAGCCGCAGGCCTCAATCGTCTTTTTAAACGGATAGTAAACCGGTGTCAGAATGGCTACCTTTTCTCGCGGCTGCACGAAGGCTCGCACCGCAACATTGATCGCCGTCACTACGCCCGGAAGCAAGACCAGCCAGTCCTTGTCAATCGTCCAATGATGGCGGCGCTGCATCCAGTTCACCGTTTCCGTGTAGTAATCTTCTCCGGCATCGGTATAGCCTAAAATCCGATTGTCGAGAAACTGCTTGAGTCCTTCGGTAATCTCCGGCGGATTTTTCAGTTCCATATCCGCGACAGACAGCGGCACAATCCCCTCCGGCACTTCCGGATTGTGCTTGCGCATACCCTGCCATTTGCTTGAATTCTGGGGCTGACGGTTGATTCGGGTCGTGAAATCATAGCTCATATTCTTATCCCCACTTTCTGACTTCGCTTTGTCAATGCTTAAAAGACTTGCTTATTTACGGATATAACCGCTCTTGATGCAGGCTTCTTTGACGGCCTGCGACACGGCGGGAACGACGCGGGAATCAAATGGCGAAGGAATAATATATTCTTCCGTCAACTCTTCCGCCGGAATCAGATCCGCAATGGCCTGAGCCGCCGCCAGCTTGACTTCTTCTGTGATCCGGGTGGCCTTCGCATCCAGCGCGCCGCGGAAAATACTCGGGAATGCCAACAGGTTGTTGACCTGGTTCGGGAAATCAGAACGTCCGGTAGCCGCGATCAAGGCGCCGCCTTGCTTCGCTTCGTAGTAATCAATTTCCGGCGTCGGATTGGCCAGCGCCACGATAAAGCAGTCCTTATTCATCGTCGCGATATCCGCTTTGGTCAACAGGTTGCCCTTGGAAACACCGATGAACACATCTGCGCCGACCAGCGCTTCTTTTAAGTTTGCCGGACTTTCGCCATGCAGGTTTGTATACTCCAGAAGTTCCCGCTTTAATGGATTATAGCTGTCCTTCTTTTCCGGATGCAGCACACCCTTGGAATCAAAGGCCAGAATGTTTTTGAAGCCATAATTGAACATCATTTTGATAATCGAACTGCCAGCGGCACCGACGCCGTTGACGATGACCTTCATGTCCTCAGCCTTCCGGCCGGTTAAGCGCAAACCGTTGATCAGCGCCGCCAGAACGACGATTGCCGTACCATGCTGATCATCATGGAATACTGGGATGTTCAGCTCTTCAATCAGCCGCCGTTCAATTTCAACACAGCGCGGAGCACTGATATCTTCCAGATTGATCGCGCCCAAGCCCGGAGAGATCAGCTTGCAGACCTTGATGATTTCTTCCGGATCTTTAGAATCCACACAGATCGGGAAAGCATCCAAACCGGCGAAACGATGCATTAACAACGCCTTGCCTTCCATGACCGGCAAGCCCGCAACCGCGCCGATATCGCCTAAGCCCAGCACCGCTGTCCCATCGGTCACTACGGCTACGGTATTGCCTTTGCCGGTATAACGGTAGGCGTTTTCCGGATCCTTGTTGATCTCCAAACACGGCTGAGCAACACCCGGGGTATAGGCCAGCGTCAGATCTTCCGGCGTTTCGCAGGGAACCTTCGGTTCGATGGATAATTTGCCATGGTGCAGTTCGTGCAGTTTCAGTGCGTCTTCATAAACAGTCATTGTGTTATCCCTCCACTTTTTCTTTCTTCTTGTTTTTGGCTAAACGTTTTTTGCCCGGAATGCCCGGTTTGGTCATTTCCTGAACGTCCATGATGATTTCCAGATCATGCTCAGTAATCAATCCGCTTTCCAACAGAACCTCACGCAGCGTGCGGTTCTCAATCAGCGCCTGCTTGGCAATCCGGCTGGCGTTGGCATAACCGATATGCGGAGCGAAGGCCGTGATCGGCGATACGGAACGTTCGACAAAGAACAGGCAGTTTTCCTTGTTGGCCTTGATTCCGTCAATCGCATTGATGCGCAGCGTATGACAGGCATTGGACAGAATCTCAATCGACTCAAACAGATTTTTAAACAGCACCGGTTCAAAGACGTTCAGTTCCAGCTGCCCGGCTTCGGCGGCTTTGGCAATCGTCACATCGTTGCCGATGACATTGAAGCGGGCCTGGTTGCAGCCCTCGGCGATGCCCGGATTCCCCTTGCCCGGCATGATCGAGCTGCCCGGCTGCCGATCCGGCAGTTTGATTTCCGCCAGTCCCGCTTTCGGACCGGAAGCCATCAACCGCAAATCGTTGCACATCTTCGACAGGTTGACCGCCAAGACTTTCAGCGCACCGGAGGCAAAGGCCAGCGTGTCGCAGTTGCGCGTCCCGTCCACCAAATCCTTGGCCGCCGTCAGCGTGATGCCGCTGATTTCGGAAAGCACCGGCACGATCAGCTTCTTATATTTTTCATCGGCATTCATGCCGGTTCCGACCGCGGTCGCGCCCATGTTGACCGCTTTTAAATCGTTGAAGGCGACGCGGATGCGCTTGATATCGCGGCCGACCATCGTCGCATAAGCATGAAATTCCTGGCCTAAGCGGATCGGTACGGCATCCTGCAGATGCGTCCGTCCCATCTTGATCACACCGTCAAATTCCTTAGCCTTCTTCAGCAGGGAATGCTGCAGCTCACTCAGCTCGTTAAGCAGCTCCTCAACTAAGGCCAGTGCTGTCAGTCTTCCGGCAGTCGGAAATACGTCATTGGTTGACTGACCAAAATTGATGTGATCGTTAGGATGAATATAATCATAGACACCGATCGTGTGACCGGCCAGCTGCGCCGCGCGGTTGGCGATGACTTCATTGGCGTTCATGTTGAAGGAAGTTCCGGCCCCGCCCTGAATGCAGTCGGTGATAAACCATTCATCCAGCTGCCCGCTAATCACTTCATCACAGGCCTCCGTAATGTATTTTAATCGTTCGTCATCCAGAAAACCGCATTGGTTGTTGCAGTAAGCACTGGCCTTTTTCACCTTGCCGATCGAACGGATCATCTGCGTGTGCATCCGCCGTCCGGTAATCTGAAAATTCGTCATGGCCCGCTGTGTCTGCGCGCCGTATAAGGCATTCTTCGGGACTTCGATTTCACCCAGCGAATCATGTTCCCACCGGAACTGATCCAGGGTTTGTTCTGTTGCGTTCATGCGTTCTGTGAATTCTCCTTTTCTTCTTTCCATTCCTCTTCCGTTAACACCCGGATGCCGTTTTGAGAAAACAATTCGGCAGCGATGCCGCTGCCCGGTTTCAGCGTGCGGGTAAAACTTCCATCATAAATTAAACCTTTTCCACAGGAGGGACTTTTTGACTTCAAGACAGCCATTGTGATCTTGTTTTCCTGAAGCAAAGCCAGTGCTGCTTCCGCGCCCTTTTGAAAAGCCGCAGTACAGTCTTTCCCCTTCTGGGTACAGACTTGGTTTTCTTGTCTTTCACAAGGATCGCGGGGAATTTCAAGACCGCCCATCACTTCCGGACAAATCAGAATAGCTTCCCCCTGTTCCACCAGTGCTTTTAACCCTTCCACGGTATTGGACTTACCGTCATAGCGGCAGGCAACCCCGCCTAAACAGGCACTGATCGCGATCATTCAAAATCCTCAGCGTACAAATCGTTTCCCTGGGTATCAAAGCAGACAAAGACCGGGAAATCTTCGACTTCCAGCCGCCGGATCGCTTCGCTCTGCAGATCCTCAAAGGCGATCGTTTCCACCTTTTTCACGCGCAGACCCAATAACGCGCCAGCGCCGCCGACCGCTGCGAAATAAACTGCCTGGTTGCGGATCATCGCGGCTTTGACTTCATCGCTGCGTTTGCCCTTGCCGATCATGCCGGCCAAGCCCAAATCCAATAACTGCGGAGTATAGACATCCATCCGGGTAGCCGTGGTCGGCCCGGCACTGCCGAAAATCATGCCCGGCGGCGTCTGCGTCGGTCCGACATAATAAATAATCTGTCCGCGCAGATCAAACGGCAGGGGCTGACCTTCGTCGAGCAGCTGCTGCATCCGCTTGTGCGCCGCATCGCGGGCAGTATAGATCACACCGCTTAAAAGCACCTGTTCCCCGGCCCTTAAAGACTGACGATCTTCCATCGTCAAAGGCAGCTGAATTTTCTTCATTTACAGCACCACCTTTTTATGCCGGGTGACATGACAGTTGATATTCACGGCCACCGGCATTCCCGCAATGTGCGTCGGAAACCATTCAATGTTGACTTTGAGCGCTGTCGTCCGGCCTTTTAAGCCCATCGGGCCGATGTTGAGCTGATTGATCTGTTCCAGACATTCGCGTTCCAGCTGACGGTATTGTTCATTCTCATTTTCGCTGTCCAGCGGTCTGCACAGCGCACGTTTGGCAAGATAGGCCGCATAATCCATCGTACCGCCCACGCCGACCCCGACGACCATCGGCGGACAGGCGTTCGGTCCTGCCAGTTTGACTGTTTCCACAATGAATTCACGGACGCCTTCGACGCCCTCGGCTGGCTTGCACATCTTAATCCGTGAGCAGTTTTCCGAGCCGAAGCCCTTGGCCGCGCATTCGATGACAACCTGATTGCCTTCCACGATTTCGGTATAGATGACCGCCGGCGTATTGGTCAGTGTGTTCCTGCGCTCAAACACCGGATCACTGACCACAGAATTGCGCAGATAGCTTCCCTGATAGGCCTCCTCGACGCCCTTGTTGACGGCCTCCTTTAAGGAACCACCAATAAAATGCACATCCTGTCCGATGCTCAGCCAGACCACCGCCATCCCGGTATCCTGACAGATCGGCAGCCGCTTGGTTTTCGCCAGTTCCGCGTTTTCCATCAGCAGCTCTAGTGCCTGCTTGGCTCTTGGCTTGTCTTCCTTTTCGGCATAGGTGACCAGTTTCGTCATCACGTCGTCAGGATATTCAAAAGCGATGCCGCTGCAGCAATCCCTTACGATTTCCTGTATTTTTTTGACTTCAATTTCTCGCATACTCCTAAGCCCTTTCTGTTTGTTATTGTAACACAAACAAAACGGGGAATGAACTGCTTAATCCCCGCATTCCAGGATGTTCCTGATTCTGATGTAAATTCTTTCAATAAGGAACGCAGCTCTGCTGAAATCACTTTCAGAAACAACATTTCACTCCCATTTTCACAGCCTTGGGAATACAATAGAAAAAGAGGTGAGAAGATGAAAAAAATTGAGATTGAACAGCTGGATAAGAATCTGATTTCGATGATCCACAACGACTGGGCCGTCCTGACCGTTCCCGATGAAGGCAAGGTCAACGGCATGACCGTCAACTGGGTACAAATGGGATGGCTGTGGAACAAGGCTGTCGTCACGGTGTATGTCCGCCCGCAGCGGCATACCTATCCATTGATCGAACAGAATGAGTGCTTCTCGCTGGCTTTCTTCGATGACGATCAGCGGGATAAGCTGGCGTATTTGGGCAAGGCCAGCGGCAAAGACGCAGATAAGCTGGCGCATGTCGGCTACACGACGACCATTCTGGACGGCGCTCCCTGCATTGATCAGGCACGGCTGGTGCTGGTTCTCAAGAAGCTGGCAGCAATGGAGCTCACCGGCAGTCAGTTTGTGGATAAAACCGTAGAAGCAGCCAGTTATCCTCATCAGGACTATCACAAGGCTTATACCTGTGAGATTGTGGCGGCCTATCAAAAAGAAGCTTAAAATGATTGAACAGAGTGTTTAAAGCAAAAACGGCAGCGATTTCGGAAAGTCCATGCTTTCTAGGTTCTGCCGTTTTTCTTCAGTTTCGTCATAAAAATATGCATGGGCGCAGATTTTAAGTCATCAAAATATGCACACTTGCATATTTTTACGTTGGTTCAGTTCCCTGCCCGGCTAACAATGCCATTGTATTTTGGCGGGATGGGGTTCATCCTGAATCGCCTGAGCGGAAAGCGAGGCATGGGCCTGCCGCCAGAACTAACGGGTTAAAGCGTCTGTTTCCTCAGCCGTAAAATCCGAACTTTGATCATAAATCCAGGCGGCTGCCGCATAAAACAAGAAACCTAACGCGTTCGTCGGGGTGGTCAGCGTCCCGCATGCCGCGGCGATGGCACGAGCTGCGGCTTGGGCAATCGGATCTTCCGTTTCTCTGGCAATCTGATTAGCTTCTTTAATCAGCGGCTTCATTGTTTTCTCCGGCAAGCTCTGCAGGGCGGTCTTTAGACAGGCGTCCAAAATCACACAAAGACGTTGGCAGTCCGCTGCCTTTTTACAATAAATCCCCGCAATGCTTTCCTGAACAAACCCCAGCGCCCAACAGGCCAATGTGGCTTCGCTCTGGGTTTCAATCAGCCGCATCATCGCAGTACATTCCGGCGAATGGATATCGCCCAACATTTTTCTTAACTTCGCCATTGTTTTTCTCCTGTTTAATTAAATCAATATGCCTTCACAATGATCCAGCTCATGCTGAATGATCTGAGCCGGGAAGCCGCTGAATGTGCGCTGCTTCTGCCGTCCCTGTTCATCCTGATACTGAAGCTGGATCTTTAAATCGCTGAGCTTGACGCACGCCCTTTAACGATAAACAGCCTTCCTCAGCCGTGTATTTTTTTCCGCTTGTTTTCAGAAGCTGGGGATTGATCATCACCACCGGCTGTCCCTCAAGCAAAATTGCAATCACCCGTACCGGACGGCCGATCATATTGGCCGCCATCCCCACGCAGTGATCGGCATGAGCCATTAACGTATCCCGCAAATCCCGCGCTATATTGAAATCCTGCGCTTGCGCCGGACGGCTGATCCGGCTTAACAAAATCGGATCGGTAACAATCTCACAGATCATAAAATCAATTTCCTTTCTTTAATCCATCTCACTTCAGCCGCGTGCCGGCTTGTTTATATTCCGCTTCAAGAGGATACCGTGCTTCTTCGCCGCCTGCTGAAACAAATCGACAGCCAGTTTTGCTTTTTCCTGAACCGACGTCAGCGGGGCTTTGGCCAACTGACTCATACAGCCCTGCAGATCCGCCAGCGGCAGCAGCGTAACCGCCAGACAGTAAAAGCTTTTGCGTCGGCCATCATTATAATGTTCCAGCAGGTCTTTCAAAATTACCAGTTTCTCCCCCAGCTGTGCCTCAAACACATCGGTGCCGACCCGTTTCAGCTCATCCAGATCTTTCAGCCGGTGACGGCAGGTCACAAAGGAAACCGTATCTTCGGTACAGGCCATCTTCTCACATGGATAATTTTGACATTGACAACAGTATTCCAGATTGCCTTGTTCTTCGGCACACTTTAACAATCTGCACACGGACTTTCCCGGTGCTCCGCAGCCTGGACAATGTCCGCCCAGATACAGCGTGCAGCAGCCGCAGGCCAGACCGCACAGAGAGAACATCGGATACTTTCGAACTTTTCCTTTCATGCCTTTCTCCCCTTTCATCGCAGTTTCCATTGGTATCTGCGCATATCTACACAGCCGTTAGGCTTAAATTCAACCCCTTCCGCTTCCAGCAGAGAGCGCTGCTGATCCCAATCCGGCGCGGTTCGCCCCTGACTGTTGACAACGCGGTGACAGGGAAAGTCACCGTAGAAGTGGGAATGGGAACAGGCTTTGCCGACATGCCGGGCATGCTTGGGATAGCCGGCAAGCTCAGCGATCTGACTGTAGCTGGCCACCTGACCGTAAGGAATCTCGCTGATCACCGCCAGAACTAACGCGTCAAAATCTTCATTCATCGTCATGCTCCTTCCCCGTTGAACGAATGAACTGCTTCCAACAGCGAATCGCCTCCGATTCAAACTTGTCGCGGTGCAGAATCATCCAGTTCTGATTTTCCAGCTCAATGCCTTCAATTTGGACTTCCACAAGCTTTCCTGTCTGCAGCGGCTTCTGCACCATCTCCTCAGGAAGCAGGGCAATTCCCAATCCGGCTAAGGCCGCCTGCTTCAAAGCCTGTGAATTGACGCTTTCCCAAGTCGGTTTGATTTGAAGCTGATGCAGCCGCAGCGAGCTGTCCAGACTGTCGCGGATCGCGCTGCCCGGCTCACGCAAAAGCCAGTTCTGCGCTTGCAGCTGATCTAAACTCAGCGTCTTGAGCTTTGCGGCAGGCAGATCATGACGACACACAAAGCTCAGACGATAGCGTGAAAACGGCAGCTTGAAAAGACTGTCTTCCTCGCATACCCCTTCGGTAAAACCGATGTCCACTTCGTTGGCCAGCACTTTTCTGACGATTTCGGATGCCCGGTCAACCTGAACCTGAACCGGCGTCTGCGGACACAACGTGCGGAATTGTTGGATTAAGGATGGCAGCCACATGTTGGCAATCGTGATGCTGGAGCCGATCCGCAGCAACGCCTGCTTCTCAATCCCAGCCGTACTTTGTTCGAGATCTTCAATCGCTTCCAAAACCTGAACAATCTTATGATACAGCTGCATTCCGCGCTCGTTCACTGTACAGCGCCGCCCAATCCGATCCAGCAGCGTATAGCCCAGCTGTTCCTCCAGTTCCACGACGACATGCGATACCGACGGCTGACTCATATACAGCGCCTTGGCCGCGCGGGTAATGCCGCCCTGTTCCACAATTATCCGAAAGACCTTCATCTGCCGAATTGTCATCCCGCTTCCTCCTTTTCCGCCGAGTTATTTCAGTCTGGCCATGTTTTCTTCTATCATAACTAAATAGTAATGCAAAAGATAGATTATTGCAATTTTACTTTTGACTTTATTTTGCGGATAATCAATAAGGAAGGAGTATTCTCATGCATTCATGGAAAAAGGGACTTTGGCTTTTTGGAGTTAATTTCTATATCAGTATGTTTACCTTTGGCGGCGGATACATTGTGATCCCGATGATCCGTAAAATTTTTGTTCAGCAGAAACAGCTCTTCACCGAAGCGGAGCTGTTGGAAATGGCAGCGATCGCCCAATCCTCACCGGGAGCTATTGCCGTGAATCTGTCGGTTTTGGCCGGACGGAGAACGTTTGGCATTGCCGGAGCCTGGATCAGCGCCTTCGGTGCGGTTCTGCCTTCGTTTCTTATTCTCGCGCTGATTTCCTCCTGTTATGATGCATTTCGCACACAGCCGCTGATCAACGCCTGTCTTAAAGGCATGGAGGCCGGTGTGGCAGCGTTAATCGTTCAGCTGGTCGCCGATATGAGCGCAGCGATTTTCAGACAGAAGCAGAAGCTGCCGCATGTGATCCTGCCGGTTACCTTTCTGTGTGCTTTCGTCTTAGAAATTCCGGCAATGACGCTGCTTTTATTCTGGTGCTGCGTTTCCCTGGGCATCAGTGTTATCCAGCATGGGAAAGGAAGCCGAGTATGAGTTTAATTCTGGACTTGTTTCTTACTTTTTTAAAAATCGGATTGTTCAGCATCGGCGGGGGATATGCGACACTGCCCTTGATTCAGCAGCAGGCCGTTGTTGTCCATCCATGGCTGACACTGCAGGAGTTTACCGACATCATCACGCTCTCGCAGATGACGCCCGGACCGCTGGCCGTCAACACCTCGACGTTTGTCGGGATGCGCTTAGCCGGGATGGCGGGAGCCGCTGCGGCAACCGGAGGCTGCGTCCTGTGCGGAATTGTAATCAGCTTAGCTTTGCAGCACTTTTTCCGCCGCAATCAAAATCAGCGGGCAGTGCTGCAGTTGTTGGAAACGCTAAAATCCGCTTCCGTCGGGCTGATCGCCGCTTCCGCCGCCACGATCATCATGATCGCGTTGTTCGGCGTTTCCTCTTGGAAACAAACGCTGCATTTCAACCCTTCTGCTTTTCTGCTCTTCCTGCTGGCCCTGATCAGCATTCAAAAATGGAAACTCGGCCCCATGCCGATCTTAATCCTCAGCGCATTGGCCGGTTGTTTTTTCTACTTGTAATCCATTTCCTTTGGAAATAAACGTTTCTAAATTGAACAAAAGCGCGTAAAATGGAAAGTGATGAACCACCGATCAGAAATCTAGGGAAATTCTGACATTTACACGCAGGAGGAGAAAATGATGAAAAAACTTACCGCAGCACTGCTTACTTTAGCTTTGCTTTTTACAGCCGGCTGTTCCGGTTCCGGCAAACCCAATAAGGAAACCGGCAACATCATCGCCCGTCATTCCGCTGAAGAGGAAGGCGTCTACTATGGGGAACTTGGCGATACGATGCGCAACGAATTCTTTGACTTTATCGTTGAAGACGTTGAACTGACCGATACCTTCGGCGGGTATACCGCAAAAGAAGGGATGCGGCTGTTATGCGTCACGGTGAAAGAAACCAACACCTTCGATGATGCGCTGCCGATGTTCGATACCGATTTTGTGCTGACGTGGGAGACGACGGAGAGCTTGATTTACCCGTTAGTCAACCTGAATGATAAAGACGTCATGCCGGAAGAATTTGAGCTGGCAAAAGGCAAATCAGTGACTTACAAGCTGGTATTTGAAGTGCCTTCGGAGGAATCGGAATTCCTGTTTATTTATCTGGAAGAATTTGATACAGAGGAAACCGGCGATTTCTTCGTCGTCACACTGCGTCCAGAAGTTCAGTAAAAATTTTTCATCCCATCAGGCAGAAGCGAAGGAATTCGGGATAACAACGAAGTCCTGCCGCGTTTCTGCCTTTTTTATTTATTTTCGATTGGGCGCATTCCGCCCCGACTGACACGGATGATGAAATGCTTTGACGACTTGCACTCTGATGGTAAGACCGTTACAATGAAAGTAATAAAAAGGAGAGAACTTGCATGAAACCGAAAATTGAAATTTGCTGCGGAAGCGCGTTGGATTGTCTGGCCGCGCAGGCAGGAGGAGCCGATCGGATTGAGCTGAATTCTGCCTTGGCTTTAGGCGGACTGACGCCGACGCTGGCGAATCTGATCGAAGCCCAAAAGAAAGTGACGATCCCGATCATCACCATGGTGCGCAGTCGCGGCGCTGGTTTCTGCACCAGCGAGGCTGAGTTTGAAATTCTATACGCGGATGCCGAGCTGCTTTTAACGCATGGCGCGGATGGGCTGGCCTTCGGCGCGTTGCATGAGGATCGAACGATCAACGCGGAACAAACCCGGAAAATGATTGATCTGGCGCATCGTTATGGCAAAGAATTTGTCTTTCACCGGGCGTTTGACTGCGCTGTGGATTGGGATGTGGCTCTCAGTCAGCTGATCGCATGGAAAGCAGATCGCATTCTGACCAGCGGCGGACAAGCCAAAGCCGAGCAGGGTATTGACGTCATCGCAAGGCTGCAGAAACAATATGGTGATCAAATTGAAATTCTGGCCGGCAGCGGTGTTCATGCGGGCAATGCTTTAGGTTTGCTGAAACAGACCGGGATACACCAGCTGCACTCCTCGTGCAAGGACTGGCAAAGCGATCCGACGACCTCCGGCAATCATGTCACCTACGCCTATGCCCCTGCACCGCACGAACTGGATTATGAGATCGTTAGCGAACAGAAAGTGCGTGAGCTGACGGCGGCTGTGGCTGAACTGAACTGACTCTGCCGATTCAATTTCGCAATCAAAAACCGATTTCTTTTCCTGCTTCACCAAGTTAAGAATCGGTTTTTTTCTTTTTCCGGGATCGGGCCGGCTTCTTTGTCAGCTCTATGGGCGGCTCAGGTTCCAGCCATTCCTCCTTATCTTCATGAATTAAATTCGCTGCCTCCAGTGACGAAAAAGGAGTCCGCTGCGGCCACTGCTGATCCTGCCGGGCCAGCTCTTTCGCGATGATCCGGATCAGGCGCTGATGGGCGGACGAACAGAGATGATAGTGATCAAACAGCTCCACGTCCTTATTTTCCAATACAATATCCTGAGTTTTCCGAACATATCCATGATAATCGAGCAAATAGTTGAAATCCACGCCGAAGATTTCCGCCATCTTGCACAATGTGCGGATATCCGGCTCCGCGGTATTATTTTCATAACGGGAAATCGCACCGTCGCTTAAGCTTAAACTCTGACCTAACGCTTTCTGGCTGATGCCGCGTTCTTCCCGCAGCAGCCGCAGATTTTCACCCAGCGAACGTTTTGCTTTCATCCTGCGCCTCCCTTCCAGTTATTTTTGTATATGAATCATAACGCAAAACAACGTAAAAATTTGCCGTTTCTCGGTAATGGATAATCTTTATTTTTCTCTTTCATCGAGATATAATATGACCAAACAAGGAGGAACTTATGGAAAATCCATTTCAGATGCAGCTAAGTTCGCTGCTGGAAGCCGCAAATACCGATCTGCGCCGTCTGGACGCGCTGCTTTACATCTGCTGCACGCAGGCATCCCAACATTGTCCGTTTACACAAAAGGCCTGTGATCAACATTGCTTAGCCAACATTGAAATGGCTGAAAAGGCTTCCTCAGCGCAGTAAGACACACTTTTCACCCACAAATTCAGCTTCGATGAAAGGATGTCCGGCATCCTTTTCTTTTTTATATCTTTTAAATTTGTGGAAAAGTGCGCAGCGGTCTTGTCAGGATCCGGGAAAAGTGTTATATTATCTTAGCAGTCACTTATCAAGAGTGCTAAAAGGAGGAAATCATTATGGCTAAAAAACAGTTTAAAGCTGAATCCAAGCGTCTTTTGGATCTGATGATTCATTCTATCTATACCAACAAGGAAATCTTTCTGCGGGAGCTGATCTCCAATGCATCCGATGCCCTGGACAAACGGTATTACCTGTCGCTGACGGATGAGAATCAGCGCGTGGATAAGAGTGAATTAAAAATCCGCATCGATTTGGATAAGGATAACCGCACGATTACGTTAACCGATTCAGGTATCGGCATGACTCAGGAGGAACTGGAAAACAACCTCGGTACGATTGCCCACAGCGGATCGCTGGAATTCAAACAGAAATTGGAGGAAGGCACCAGTGATGTCGACATTATCGGTCAGTTCGGCGTCGGCTTCTATTCCGCGTTCATGGTCGCGCAGCGCATCATTGTTGAAACCCGCAGCGCCCAAAGCGAACAGGGCTATTCCTGGATCTCCAATGGCGAGGATGGCTACACCGTTTCCCCGATCATGAAGGAAACCGTCGGTACCAAGATCATTCTGGAACTGAAGGAAGAAAGTGAAGATGATAAAGTCGATCAGTATCTGGACGAATACACGATCAAAAACCTGATCCGGAAATATTCCGACTATGTACGCTGGCCGATTGAGATGGAAGTGGAAACGACCAAAACCATCGAAGGCAAGGACGAGCCGGAAACGGTCAAGGAAATCCAGACCTTGAACTCCATGGTTCCGTTATGGAAGCGCAATAAATCCGAAATCAAGGAAGACGAATACAACGATTTCTATAAAAATAAATTCATGGACTGGGAAAACCCAGCCAAGGTCATGCATTATTCCGTAGAAGGCACAACCTCCTACAACGCGCTGTTGTTTATTCCGGCAAAAACGCCGTACAATTTCTACAGCGCTGATTATGAACCAGGTCTGCAGCTGTACTGCAAAGGCGTGTTCATCATGGATAAAGCCAAGGATCTCGTTCCGGATTACTTCCGCTTTGTCCGCGGCTTAGTTGACAGCGACGATCTGAATCTGAACATTTCGCGTGAAATCCTCCAGCAGGACCGCCAGATGAAAACCTTGGCCAAGAGCATTGAAAAGAAGATCAAAAACACGCTGGAAGACATGTTGAAAAATGATCGGGAAAAATATGAAGAATTCTTCAAAAACTTCGGTCTGTCACTGAAATTCGGCGTCTATCAGGATTACGGCATGCATAAGGATCAGCTGCAGGATCTGCTTTTGTTCAAGTCTACACACAAGGATGAATACACGACCTTGGACGAATATGTCTCACGGATGAAGGAAGGTCAGGATCAGATCTACTTCGCCAGCGGAGAAAGCCTGGAGATGATTAAAAAGCTGCCGCAGATGGAAAAGCTTCAGGACAAAGGCTACGAAGTACTGTATTTCACAGATGATGTCGATGAATTCGCAGCCAACATCATGATGGAATACAAGGAAAAGAAATTCAAATCCATCAACCAGGGTGATCTGGATCTGGATGATGAAGAAGAAAAGAAGGCCAAGGAAGAAAAGACCCAGGAAAACAAGTCCATGCTGGATAAGATGAAAGAGGCTCTGGGCGAAAAGGTCAAGGAAGTCCGCCTGTCCTCCCGTCTGAAATCGCACCCGGTCTGCCTGGTTTCGGATGAAGGCCTGTCGATGGAAATGGAAAAGGTGCTGAATCAGATGCCGAATCAGAATGAAGTCAAGGCCGGCAAGATTCTGGAAATCAATCCGGATCATGAAATCTTCACCACCCTGCAGAAGATCTATGACAAGCATCCGGAGCTGATGGACGAATACACGGATCTGCTTTATACCCAGGCAATGCTGATTGAGGGCTACAAGATTGAAGATCCGATCGCGTATGCCAATCAGGTCTGCGATCTGATGATCCGCGCTAATCAGGAATAATTGAAATTCTGTCCAAGGAAGAATGGGAAACCGCTAAGAAAGTGGAATTACCGTCCTTTCTTTTCTTTTGGCCGATCTTAATGTTATAATGAAATTCGATTTGGTTAGATCACAAAACATTCTACAACTTCAAGGAGGAAGACGCATGATCCCGATGACTGAAATCAGCGCGCAACAGATTTTAGGTTTGCTTGGCAATTGCTTTGATATGATCGATCCGCGTTTAGTCGGGCATGAACTGCGGACCGCTGGTTATGCCGATCAGCTGTTAGCGGCCGCAGGCGTCAGTGATGAACAGTGGCGGGATCTGGATTGTCTGGCCTTTCTTCATGATATCGGAGCTTATAAAACCGAAGAAATTGCCCGCATGATTCAATTTGAAACCGAAACCTGCTGGGATCATTCCATTTACGGCCTGCTTTTTCTGCATCATTATTCCCCGTTTTCCATCTGGGCTGAAGCTGTGCTGTATCATCACAGCCGTTGGGATCAGATGATAGCCGCTGGAATCAATAAACAAATCGCAGAGGCTGCCAATCTCATCAGCTTCTGCGATCGTCTGGATATCTTTACTACCTACGGTGCCGGATCCATCGAAGACTTTCTGAACCGTGCGCAGGCTCCCGAAAATCAGGGACGCTATGCGCCGGCAATAATTGAACTCGCCGTTAAAACCGGGCTGCAGCCGCTTTCCATGATGCCGAAGGATTTTCTGTTTCAGGCAGAACGGCGGTTTCCCTTTACACAAAAGCAGGTTGAAACCTTGTTGATGATGTTGATTGTCATCATTGATTTCCGTTCCCGGCATACAGTGACCCACACGATGATTACGGCGTCTACCGCTGTCCAACTCGGCCAGCGCTGCGGACTGCAGGACGCGGAGCTGATGACGCTCAAAATTGCCGGATTGTTTCATGATTTAGGCAAAATCGGCATTCCTCTTGAAATTCTGGAAAATCCCGGACGCTTAAGTGCTGAGGAGATGGCGATCATGAAAACACATGTTGAAAAAACCGCGGTGATCCTGAATGGCTGGGTCAGTCAGAAAATTTGCGACATTGCCTTGCGGCATCATGAGAAATTAAATGGTACCGGATATCCGGCCCAGCTGAGCGCTGAACAATTGACTTTGCCGCAGCGAATTCTGGCCGTCGCCGATATCTTCAGCGCGCTGACTGGAGAAAGAAGTTATAAACAGGCCTATACCCTAGAACGTTCCTGCCGGATTCTGGCCGAGATGCGCGATGTCGGTCAGCTGGACGCGCAGGTCGTCAATGCCTTAACCCATGATCCGCAGGGAATCGCTGAGATCAATGAACAAAACTGCCGTGAAATAACCGACAGCTACCAGCGAATTCAAGTGGAAAATCAGATCCTGCATACCTGTCTGAAAGAAGAAGCCTCGGCAGAAAAATGTCTGAATCAACAATGGCACAGAATCAATGCCTGGATTTCCGATAAGGCTGATCAATGTGAAATGAATTCGTAATGCTTCCTTTAAAGCGTTATTCCTTTTTTAAGGGTCAGCTGCGGCTGGCCTTTTTCTATGGTTAAAACGGCAGGCAAGTTCCTGACCCGCGATCCTCTCATTCTGTTTTCAATCAAAAAAACGGCTGGAAACAAACTGCCTCCAACCGGTATCTTTCAATTTTTTTGAGGATTTCCCCTAAAGCCTTAATGGGACTGCCTTCTCTTCCGTTTAAAGACCAGTCTAAATTCCTCGAATCGCTTTTTCTACTCCGCGATATAATCACGGTCAAAGGTGATCACGGTGTACCACTTTTGCTTCTGCTGGCTCAGTCGGGTATTGATCTGTTCACGGATGTCGCTGAAACTCAGCGGACATTCAAATGGAACGACAACATCAAAGATCAAATTGGTATGGGTCGGCCCGCTGACCATGCGGAAATCATGAAAGCTCAGCCGGCTGTCAATCTGTTCCAAAATGGCTTTGACCACTTTCCGGGCTTCCTCGATTTCCTGATTATCGGTTTGGATCGGATCCATGTGAATCGTAAACATGACATGCAGCTGCTCATAAATTTCTTTTTCCACTTCATCGATCGTATCATGAATCTGAAGCAGATCACCGTGAGCACTGACCTCGGCATGGGCACTGCCGATTAAATTTCCTGGCCCATAGCTGTGGATCATCATATCGTGCAGGCCGAGAATTTCCTGCCGGTTCAGCATAATCTCAGAAATCTTTGCGACAAGTTCCTTATCCGCCGGCTGTCCCAGCAGCTCACTGATCGTATCCTTAATGATCCCATAACCGGAAAACAGCACAAAGATGGAAACCACGACGCCCATTATTCCATCGATCGGTCCGCTGACAAACGCGGAAAGCACCAGAGAAACGACCGTGGCCGACGTCGCGATCACATCGTTAAGACTATCCTGAGCGGTTGCCAGCATCACGGAAGAATCAATCCGCCGCCCCAGCTTACGATTAAAACCGCACATCCATAGTTTTACGCCGATCGATGCCGCCAGCGAAATCAAAACAATCCAGCTGAACTGAACGTCTTCCGGATGGATCACCTTCATCACCGATCCCCGCAGCAGCTCAAAACCGACGATCAAAATGACGGACGCCAAAATCAGCGACGTCAGATATTCAATGCGGCCATGCCCAAACGGATGATCTTTATCCGCCGGCTTCGCCGCCAGCTTATAGCCGAATAAGGTTACCAGACAGCTGGCACTGTCCGACAGGTTATTGAAAGCATCTGAAGTAATTGAGATGGAATGCGCGATGGTTCCCATCACTAATTTTACCGCAAACAACAATACGTTGCAGGCAATTCCCGTCAGGCTGCTCAGACGGCCATAATGCTCGCGAACTTTCGCGTCTTCCGTCTGCGTATAGTTTTTAACAAATTTTTTAATCAGAAACTCAGTCATCAAATCCACTCCCTCAGATGATTAGTTTACCACAGAAAATAGCGATTAGCCCAGTCTATTTTGTATTCAGCACCCCGATCGGAAGGCGGCGCGGCATCCGATGGCAGAATAAGCGCAGACGGATTGGAAAATACGGCATAAAGACCAGCAGCGGGAACAAACCCAATGGCCAGGCTGAGGAGCTGGCAGCATAGTGCGGCTGCATCACATAGCCGCGCAAAGAGGCCGGCATCGCAAACAACAGCCCGCAGAACAACAAGGCCAATGCCATCAGCCAATCCAGCAGCCATCGGACTTCCTGCCGTTCATATTTTGTCATGGAAGTCAGCCAGCGGCAGCCCAGCATCGCAATGACACTGTTGAGCACAACGCTGAGCTGCCATTGGGGATCCGCAGCTATCGGCTGCATCCACAGAATCAATCCGCCGCCAATCATCGCCATGACCGCTGCCTTCCAGGGCCAGCGCCGATGCAGATCACTCTGGAATAAAACCAGCGCAGCAACCGTCGTTCCCAGCAGAAACACTCCGGCATTGCCATAACCGGAAATCAGATAGGCCATTCCAGCAAGCTGTCCGCCGGCTGCCAACATTCCTTTATATTTTACTTCCATCCTATGTTCCCTCCTCAATCTGTGCCTAATCATACCACAGCTGTGATTTTAGATTGTCCGATTAATCGGACAGTGATACAATATTTTTAAGAAAATGAAAAGAGGCGGCATTCATGGCCAATCAGCGGCAGCAAAAACAGAAGCTTTTGGAAATTCTGCGCCTGCTTCAGCGGGAAACTGACGCCGAGCATCCGATCAAATGCAGTGAGATCATCGCCCGGCTCAGTCAAAACAAAATCAGTGCCAAGCGTAAATCTGTTTATTCCGATCTCGAGATTCTGCGCCAGGCCGGCTGGGATATCCGCTATCGTAAAAATGAAGGCTACTGGTTAAATCCGCGCTACTCCCTGGCACAGCTCAAACTGCTCAGCGATGCTGTCAGTTCCCTGACCATGCTTTCCGCTGTCCAAGCTGAACAGCTGAATGGTGCGCTGATGGCGGAATGTCCGCGTTTTCAGCAGCCGCAGCTGACGCCGATCCTGCCCGCAGACCACACATCCGGCGCGGATATCCTGGCGAATATCGATCAGATCTTAAGAGCGCTGCGGGAAAGTGTGGAGATTGAATTCCGCTACTTTGATATCACTGTACATAAACAGAAACGCTACCGCCGCCAGTCACAGACCTATCAGCTGTTTCCGTATGCCTTGATTCGGGAAAATCAGCGTTACTACTGTGTCGGCTATTCCTTTCATCATCAGGGCTTTTCGCATTATCGGCTGGATAAGATGGAACAGATCCGGCTAAAGAAGGAACCGCTGGCCCGCTTGCCCTTTGACTTAAAAGAATATACCGCCCGCAGCTTTGGCATGTATGCCAGTGATCCGGTCAACATGACGCTGCGCTTTGATTTATCCTTGGCCAATACCGTCTTTGACCGTTTCGGTCAGGACATTCTGATCACACGCATTACGGATCAGGATTTTGATGTCAATCTGACGTTAAGCGTCGCTCCGCCCTTTTTAGGCTGGCTGTTTCAGTTTGGCCGGCGTGTTCGCATCCTGCAGCCGCAGTCGCTGAAAGATCAGCTGCGCGAAGCGGTCGAAGCCACGCTCAGCACTTTAAACGACGAAGCGTCCGATTCCTAATGCGTTTTTCGCTTTCATCAACAGGATTCCCAGAATGATTTTGTTAAAACAGAAACCTGCCCTTTCCTTTCAAGCCATGGAACAAATCATTCACACTGAGAAGGAATGCATATTCAATTCCATTTGAACGTCAGGAAATGCTATAATAAAAAAAGTTAAAGGGGAGAAGTGTATGAAGCTCTGTATCGGTTTATGCGACGAGAACCCGCTGCATTTGCGGATGATAGCGCAGGAAATCAGGCGCCTGGGCAGGATTCGGGAAATCGAAACTGAAATTTACACCTGGACCTGCGGCTCACAGCTGCTGCAAGAGGCTGAATCCAGCGGCATCCAGCTTTATCTTCTGGAGATCAAAATGCCGGACATGAGCGGCATTGAAGTCGCGAAGCAGCTGAATCAGCTCCAGCCTTCAGCACAGATTATCTTCATTTCCGATTCTTTAGAGCCGGTCTGCGATATTTATGAAACCGAGCATCTTTATTTTATTCTGAAGTCTCAGCTGGCAAGGCGGCTGCCGGATGCCTTGGACCGCGCTTTAATGAAGCTGGGAAAAGCCCCGAAGGGTGTCAGCTTTATGCTTCACAGCCGCCGTCAGGTAACCCCGATTCCTCTTCATTCGATTGTGTGCATCGAAAAAGAACTGCGTAAGATCATCATCACGACCACACATGAGCGTTATGAAATGTATGCCAAGCTTCAGGATGCGTTAGCATCGCTGCCGCCGAATGACTTCGTTCAATGTCATCGTTCCTACATCGTCGCTTTCCGCCATATTGAACAAATTTGCGGCAATGAAATCCTGCTTTCCAACGGTCAGCGGCTGCCCATCGGCAGAACTTTTATGCAGCCGCTTAAAGAAGCCCTGATGCAACGGCAGTTTTCATCCTGATTTTGTTTCTTTTGTTTGATTTATTCTTCAAATAGGCAATCATCCCCATCGTAACGCAAGTCCTCCGGGTTTGTGTTTTTTTTGTGGTTATGCTCAAATCCAGACAAGGACAAAGATCCGGACAGGTTCAGTCTTGATTTCCGATTTTCCGCTCTGTCTGATAAACAATTTCTGACCTGGAATTTCTCTTGAACGATCCATCACAAATTCAGACTGTTCCCCCAGGCTGTCGTTGTTCCAAAACAATTCGATCTTTACGTTTCATTTTCGCTTGCCTGAAGCCGCCCTTTTGGGAATTTAATAATAAAAACGAATTTCAAGCTTGTCCACAAACCAAAAAGCAGTCTGTTTTTCTCCATCCGAATGGGAAAACAAACTGCTTTCTGTTCAATTGGTTAAAAATCGAAATTAAGCTTTCTTCATCAAGAGGTTTATGTTGTCCGTTTCCGGGTTACCCTCAGGCGGCAGCTTCTGACTGTGAAACAAATTTTTGCTTTAGTCTTTATCCGCCAGCGGCATGGGCTGAATTTCACAGACATTGTAATTCAGTTTTGTCTGATCTGCCGGATAGCGTTTATAAAACCGCGTACAGATCCGCTTCGCTGCGATATCACTGTCTTCACGCTGCCGCAGCGTCATCATGACTGCATACTGACTTTTTGAAATTCGGCAGAAAATATCACTGCTGCGCAGTTCGCTTTCCAGCACCCGGCTCAAATATTCCACCATATCTCCTTCTGGCATCGTCCCCTCGACTGTCCGCAGGTCAAGCATGATCACATAGAAACTCTCACGGGAACGCTGAATTTCCCGAATCCGTGCCTGATAAAGCTTCTGAAACACCGAACGGTCACAGAAGAAAGCCAGAGGTTCGCTGACATCCTCATTTAACGAAGAAATCAGTTCATCCAGACTTACGGCTTCTCCATTTTCCGCACTGATAAAATAAATCAAAGCCTGCGACTTTCCCTGGAACTCAATGCCATATTCCTTCTGGAAGGCCGCCGCAATCTGTTCATATTTACGAATAGCTTCGCTAAACTTCCGCTGACGGATCATAATGCGAAGCATCAGATAATTGACTTGATCGTTGAACGGCTCGATCGCCAACAAGGCCTGATAAAGATTCAGTGCTTCCCCATAGCACTCTTCCTGTTCCAGATCCTCTGCCATTTTATTCGTGACGGTCAGAATTCGCTTCCATTGACGCTCCCGTTCTTCTAAAATCCACGGATCATCCAGATCAGCGATAAACTCCCCGCGAATCAATCCGGTCAGCGCTTTCGCGTCTTCATAATCTGCACGCAGAACAATTTTATCCAGCTGCGCGATATCCAGTTCAAATTCTGCCCGTGGATTCAGGCGATATCCGCCGCGTACGGTCTGGATCCAATCCCGTCCGCTGCCGCCCGGCAGCTGTTCCAGCGAATTCCGCAGACGAAATATCGCGAACTTCAGCGCATTCAGCGGGTTCCGGCTCTGCGGCCAGAAAATTTCAATTAACTGTTCCTTTGTGACTGTCCTGTCGCGATGAAGAATCAAATATGCAAAAATAGACGCGATTTGCTTCCCCATGGAAGACTCTAAATTCATTTCCTTACCTCGGACCTTAAGGCAAAAATTGCCCATCATCATAATTTTCCATTTCATGTTCATTGACAGCACCTCACATCATCAACAGTTTATCAAATTTTTAATTAATAAGAAATAATATTTCAAAATTATTTCAGGTTAGTTGAATAATAATGCCATACCGATCAGATTGCCCCCCCCCGCCGCGGCCGCGACTTTGACAAACGACGGCTTGGACACCTTATGATGGGCAAGTATCATGCCCGCAATCAGTCCCAATGCACCGCCCAGAAAAGCCAGCGTAAAGAATACCTTCTCCGGAACCCGCCAGCGATGCGTACAGGCACAGAATTTATCCCACAGGCATAAAAGAATTTCTGCCAGATTGACAAAGACGAAGACAAACATCCAAAACGTCATAGTACCGGCTGATCCTTCGGATCATGATTCAGCACTTCACAGCCATCCGCCGTCACCAGCACCAGATCTTCAATCCGGACACCGCCGACGTTGGGCAGATAAATTCCCGGTTCGATCGAAAAGCACATGCCTTCCTCCACAACGATCTCATCCACAGCGCTGACATCAAACGGTTCATGGACGCTTAAACCGATGCCATGTCCGGTCCGATGAATGAAATACGGACCGTACCCAGCCTGTTCGATCACCTGACGGCACGCCCGATCGATATCACAAAATCTTACACCCGGCTTCACCGCCGCAATCCCTGCCAGGTTTGCCTGCCGGACGGTTTCATAGACTGCTTCCATCGAATTATGCCCGACAAAGAAAGTCCGCGTCATATCTGAACAATAGCCTTCAAACCGGCATCCCATATCGACGATGACCGACATGCCTTCGGTCAGGACTTTCTCGCCTGGCACAGCATGGGGATCTGCACAGTTTTCCGCAAATGCGACAATCGTATCAAACGACGGATCACTGTCGGCCAGTTCTCTGAACGCCGCATTGATTTCCTGCTCCAACTGTTTCTCCGTCTTGCCAATCTGGATCAGTTCGCGCACCCGCGCCATCACCCGATCATTATTCAGTGAAGCCTGGCGCATTTTCGCCTGTTCTTCCTTGTCCTTGACACTGCGGATCCGATCGACAAGATTGCCGTCGACAAGGTTCAGATCTGGACGCTGCGCCATTAACCGAATCAGAAAGCCGGATGGCCAAAACTTGTCTACGCCCACCTTTCCGGTTAAAAACTGGGAAACGATCTGAACGCCATCCTCCGTATCATTGTAGCGGACCAATTCAAAATCGGAGGGAAGCTCAAGCGGAAACAGCTCGTTGAGCACCAGCTTCGGCAGCCCCTGAGCTGTAATGATCAGCGCGATTAACCGCTCACCGCAGGAAAACTGGCGATGAATAAAATATTCCACAGCGCTGTGATCTGAAATCAGACACGCCTGCAGGCCTTCCTCCTGCATTCTTTTTTGAAGCCGTTCAATTCTTTCCTTCATAATTTATCCTTTCTTTTTCACGGGAGAACCCGCGTTTGATAACCTTCTCGTTGACGGCTGCACCTCGTTGCTTTTTGCACGATCCGCTGCCGTCTGTACAGTTTGACCTGCCGTCGATGTTTCTTCCGCCAGGTCATCGTTAAGCCATTTGCGGTGCGCGCCGACGATCGGAATGGCATCCAGTTCGCTTTTCGCCAGCCAGAAGCAGTCCCCCGGTAGCGTTTCCTGCCCCCCTGCCGCTAACCGGCCGCGGTAGCATTCCATATTCCACACCCGGTGGGAAAAGACATGTTTCCTTCTGCCGATATGATCGAGCTGTTCGGTCTGGTTTAACGGTACAGCGCTCTGCGGCAGCCGGTACAGGCCTTTCATCAAGCCATCCGACCAATCCCGGCTTATCAGAATCTCATCCTGATCATTCTCTATCCAGTAAGTATACAGCTCAAGCTCAACTGGCGGCTTAGCTTTCTTTTTCACCGGATATTGATTCCACGTTCCCGTCTGACCTGCACCGCAAAACGACGCTAACGGACAAAGCAGACATTGGGGATTTTTCGGCGTACAAACTAACGCGCCGATTTCCATCATTGCCTGGGTGAACACGGCGGGATCGCTGCCTTCCATCCAATCGTACACCTGATGCCAGACAAAATCGACGGTCGATTTCTTCGTGATGTCTTCCGAATACTGAAGCACCCGTGTGCTTACCCGCAGCACATTGCCGTCCACCGCCGGAGCCCGCAGGCCGTAGGCAATGCTGCCAATCGCCCCAGCCGTATAAAAGCCAATGCCGGGAATTGAGCGCAGCTGTTCAATATCCGCGGGCAAAACGCCTTGATACCGCTCCACGACAACCTTTGCGCCTTCATGCAGCTTCCGCGCGCGATTGTAATAACCCAACCCCTGCCATACCTGCAGCACTTCCTCAATCGGCGCTTCGGCCAGCGCCTGAACCGTAGGCCAGCGCTCCATCCAGCGCTGATAATACGGAAGCATGGAATCGATCCGCGTCTGCTGCGCCATAATTTCACTGACCCAGATCGCATACGGGTCACGGGTCTGACGAAACGGCAGATCACGATGATGGATCTTATACCATGCACATAGTTCTTCTTGAAAATTCATTGTCTTCACCGCGCTTATTGTACCGTGTTTTCCTATAAAACTCAAACGTCACGCGCAGATTCTTCGTGTCTCTTCCGCCGGATTTTCCGCCACAGCCTATGCATCAGCAGGCCGCCGCCGATCATCGCCAGGAAATAACTGAAATTGCCGGCCGCAGTTCCCCAGATCTGAGCGATATCGCGGAACACCAGCTGCGTGTTGGCCATCTTAGGTGAAAGATAAAACATCGACAGTTCCCCATAGCGGGAAAGAACAAGATTCAAGATTTCCGCAATTCCGCACAACGCCCCGAACAATCCCAACATTTTCACAGCGCCGGCCGCGTTGTCCTGCATGCTTTCACTGGTTCCGCACACGATCGCAATCACGATCAAAAGATCATGCCAAAGAAATGAGAACAGGGTTAAAAACACATACGGACTCAGCATATCCGAAGGATCCAGATACACAGCCGCCCCGCCCAAGAGGGCAAAATCCGCCAGAAATGTGATGATTGTCCGCCGGCCTTTTTTGACCATCGGCAGAAGCAGGCAGAGATACATGGGTACGCTGCACAGCTGAAATGGGAAATACCACCAATTATACACGCCCTGATCCACGATCAGAAAGCGGAACAGCTGCTTTGCCAGCTCGGCCAGAAGCAAAACCCACCCCATTCTCCAAAGCAGCTTCTGCTTTTGTGCTTCACTCAAATTTCTTAACCGCCAGCCGATCAACACCGCGCACACCGCACCCGCTGCCATCACCGCATGAAAAACACCATATGGCTGCGGCGGGTTCATTGTAAAAACAAAGATCAGAAATTGACTTCTCATTCTCATTCCTTCTTTGTCTTTATTATAACGCGCCGGTCAAACCGTGGTAAAATAGAAGCAGGTTAACAAAGCAGGATGACCTGACTTTGCGTCAGGATCAGATAAAGGAGTAAATAACCATGGAAAAAGATTTACAGCAGCTGCAGACCATCATGGATCACGGAAAACGCATCGTCTTTTTTACCGGCGCCGGCGCATCCACGGAAAGTGGAATTCCGGATTTCCGCAGCGTCGATGGCTTGTATCATCAACAATACGATTACCCGCCGGAAGAAATCATCAGCCACCATTTTTTTGAGGAAAACCCAAAGGAATTCTATCGCTTTTACCGCAGCCGCATGATTTATCCCAATGCTCAGCCCAACGCCGCTCACCGCTTTATCGCAGAACTGGAGAGAACCGGGAGGGGTCTGGGCGTCGTCACCCAGAACATCGACAATCTGCATACGCTGGCAGGCAGCCGAAAGGTTGCGGAGCTGCATGGCTCGATCATGCGCAACTACTGCGTTCATTGTCATCATGAGGAAGGTCTGGATTGGATGATCCAATCTGAAGATCTGCCCCGCTGTCCCATCTGCGGCGCTCTGATGAAACCGGATGTCGTTTTGTACGAGGAAGCACTTGATGAATCCGTCATGGAGCAGGCGTTAACCTGGATCCATCAGGCAGACGTGCTGATCATCTGCGGTACTTCGCTGGCGGTTTATCCAGCAGCCGGCATGGTGCGTTACTTCACCGGCGATCAGTTGGTCGTCATCAATAAGACTGCGACACCGATGGACAACAACGCCGACCTGTGCATTCAGGCACCGTTAGCCCAGACCTTGGCGCAGCTGCATGTTTAGCTTTCAAAGGCACCTGCACATCAGCCATGATGAGCCAGACAGTCTGACGCAGAAAGGCGGTCCCCATTCCTGAATCCTGCTCAGCGAAGGGGCTGTGACAGATAGTCCAAGAGAAAAATTAAAAAAATGCGTAACTTCGAA
>OAWV01000204.1_pt1 | contig 53358 bp, 62 predicted proteins | sample 1495551 | NCBI WGS metagenome assembly OAWV01 (sample SAMEA2580245, study PRJEB22360) | human gut metagenome | biome: human gut; feature: human-associated habitat; material: faeces | place: Denmark | collected 2008/2010 | reverse complement strand
TTGCACCGCTGTTATGCGACAGCGGCGGCCGGGGGAGATAGGCTGCCGCCACACCAAAGATCCCGGCACTCATACCAGTCGCAATCCCGTTGGGTGCCGCAATCAGCTGTGCAGCATTCCCCAAAATCACAGAGGAAAGAAAAACCGCCATATACCAGCCTCTTCCCAAACGCTGTTCACACAGCTTTCCGGTCGCATACAGGGCATACAGGCTGATGACGAAATGAACAACACCGTTATGTACAAAGCCGCCGCTGAGAATACGCCAGTATTCATGCGCCGCAACAATACTCATCTTATAGTAACCGCCGACAGCCACGATGGCACTTTCCATATTACCGTCCAGATAGGCCAGTAGATATTCCAGTACGAGAAATATCGTACAAATCGCCATTATAGCAACTGTGCAGCGTGGAATACTTTTCTTACGCGCTTTTTTTATGAAATCCTGCTGCTGCTTCAGCTCTGCCTCTTCCACCTGAGCCATGAGTGTACTGCTTTCCTTATCCGGATCTGCCACGCGATGCACGACACGGTCAATGCCATGAAAGACGCTGGTCAGCTGCGGTTCACTGAGGGCTGAAGGAGTGATGCAAATCTGTGTCAGAAACGCATTGTGCACCGGACTGGATTGCGGATTGGTATTCAATATCAGCATCGGTCCCTCTCTGTGCATCAGATTGAGTATGATGCGGTGAACGTTGCGCACATAATCCGTGTCCGCAAAGGTTCCGGCATTGCCGCTGGATGAAATGCGGATCACCGGATATACCTGATGATTTTCATTCATCAGCCACAGATCATCCTTGTGCTGCTGAACCCTTACAATGCGATAATGCTGTTGTACGACCAGGTAATGCAGCAGCTGATAGGCAAACAAATCATATTCACTAATCTGCATCCAGTCACCTCGATTCCTGTCGCAGTTCTTCCAGTATGTCCGCAAACTGCTTCGGCAGCTCTGCTTCCACTGTCATCACTTCCCCCGTTCTCGGATGCTGAAAGGTAAGCTGGTGCGCATGCAGGAGTTGTCCGTTTGTCTGCATGGTCTTGCGATAGCTGTATTTCTCATCCCCCACTACCGGATGTCCGATATACTGCATATGAACACGTATCTGATGCGTTCGTCCGGTTTCCAGACGACATTCCACCAGGGTATAATTTTCAAATCGCTCAATCACCTGGAAATGTGTACGCGCATCCTTTGAGTTGGTTGCCGTTACCGCCATCTTCTGGCGATCCTTCACATCCCGTCCTATCGGCGCGTCAATGGTACCGAAATCATGCTGAATCACACCGTGTACCAGCGCATAATACAAACGGTTCACTGTCTTGCTTTGCAGCTGTTTGGACAATGACGCATGGGCGAGATCATTTTTAGCGATAATCAGCAGTCCCGTTGTATCCTTATCAATGCGATGCACGATTCCCGGACGCAGTGTACCATTGATTCCGGAAAGATCCTTACAGTGATACAGCAGTCCGTTGACAAGTGTCCCGCTTTGATTTCCTGCAGCAGGATGCACGACAATGTTTTTTGGCTTATTGATGACGATCACATCTTCATCCTCATATCGCACGTCCAGCTCCATTTTTTCCGGACGGGCTTCCATTTCCATTTCATCATTGAATACGGCCGTAATGCAATCGTCTGCCTTCACCTTATAATTTGCCTTCACCGCATTCTGATTGACCAGAATGCTTCCTTCAGCCAGCAGCGCCTGCACCCGGCTGCGGGATAAATCCTCCTGCTCACTGATGTATTTATCAATGCGAGCCCCTGCATCCTCTGCAGCGGCGATAATCTTTATTTCGCGCATATCCTACGACCTCCATATGTTTCCAGAACCATTGATAAAACAATGAGCCCTACACCGACACAAAGTGATATGTCAGCGACGTTGAATACCGGAAAATCATATCCGAAGATAATGAAATCCAGAAAATCACGAACATACTGGAAAATAAGACGATCAATAAAATTTCCCAGTGTACCGGCCATCATCAATACCACACCAATGCGTGTCAGTCTGTCCCTGTGATCTGTAGTACGGTAAAAATACAGCATGCCAATCAGAAAAACAATGGAAATCAGATAAAAGAAAACCATCTTTCCTTCCAGCATGCTCCAGGCTGCCCCTGTATTGTGCAGATACGTAATTCTGAAAAATCCCGGAATTACGTCAAAGCTCTCATCTATTTGCATGGACGTCTGTACGCCCCACTTGCTCAGCTGATCCAGCAGTAGTACTGCCGCCATCATCAGAATATGCTTAGCCTTCATGCGATTCACCTTTCCTTATATGTTCTGTGGGCTATCCTTTAAAAAGCACACAAAACAGTATCGTATCATATTATAACAAAAAAAACCGCCATTGGCGATTTTTATGTGTACTTTTTATTTCGAATCACGGTAATTAGGAAAGTTTATAAATAAGGAGGATGAGCTCGACACGTTCATACAAAGATTCTGAATAAAAAGTCCATTGGCAGATTCTTATGAAATCTGCTTACAGTATACCACGAAGAAACCACACTTTCAACACATTTTTCAATTTTTATTCATTTTATTTCTGAAAATATTTTCACAGATTCAACAATTCATGTATGAGCTTCCATCCGTCATCATCCAGCAAAAAATCGTCATTGATACATACATACGTATCATCACGGATGAACAACACCTCATACTCTCCCTTATACATGGTGACCCCCTGTGTCTTTATCGGCTCACCATATCCCCTGCACATCTGCTCCATTCCATTCTCACTTTGATAACGGCGCTTCGTCCAATCCCTGAAAAACCCATCGCGGATGCGATACCAATCAATATACAAATTCTTATCCGCTGCATCCTCTTTCTCACTGTAGGCACTGAAGGACATATGCTCGCTCAGCATGGAAGATTCGCTGTAGCTGTCCAGAGTCAGACCTGCGGTATTTACATGCTGCAGGACAAAATCCGATAACCTTGTCTGTTCCATCGGCTTTTGAAACGAAAGCGAATCATAGGTGCTGGTAAGTGTGATATTCACGCCGATCGCAAAGGTTACCCAAAGCAGTGCTATACTGCCAATCACCTTGAATCCCATTGGATATCTGGTTTTCCAAAAACGGTAAATGAGCCAGCCGAAGACCAGAAAGATCACAGTGAATGCGATCACATAAAGAACATTGACTGTGAACAAAGAGCCGATCAGCATACAGATCAGCAGCACTACACTGCCATACACGATTCTTGACTGCCGAAGCAGCATTTTTGAAGAGGTCATATTCCTTCTGCGCACAAGCCATATAAAGTAAGGGAGAAGATGGATCAGCCATGTAATATTCAATGCGGCCATCAAAAGAAAATTCTGAAACTGGGAACCATCGGCGTACATGCTCCAAAGAAGTCCGTGATAGCTTTGCAGCAACAGCAGTACATACAGCGCCCATGATATGAAAAGCCATACAGCTGTCTTATGCATACTCACATTCATGATACGGCGATCCTCCTGTGTTCCCTCTCGCAAGGTAAGGTTAGGATCATCGCAGCGATACACCATGAGCGGGCCATTTGATCCGACAAACGTATACCCGAATTCTTCAACAAAGGTGCGATACTTATGGGCATCCGCTGTTTCTGAATCCGGTATAATCATGGAGTAATCCTTTGTATAGTCCACAAGGTAATACTCCTTCTGTGAAGCATCCGCTTCAAATGTGAGCCAGCAGGAGCGGTCCCCTTTTAAGCTTACCAGCTTCCAGCCCTTCTCCGCCATGTCATTCAGATATGCCTGTAAAGCCGGGTATTCAAACGGATATACAATCAGCCATACATGTTTCTTCCTTCGTTTCATGATGCCGCCTCCTTTTCATCGCTTTGCTTTTCAATCCATACTTCCCCATCCTGCAGCATGGTTTTCAAGCGCCTGTATTCCTGCATCAGCATTTCCTTTCCTTTTTCTGTAATCAGATAGAACCGTTTCCTGCCATCCGACTCCGTTTCCCGAATCATATCTTCATTTTCAAACTTCGACAGCATGGTATACAGGGTTCCCGGTACTAGGTGTACTCTTCCCCTGGTCAGCTTCAGAACAAACTCTGTAATCTCCATCCCGCAGCGTGCCTGAAGCAGCGCAATCAGCGTATAGTACATTGGCTCTGTCAATGTTTCCAGCTGTTTCTTCGGCACAGCACCACCTCCAATATCGTTTAACGATATATCTCTGTTATCATTATATTATCGTTTAACGATATTGTCAATACGCTTAGAAAATCACAGAGGTAGAAAGCGTTGCTTTTCAGCATGTGAATGGAACTAAACAGATAACTTTGAAACTCGCGAAGGTCTCAGCTTCAGACACTTCCATCGAGCTTGAATTTTATAACGGCGAAGCAACAAGCTTCAACATAGATTTCTTATATAAGCAGCTGTACTTGCTTTATCTCCTACACTGCTGTGCTCTGTACATGCCGCAGGTCGAACCATCCTTCCGTAACTTGTCACGCTGCAGCAGCCATGCTATACTACGTTTAACACAACATGATGAAAAGGAGAACACCTATGAAAAGACTTAAAAGCATACCTGGCAAATGGATGCTGACCATCATGCTTGCCCTGCTTCTCACCACATGCTACTTCGTCCTGAACAGCCGGGTTTACCTGCTGGAACAAAAGGATCAGCTTGTACAGCAGGAACAAAAGCTGATTGCACAGGAGGAAGCAGGAATTCCCATCCGCACACAGCATGTTTCTCCTGCATCTGTTCATGTCGGGGCTGCCTACCTGTGGATCATCCCCTTTGGCATTTTGGAGGTCTGCTTTCTAATTTTATACATTGTGCGCTACCTTGCATAGCTTTCTTTTTACGGCAGCTGCATTGTAGATTATACGAAAGCATGCTATACTGAAGCCACAAGGAAGTGTGATAACATGAAGCTAAATGAAGCAAGACTCCATGCAACGCCGGATTGCTGCGACACCTGCATGGAGTAAACAAGTCGCAGCATTTGCCGGCTTTGCATCCTGAACAGAATTGTAAAGGAGGAGCCTGCATGAAATATGTAAATGCCCATACGATTTTACCGAAAGACCTGGTGGAGGAGCTGCAGAAGTATATACAGGCAGGATACATTTATATTCCTGCTGCCGGAAAGAAAAAACGCTGGGGAGAGCACAGCGGCTATCGAACCGAGCTACAGCTGCGAAATGAAGGCATCCGGCAACGCTATGTGTCCGGCTGCACGATTGAGGAGCTTTCCACTCAGTATGCATTATCGGCACATGCTATCAAGAAAATCATTTATCAAATATCATAAGAATGCTGCGGCATTCTTTTTTTCTACAAAACAGGTCTGTACGATTTTGTGGCTTGCCGCATCCGCACCTCTTCCCATACAATGAACTGGTAAAAAGGAGAACAAACATGAATAAACATCTGATTTATCCACGCAGCGGTGATCCAAATACCGTCTATATCAAAAATGTCATAACCCGACCGGAAATTACGGCAGGTGATTTTTCGATGTACAATGACCATGCACAGGATCCCCGTGATTTTGAAAAGCATAACGTTTTATACCAGTACCCTGCCAATTGCGATCAGCTGATCATCGGAAAATTCTGTTCCATTGCCTGCGGTGCAAAATTTTTATTAAACAGTGCTAATCATGCACTGCAATCCCTGTCAACCTATCCCTTTCCCATATTTTTCGAGGAATGGCAGCAACAGCCAAAGGATGTCCGGAATGCCTGGATAACAGGGGGGATATCGTGATTGGCAATGATGTATGGATCGGATACGAAGCAGTGATACTGGCCGGTGTTACGATCGGTGACGGCGCCATTATCGGAACACGGGCGCTTGTCACAAGGGATGTTGCGCCCTATACCATCGTCGGCGGTGTGCCTGCCAGAGAACTACGCCTGCGGTTTCCTGAGGAAACCATAGCGGAGCTGCTCACCCTGAAATGGTGGGATTGGCCGATTGAGCTGATCCAAAGCAATATCGCGGCACTGCAAAGCGGTGATATCCGCCGATTAAAAGCAGCATGCCCGCATCAAACACACATATAAGGATGAAAAAAACGCGGTGTAATTCCGCGTTTTCCTTTGTTTCACATCAATCAATCAGAAATCACATGTACACGATCACGCATCTGTGAGGAGGATACAATGACAACATTGTCTCTGTAATCCATCGTATAAACCTTGCGTTGCTTCAGGCCATCCAGAAAGGTATTCAGGAAATCCATGCCGTCATTGACACCCCATTCATGATTGTAGCGCTCTTCAATAATCATCGTATTGCCGTTCGTTTTCACCTGCATGTCCGAAGTATATTCAATACGAACCTCATCCTTCATGCTCTCATCGTATTTCCACTCATAGCCGGTGTAATAATCATCCTCAAACACGATATTCAAATCCTGATCCTTTACACGGAAGGTCTGTGTCTTTACCGTATCAGAGCCATAATAGGCACTTCTTCCGTCCACAAACTCAAATTCCTTGATTTCAAAAACCAGCATGGTCGTTCCAATCGCCATCATCGTAATACCGACAATCAGGGATATCAGAAATTTTTTCATATGCCTACCCCCTTCTCCATAAGACGCTGTACAGCAGTGACAGGAAGCCTCCGGTTGCCACCAATGCACCGATTACGATAAAGTAGGCGCCAAACAGGGTCAGTCCTTCAAAGCTGAGCACGATCATGGCCCCCAGGGCGCAGCACAATGCCACAATGATACCGACAAAAGGAATCATCATCAGACAGAAGAATATCCGCATCAGAATCGTCGCAACACTTGTTACACCGCGTTCCATGTGATCACCTTCATAGCTTCGGCGATATTCTCTTCTGCGGGGTTCCTCATACATGCTTTCATCCTCATATTCATCATCCGTTTCGCCACGCTGCGTATCTCTTTCCTGATATTTTATATCATCTCGCTCATCATATACCGTTTCGCGACGCGTGCTGCGATCGTTTGTAAAGGAATGAACCGTCTTCTTTGCCTGATCAAAATCAAAGCTTTCCTTGAAATCATCAAATACACTGGCTCCCTCCCCGTTTCTCGAATGACTGCGATAGCGGTTCAGCCGCTTTGTACACAGGTTGACCAGCACGACAACAAAGATTGCCACATAGGCGACACCGATAATAAATTTCCATATCGCCGCCAGCAGACTCCCGATTCCAAAGCCCGCCACGGAATGCAGCAGGCTGCTTCCCAGAGAAGAAATCATACGGAACGGAATATGCAGAACAGCCAGCAGAATCAGTATCACCAGGATTTCAAACACCAGGCGTACGACATCATCCATCTGCAGGGAGGTAAAGGAGCCCAGAAACCGCTGAAAGCCGTTGAACAGATCATCCATAAAACGGTTCAGCTTGGTATCGAAGGAGCGGTTGACACGATCCGTATTGATTTTATAGGCATCCAGAATATCATCCACCAGTTCATCGATATTTCCAAAATCCTCAATCGCCTCTTCCTCCGATTTCCCCTCTTTCATTTTCATTTCAATATGCGTGCGGTACTCATCAATGATATCACGTCGTTCCCTTTCATTGATCACATCCAGCTTGCGATCCAGCAATCGCAGAAATTCATCTTTCGTCATCGATTTCACTCTCCTTTATAAATCTGCTGACCTGTTCATGGAATTCATTCCATTCCTGCAGCAGCTCCGTTGTCCTCGTTTTTCCATTCCCGGTTATGCGATAATATTTTCGCGGAGGTCCCTCCGTGGATTCACTGAGGTAGGTTTCAAAATAGTGCTCATTGGTCAGACGCTTCAACAGCGGGTAGATGGTCCCCTCATTCACATTGATAACCTTACTGACCTCGGACACCAGCTCATATCCGTACATATCCTTTTTATATACGCAAAGCAGCACAATCAGTTCCAGAACACCCTTCTTGAATTGTGTATTCACCAGCATCACCTCCACTATTATAATACCCTTAGTACTTTGCATTGTCAAGTACTAAAATAAAAGTAATACTGTGGATTGCAGAATAGAACAAATCATATACAAAAAAAACTACAGGCTATCCGACAGATATACCTGTAGTCCCTTCGTATATGAATAAAACGATACTCACCGTCCAGATTCAGGAATGCAGATCATACAATGCATTTAATCGCATCGATGCAAGCTTCAAAAGCTCCTCTGCATCTGTTTTCTTTGCCACACAGCGGACAATAGCGCTTTTCGGTTCCACAAAGACCTTTTTCCCTTGTATTTTCTTTTTCCAGAATAGCTGAAGTATAAAGTCCTCGATTGCCTCCATTGCCTTTTCGCTCCTCGTATCTTCGAAGATTGCTATGACGAATTCCTCTTCACTCAGACGTGCAGCAATACTTCCCACAGGCAGATGCTCCTGAACACCCTGCTGTATGATTTGCAAATATGCCTGCATTTCCTCCATACTGGAGTTTTTGCACAGCTTATAAAAATTATACAGCTGAATATACAGTACAGATACCTCCTTGTCCCCCTGCATTTGTTTCGCACGCTTCATAAAATAGAAGAATCCCTCACGAGTCAGCAGGCCGCTGTCTGCATCAGTATAGGATTCCCTTATCAATTGCTTTTTCTGTACATGCACACGCAGTGCGAGGTATACAAGGGCGAGGATGAGCAAAGCATTGAGTAAGCATATGCCGTTGATTGCAAGCTTCACGGAATAAGGCAGCCAACCATTCTCTGGCAGAATGCTGAGATTCCATGTCGCAGGTAAGCTAACCTCCAGCTTTACAGCCTCGGAGAAATCAACACTCGGATCAGACACCCTCACAACCGTCTTTTTTTCACCAAGCGCATTTACTCTCCACAGCTCATACTCATAGCCTCTTTTCTGGAGATATTCCAGATTCATGGCTTTTATAAGATACGCACTATCCACTGCCGCGATAATCTCTCCCTTGTACTGATTATTTTCATACAGCGGCTCAATAAAGAGAAATACCTCCTCCTTTGTCGAAGACAGTTTCTCCGGTCCGGCAATAACTCCGTCCTTTATCACCTTTGCAAGGGTATAGCTATAGGATACATCATGTAATTTCATGCCGATTTCCGATTTGTATTTCTCCCTCGGATAAATTGCCTGTAAGGTATCCTGCTCAAAGTAGGACAGAAAACGGATTTCGGCATGGTCCTTTTGAAGCTTCGCTGCCTTCTCTTCAAACAGTGTCAGATTTGTTTTCTCCTTTGTATTCAGTGCAAACATCAATTTGGATGCGAAATTCTCTGCCTCCAATTGCTGTATCAGATGCTTGCCGAAAAGCTCAATGACGGTTTCCGCAGCCTGCCGCCGTTTGCTGATCAATGCTGCCTGTATGCTTTTTCCGGTATGCAGACTCAGCCCCAGTACAAGAATAACCAAGAGAAGTACGGGGAGTTTTCTCTTTAATGACATCCGCCTCATATCAGGACTCTCCCTTCAGAAAGAGGGAATACGCTTTTTTGCCATGCCGCTTTACATCATACAGGGCCTTATCCGCCTTTGCAATCAGCACATCCAAAGAATCTGTTTTGTTCCAGATACAGGCACCGATACTGCAATGCACGGCCACAGCTTTCTGTCTGACAGCGATTGAGAAATTCAGTTTTTCAACAAGCTCGGATAATACGGCATGAACCTCCTGTGCGGTATCTACATCGTTTAAAACAAGAATGAATTCATCTCCGCCATAGCGCCCGAAAATGCCCTCGTATTTCATTTCATATTCCCGTAGAATGGAACCGATTTTTCTTAAAGCACTATCACCTGCCTGATGCCCGTGTGTATCGTTCAGCGTTTTCAGGTCATCAAGATCAACAAAGCAAAGTGTCATACAGCTCCCGTATTCTCCACTCTCCAGCAGCTTCTGCATCCTGCTTAGGAACACCGTTCGCGTTACGACGCCGGTCAATCCGTCCCGCAGCCCTGTACTGCTCATTTGCAGTAAATCATCATAATCCACTTGCTCGGGAATGCTGTTCTTGTACAATTTCCGCTCCATCCTGTGGACGGCAGCTACCATGCTTTCCATATTCGCTTTTTGCTGCCGGCTGTATGCTCTCACCAGCAGATAAAGAGAGAGTGTGATTGCAGCAGTGATTGCAGCAATCAGCAGCAGATGGGGCAGCATAGCTGAAAACAGGCGAAAAAAGTCGATTGTTATCAGGATATCCCAATTCGTATTTTTAACAGGACCGTATGCAGTATACATCAGATTTCCGTCTTTTCTACTATAGAAAGCGCCGGATTCACACGCCAGCAGTTTAGTTTCCAGCGTATTCGTCGTCATGCTGTACATACGGACATCCTGCAGTTGATCCACGTAGGAGGAACCATAGGATAACCCATTTGTCGATGACATGATCTATCCCTTAGAACCGATCAGAACAGCTTCGCTTTGATTTGCGGATGCCGCCTTTTTCAATAGCTCTACGGTATCATAAAAATATATCGAGCAAAACAGGCTTCCGGTCATAACACCGTCCTGAAGCAGCGGAACAGCAACCGTATAGTTCAGGGTAACGCCGTCTGCACCGGCAACAAAGCTGTCGGTAACAATCGGCTGCTTTGTGGCATACAGCTTCTGCATATGCTCACGAGCAGCCAGACTGGCCGGTTCCTCCCCCCAATGTGTAAACCTGTATATCCTCATCAACGTAGCAGATAAACATATAGCCGAACTGTGTATTGATGCTGTCCAGCTTTTCCACCTTTTCCTCCCATTTTACAGAGGGATCATAAAATTCAGGAAGTGCCGCAAGTGAGTTTAAAAGCTTCAGGGATTCATCAATCCGCTGCGATATCTGCGCTGCTGCACTTTGCTGTGCCGCCTGCGCCGAATGCTTCATCGAACGAATCGTCAGCAGGGATCCCGCGCATATCACCAGAAGCAGATACAGCATCAAAAAAAGCAGAAAATAGGTACGAACCGGTGTAAACGGGAGGATTCGGCTTTCCTGCTTCTGCTGTACCTTTCTCTTGATTTTATGCATACATATTCACCTCATAGCCTTTATTTAATAAGTATAACATGTCTGTCACACGATACACCATGTTTCCATAAAACTTTACATATATATTTATTTATACTCACAATGTGTATGCGTACTTGCTGTACACATATCGCACAAAGCAAAAAAAGCTGCAGATTCAATGTCCTGCAGCTACTCATTCGTACTCCCAAAGCCGCCGTTTCGCTGCTTTTGCACATCATCATCCTCACAAATGCCAAACGGAAGAAAAATCCCCTGCGCAAAGCCGTCTCCTTTGCGAATCTGAACGGTTTTTCCCTCTGTGGAATCGTTCATCATTTTTATGAAGATATGCCCTTCGTTGTCGCTTTCAAAATAATCGCTGTCAATAATTCCTACCGTGTTGTTAAACTGCAGACGATAGGTAAAGCCCAGCGAGCTGCGGGGAAACAGCTGCAGCACCCAGCCCTCCTGAATTTCCGCACGGATACCGGTTGGTATTTTTATCGTTTCCCTTGGTTTCAGGGAAACTGCCGCAGGTGCAAAAAAATCATAGCCGGCTGATCCCTTTGTCGCACGCACAGGCAGCCTTAACGCCTCATATATTCTCTGAATTTCTGCCGCATCGGTCCCGGGAAATGCAGTGCCCCAGTCCTTCTCAAACCGCTGCATGCTCACCTTATGAAATTTCGCTATTTTCTCCATATCGGATACCTCCTTACATTCCTATTTATTCTACCACAGAAACCATACTGTTTACCTGCTGTATATATAAATTTTCAAGCAGACTCTATCCTGCTGGATAACAGCGCCACCGTGCTTCCATAGCCTCCCAATGCCGTGTTTCTGTATGCAAAACAGGCACAGATTCACCCATTGCGGTAATCTGTGCCTGCAGATAAGGATATCTGATCAGCATCTGTTTCATACAGGTATCATTCCATACAGCGCTGTATGCGCTCCTGGCGATACTGAGAAGTAAACAATTCATAGTAATATCTCTGCTTTGCCATCAGCTCCTCGTGTGTTCCCTGCTCGATGATCACCCCGTGCTGCAGCACGACAATGATATCCGCTGAAACAATCGTACTCAGACGGTGCGCAACCACAAAGCTTGTACGACCGTGCAGCAGCTGATCCATCGCATACTGGATCGCCTTTTCACTTTCAGTATCAATGGAGCTTGTCGCCTCGTCCAAAATTACGATAGCAGGATCACACAGCATGGCTCTTGCAAAGGAAATCAGCTGCTTCTGTCCGGTTGACAGACGATCTCCGCCCTCACCGACTTCAGTGTCATAGCCCTTTTCCATACGGCTGATGAAGTCATGTGCCTGAATCAGGCGGGCAACCTGCTCCACCTCTTCATCACTGGCGTCTCGACGGCCATAACGAATATTATCCCGTATGGTGCCGCTGAACAGATTCGGCGTCTGCAGTACATAGCCGATATGGGAATGCAGCCAGCCCACACTGCGCTCTCTTAAATTCTTGCCATCCATAAGGATACGTCCCGAGCAGGGCTCATAGAAGCGACAGAGCAGATTGACAATGGTGCTTTTCCCGGAACCGGTTTCCCCAACCAGAGCTACCGTCTGTCCTTTTTTCACTTGCAGACAGAAATCACGCAGAACGGGCTCATTTTCATAATAATAGAAATTTACATGGTCAAATACCACATCCCCATAAAGGGGTTCGTAGGCATCTGTATGCTCCTTCAGCAGGGTTCCATAGCGTTCGATGACATCCGGATAATCCGTGATTTCGATTTCCTCCTCCAGCAATGCAACCACGCGCTCCGCACTTGCCTGCGCCATCTGTATCTCCGCAAGCACACGGGCAATCTGCTTCAGCGGATCAAAGAACAGCTGCGCATAGTTGATAAACATCGCCAGTGTTCCAAACTGAATGGTTTTCAAAAGCACCTGCTCCCCGCCCACATACAGCAGCAGGGCGATAACGACAGCGGACAGCAGATAAACGATTGGCTGAAAGATGGCATTGATTCGCAAGGCCCGCATGCTGTAGCGCTTCATATCATCGGTTTTCTTTTGAAATTCATTGTAATTCTGCTGCTCAATGCCCAATGTCTTTGTTGTCTTGGCACCGTTGATCCCTTCCGCAAAGGAAGCGGTAATACGGGAATTGGCTTTTCTTGACTGCCGCTGAGCAGAGAGGATGCGGCGCTGAAAATACAGGGAGACAAACCAGAGCAGCGGTACAACCACCAGTACACACAATGCCATCTGCCAGTTGACAAGCAGCATGACAACACTGATTCCCAGCATGACGAAGATCCCCCACACCACATCGACAAAGGCCCATGCCAGCGTTTCTGCCAGACGCGCCGTATCCGAGGTGATTCTGGCCATCAGCCAGCCGTTTGCAGTGCGGTCAAAATAGGAAAAGGTCTGCTCCTGCAGCTTGCGAAAGCACTTCTCCCGCAGATTTTTACCAAAATCACTCTCCACCCTTGCGGCAAGACGGAAAAACAGGTATACCAGCAGACACTGAGCCAGTATCATTCCGACATAAACAAGGATGAATACCGGCAGGGTATCTGCGCCTGTTTGATCATCGACATACGTATTCAGGGCGTAGCGGTTCAGCAGCGGCATGATGACATCGGTAACCGCCAGAATGGTGTTAAAGAATATCAGCGGAATCACACTTTTCTTATGCTCCCACAGCAGCTGGAAAACCTTTTGCCACGTGCCGCGGTCGAATACATCACTCTCAAACTCCTGCTCCTTCATGATGCGCTGTGCCATATGCCTCACCTCCCTCCTTCTGAATTTCATAAATTCGCCGATACAAGCCGTCCTGTTTGATCAGCTCCTCGTGCGTTCCCTCCTGTACCAGACGTCCATGCTCTAAAACAAGAATACGATCGGCGTTCTGTGCGGAAGCCACACGATGAGTGATCATGAGCATCGTCATGGAATAGCGGATATCCTGCAGGGCTTCCTGTATCATCGCATCCGTTTTCATATCCAGTGCGGACAGAGAATCATCAAACACCATGATCGGACTTTTCGCCAGCAGGGATCGTGCAATCGCCACACGCTGCTTCTGTCCCCCGGACAGGGTAACCCCCTTTTCTCCAACCATTGTTTCATAGCCCTGATCAAACTCCTCGATATCATTGTGAATACAGGACATGCGGGCAGCCTCCACCACATCCTCCTTCATCGCATGATGATCGGACAGATGGATATTCTCATAAATCGTCTTGGAAAACAAAAACGGTTCCTGCAAGACGATCTGCACATGACGGCGCAGCCATGATTTGGCGATATCGCGCAGCTCCACACCGTTGATGGTTATGCTGCCCCGATCATAGTCATAGATGCCGCTCAGCAGATGCACCAGACTGGATTTTCCGCTCCCCGTCGGCCCCATGATGGCAATACGTTCTCCCTCACGAATGGTAAACGACAGATCATGCAGCGTATGCCGGCTTCCATCCTCATAACGGAAGCTAACATGATCGAAGCAGATATTTCCGCTGATATCCGGCTGCAGCCCGCTCTCCAGATCCTCTGCCTCCTCCTGCAGCACCTCCTCGATTCGTGTGATGGAAACGCTGACCTTACCAAGATCGGACAAAATCCTTCCAAGCTGACGCAGCGGCCATACAATGGTACTCTCATACATCACAAACACAAAGAATGTACCGACACTCAGCTCTCCCTGCAGCGCCATACCGATACCGAAAACAATCATGACCAGAATCTGCATCTGTCCCAGAAAATCCGTACCGCTCCAAAACAGTGCCAAAGCATGCATCAGATCGAAATATTTTTTGCGGTATGCATCATTTGCCTCCTCAAATTTATCAATTTCATGCTGCTCCTGATGAAACGCCTTTACCACACGCATGGCATTCAGATTTTCCTGCAGCACGGTGGTCATGGAGCTTTCCGCCAGATCGCATTCCAGAAAAATTTTCTTCGCTTTGGAAAAGAATACATAGCTGGCAATCAGAATCAGCGGAATCAGTGCAATGGATACCAGTGTCAGCTTCACACTGCGGCTGAACAGAATGAGTGATGCAAGCGTGACATTCAAAATCGCAAACAGCATCTCGGAAAACTGATTCGCCAGAAATCTGCGCACCGTTTCGATATCCGAGGTGCTTCGCTGAATCAAATCCCCGCTGTCCCTGCTTTTATGATAGGAAAACGGCAGCTTCTGCAGATGGTCATATAAATCATTGCGCACATTCAATGCCAGTGTTTCCGCGACATTACCGGCATGCATACTTCTGCGGTTGATCGCAAAGGCTACCATCAGATAGCTTCCCACGACCAGCGCGGAACCAATCCACAAATGAGACTGCAACGCCTCCATACCGCCTGCCATATCCACCAGCTGCTGTAAAAAAGCATTGTCAAACGGCACTCCCTTGATGACATTGTCAATCATCCAGGAAATGATCAGCGGCGCTGCCAGCATAAACAAGGAATATACAGCCACATCCAGCAGAATCAGTACAAACTGATAACGGTACGGCCTTACATATCTCCATACAAATCGTATTTTTTTCATAATCCCCTTCCTCTCTATAAACGAAAAAAATAGGCAATAAGCCTATTTCCCTTATGCCTTCACAGCCCTGTGCCACAGGCACAGAGATCCTGCCTATCCCAGCTTTCTGGCGTATTCACTCAACGCCTCTGCGATCTGATCCGGGCAGGATGTCGGCTTCGCTCCGCAGCGAACCCCACGAAATGCATCCAGTACTTCACTTATTTTTTTATCTTTTATAATTCTCGAAATGCCCAGCAGGTTGCCGGCACAGCCGCCAACGATGGTTACATTGCGAATGATATCGCCGTCCATCTCAAAACGCATTTCTCTTGAGCATACGCCCTTTGGTCTATATACAAATGTTTCCATATCCAATTTCCTCCTCAATCAACCGCAATCATTCTATGTGTATTCGTTTCAGAACCGCTTTTGCGACATGTGCCACAAACAGTCCGGTCGGGATGCCCAGCAATATCAGTACCGGCAGGATTGCCTGCATGAAGAACTGCTGGTAAATCAGCGTTACCGCAATGACCTGTCCGATCGCATGGACGCTGCTTCCCGCAACACTGACACCATAGATACTCATCGGTGTTTTTCTGGCAAGGATACAGGCCAGTGTCGACAGCAGTACGCCGCACATCGACAGCCAGAAGCCGGTGCCAAACAGCATCCCTCTCAACAAAGAGGCCAGTACAACCCGCATGATGTTGACCGACAGCATCACCCTGGCATCAAACAGATAATACGCGATCAGGCCGACAATATTGGCCAGACCCAGCTTGAATCCCGGTACCGGTACGGGCACGGGAATCATGGATTCAATCATATGAAAGAGAATACTGACAGCCGTCAGCATTGTGATCGTTGTCATCCTCTGTGTGCGGCTCATCACTGTATCACCGTGTCCACATCATCATCTCGCACATCGCCTGCTTCAATTTGTACGACGATATTGTTGGGCAGACACACAATCGGACGATTGGCATCCTCCACCCATCCCTGAATGGAACAAAGATGATTGGGACTGTTTTCCTTTTCCACACGAACACGTTTATCCTTTACCTCCACCTGCACGTCGCCGAGTGTTCCCTTTACGGTATACACATCGTTGAGTGACAGGCTCTTTCTGAGTATTTCACGATCCTTATAGCTGACAACAACTTCCTTTTCCCGCCCTGCATCACGGTATGCGCTCCAGATCAAAGGGACATACAGCAGACAGGCACAAACTGCGACGATCATAATAAATAGTTTATCCGCTTTATTCATAGATCCTCCAACATTCTTATATTATACCCGAGAGAAAACGCTTTGCAAACCTTTTTCGTGAAAGAATGCAGAAGCTGACACCATTTGAAAGAAAAAAAGATATCTGCATCGGCTATTTTACAGCCCGCAGATATCCTGTTACCTATTTTGCATTTTTCTCTGCATCCTGAATGGCTTTTATAAAGCCGTCCACGCTGATGGTACAGCCGCTTCTCACATCATTATTCTCTGCCTTGCCATCCTGATTGAGCTTGATTTTATCGATGCCGTGCTTTTCGACATATTTTTCAAAGAAGGCAATCTGTTCATTCCATTCCTTTTTGATCGGACTGGCCTGCTTCATACCATAGTCCTCACCGAGCTCTTTTTTGGTCTTATCCTTTCCCTTGGCGGTTTCATCGATTTCGACCTCGGCAATCTTATCATTTTTCAATTTGACTCTGGCTGTTGTCTTTTCCCCGCTGTCATTCGTATAGGTTCCCGTACCTTCCTTTTCCACGCTCTTTCCGCCGCAGCCGCACAGCAGTACGGAAAGGCCCAGCATCATTACCTGCTTTTTCATGCATATCATCCTTTCGCTGCTGTTAGTATGCGATCATTTCACCCGTTTATACTACTGCCATGTGATTTCACCGTCATACAGCTGCTTCAGCTGTTCCCTGAGCCATGCATAGGTAAAATCAGCGCTGACGGTACGCTGACCATGCTCTGCCGCCAGCTCCTCGCTATAGGAAGAAAACGGAAGCAGCTGAAAGTTATCATAGGAGGCATCGAAGTGATTGACGATCGGTATCATTTTTTTATTTTTCACTTCTGTTTTTCCTGTTTCTGTATGAAACTCCACATCACATTGCACGATACCGCCGATTTCATACATATTGGTAAACTGCTCGCTGGCACGGTCAACCCCCATAGCCGCTGACACAAAATTACCGAGAGAATACATAACAAAGGTTTCCTTTCCCTGTGCATTCGTTAAGGTCTCCACCCTTTGCAGACAATGCGGATGGTTACCGATGATGATATCCACGCCCTGCTCATTGAGAAAGACTGCTGCATCGCGCTGCGCAGCATCCAGCTCATAGGTGAATTCGGTTCCCCAGTGCATCGCCGCAATCACCACATCCGCTTGCTCTTTTGCTTTCTGCACATCCTTTGCCAGCTGCTTTTTACAGCGGTCGTCAAACACATGCCCCTCATTGAGAAAATGATTGACCGCAAAGCCGTTTTCAGCGTCAATCGGCTGATTGGTGTCGTAGGTATAAGCGAGAATCGCAAACCGTACCCCGTTTCGTTCCACGACGAGAATATCATCTCGCTGCGCCTTATTTTCATAAGCCCCGGTTGTTCGGATACCGGCGTCCTCCAGATTCCTTCGGGTGTTCACGATTCCCTGCATGCCACGATCATAGCTGTGATTATTGGCGAAGGTCAAAACATTAAAGCCGATCTCTGGAAGCTGTTTGGCGATTTCCTCAGGCGCATTAAAGGTATAGTCACTGCCTGTGATTCCCAGCTCACGGCCGCCGAGCACAACCTCCTGATTCCCGATGACAAGATCGCTGTCCAGATAGGGGGTTACCTTGTCAAAATAGTTTTTAAAGCTGTATCCCTTTCCCATCCAGTTGTATAATGCGTCCTCCATCAGGATATCTCCGGTAAAGCTCAGTGATACACTGCGGACTGGATTTTCCTTTTTCGGCTTTGGCTGCGGCGCCGGTTGCTGTCTGCTGCAGCCTCCAAGCAGCATAGCCATCATACAGCACAGCATAAGTATTTTTTTCATACAGATAATTTCCTTCCCTTTAATTTGTACATTATAGTATAAAAGAACAGCTCTGTTAAGAGAAATGGCACACAAACAGCGAAAAATCACCTGTCTGAAAATCGGTTCTATGATTACGTGCATGCATGTCATGCGTGTACTTACATTGAGACAGACCATGCCCAAAGCAGCTGATAAAGCAGCCGCAAACCGTGTATCATAAAAGGAAGCATAGATTGGTGGTACCCTTTTGTAACATTTTAACAAATAACAGGCAGAAGTCCCCTATCTCTGCGACGATAAGCAGATGGTGGGATGAATGCAGCCATTTTCCTTTATCCTTCACACAGGATAAACACGATTAAATTTCTTAGATTCAAAAAAAGCAAAAACATTTGCTATATACAGCTTTAAAAATACGATGAATCCGATTGCAGACAGGAAGCTGAAATCCGGATTTGCACAAAAAAAAACGAAGATAGCTGGTATCTCCGTCTTTCACAGGCTATTTTATTTTGCGTTGTCCTTTGCGTTCTTTGCCGCATCCATCAGATTTTTCACATTGATGGTGCAGCCAGCCAGAACATCGTCATTCACAGGATAGCCTGCATCATTCATTTCGACCTTGTCCAGACCGTTTTTCTCAATGTAATTCTCCAGGAATTCCACCTGCTCATCCCATTCCTTTTTCGCTTTCTTGCTTGCGGCCTTCATTCCATATTTGTCGCCAAGCTCTTTTTTGGATTTTCCCTCTTTTGTTTCGTCAAGATTGATGGCAACGACATCATCACCCTGTACCGTGATTTCAGCAGTCGCGTAGTCTCCATTCTTGTCTTTTGCGGATTCACCGTTTCCTTTTTTTTCAGGCTCGGAATTACCGCCGCAGGCTGCTAGTAACATCGTCATTGCTAGTAGTACTGTGAGTTTTTTCATCGTAATATTCTCCTCCATGTGGCTGTATGATAACAGCGCTTTGATTGTCCCTCATCGTATGATATGATGCTGGCAATCCTATGGTAACAGATAGGATAAAGAATCGTCAACCGTTTTGCTCATGTTTTCACAAGTTAATATTTTCCAGTAACCATCAAAAGTCAAGAATCGCATGGATTGCTTTGTTCCAGCCCTGCAGACAGTCTGCTCTTTGCTGCGCATCCATCTGTGGTGTAAAGCGCCGTGATACCTGAAACTGGGAACGGATTTCTTCCTTGGATTTCCAAAAGCCCATGGCAAGCCCGGACAGGTAGGCAGCCCCCAGTGCAGTTGTTTCACTGATGGTGGAGCGTACAATGCACGTATCGGTGATATCACTTTGAAACTGCAGCAGATAATCGTTGCGGCTGGCACCACCATCCACCTGCATCTGTGCGATGTCCAGTCCGCTGTCCTGCTTCATCGCCTGGAGTACATCATTGGTCTGATATGCCAGAGCTTCCAGCGTAGCACGTATGATATGCTCCTGTGTTGTGCCTCTGGTCAGCCCAAACATACCGCCCTTTACCTGCGGCTTCCAGTATGGAGCACCCAGACCGGTAAAGCTCGGTACGACATATACACCGTCACTATCCGCAACCTGCAGGGCACGCTGCTCGCTTTCCGCACTGCTGTGCAGAATTTTCAGGCCGTCGCGAAGCCACTGTATGGCAGCTCCTGCGACAAAGACGCTGCCCTCCAGAACATAATCCGTCTCCCCCCGGATTCTCCAGCCAACACAGCTGACGAGCCCGTGTGCGGAGTGAATCGGGCGCTCCTTTGTATTCATCAACAGGAAACAGCCGGTTCCATACGTGTTTTTTACATTTCCCGCATCAAAGCAGGTCTGTCCGAACAGGGCCGCCTGCTGGTCACCGATCAATGCCGCAACCGGAACCGGATGATCAAACACACCACTGGTAACCCCGTACACCTCACTGGAATCACGGATTTCCGGAAGCATACAGCGGGGAATATTCCATAGCTTCAGCAGCTCCTCATCGTATTGTAAGGTTTCCAGATTCATCAGCATCGTTCGGGACGCATTGGATACATCACTCATATGCTTCGCTCCCTTGGTCAGCTTCCACAGCAGCCAGGTATCCATGGTTCCAAACAGCAGCTCACCTTTTTCCGCACGCGCCTGAGCACCCTCCACATGATCCAGTATCCAGCGAATCTTACTGGCAGAGAAATACGGATCCAGAAGCAGACCGGTTTTTTCGCGAATCATCCCCTCCAGCCCCTGCTCCTTCAGCTTTTGGCAATAGGTGTCCGACTGACGGGACTGCCAGACGATGGCGAAATATATCGGCTGACCGCTCTCCTTATCCCAGACAACTGTCGTCTCTCTTTGATTTGTGATGCCGATGGCAGCCACCTGGGTATCCCTTACACCGGTTTTGGCCAGCACCTCAAACATCACACCGATGGTACTTGCCCATATATCGTTTGCATTTTGTTCCACCCAGCCCGGATGCGGATAATAATTTTCCAGCTCCTTTTGCGCTACTCCGACGATGTTGCTGGCTTTATCAAACAGAATGGCGCGGGTACTGGTCGTTCCCTGATCAATCGCCATAATATAGGATGTCATATAAGCTTCCTCCTTCGTTATTTTCTTTCATTATACCATAGAATGATAGCGGTTTACACAGGATTCCAAGGTCTCTGTTCACCCTTTTTCAATTCCATGAACAAGGAAGCTTTATGGATTCACCAACCGATACCTACAGCTGCATTCGCGATAACCGGATTGCTTTCCCTATTCCTGACAGGGATGTATCCAACGGCATACAATCCGATCATATGCTTTCCTGTCGAATCGTTTCCATCAGATTATCGTGCTTCATCGCCTGCAGTGCCAGGCGCATGCTCATAAACAGCAAAGCCGCCAGCAGAAGGATGATAAACAGCAGTCCCTGCCACGGAAATGCAAAGGCAAAGGCGAAATTACGCTGCACAACAGCATACACACCGTAGATGACAAGCAGCGTAAGCGGTATGCCAAACAGCATGGTCCTGCCCAGATATTGCATAATTTCCATACGGATCATTGCGCGAAAGGCGCGCGGTGTGATTCCTATGGATTTCAGCATGGCAAATTCCCGTCTGCGCAAGGCGATTCCTGTGGAAATCGTGTTATAAATATTGGCTGCGCTGACCAGCAGGATCAGTGCCACAAAGCCATACAGGAAGACATTCAGAAACAGAGACAGCTGATTCTGCCGATCCTTCAATGCCCGGATATTGCTTTTGAAAATCGTTCCTGCCGGATGCTGGGACTGCAGCTGTGTCAGCTCATTTTCCAGTGCATAGGGCTGAGAGGAGCGATACTGAAACTTCATGGACAGCATGTCCTGTGTAAGCTGCAGCTGTTTTTTCAAAATCCGCATGGACTGCTCATTCGTTATCAGATAAATCGTATGAATATCATCAACATTGGCCGGCATAAACCATGGATGCACTTCACTGACTGCCGCAACATGTATCGCTGTTTCATCGGAGCGCTTATCCATAGCGGCCTGCAGCGTCATTCCCTTTTCCGCATTCTCCAGCAGCCGGTAATCGGTAAAGATATTCTCTTTTTTGCAGGTCAGCTTATTCAGCAGGATCACCTGAGCATCACTGCCTGCAAAGTCTTCCATAGAAGCATTGACTTCCCCAGCATAGCGGGCAAAGCTCTGATCATCCAAAGCGATAACCTCAAAAGACAAGCGCTGCTGCGGTTCATCAAAATGCCGTCCCTGCTCATCCAAAAGCTGCTGCAGCTGATCGCTGTAGGCTGCGGTTGAATGATCCTGCAGCGTCACACTTTCCATATAGAGAAACTCTTCGGCAGAGGGAAGCCGGGACAGCTGTTCTCGTATCGCATCCCCTTCCGGCTGGCTGTATCCATTCATTCCTCCGGTTACATCAGCCGGTATTTCCCCCTGTGCCATTGAAAAGGCCTGTGAAATAAAGGTGGAAAAGCTGTAAGCCGTCATAAAGAGAACCATACTGATAATCAGTGAAAACAATGTGGCATAATAGCGGTGTCTGCTTCGCTTCATGTTCTTTGCACCAAGCGCGGCGGAAAAGCCGAACCACTTGCGGATCCAGCGTGTCCTACGCACATCCTTTACGCGGATACTGACATCCTGATTCTGCCGCAGCGCATCGATCGGTGTGATACGCGAAGCACGCCGTGCTGGCAGCCAGGCACTGATCAGCAGGACGATAAAGGAAAACAGAACGGAAACCAGCACACTCTGCCAGGTAATCACAAGCCTCAGCTCCACCATGGTTTCAAACATCCCCTGAATCAGCGGCTGGATGCAAAGAAAGGTGATACCGATCCCTGCATAGCCGCATAGAATACCGATTGGAATTGCAAAGGCACCAATCACAAACGCTTCAAAGAAAACGGAGGAGCGCTTCTGTTTCTGCGTAGCACCAATGCTGGCAAGCATTCCCAGATAACGGCTTCGCTGTGATAACGAAATGGCGAACGCATTGTAAATCAGAGAAATCGAACCGATCATAATAATGAGAGCCACCATCCCTGTCGCAAGCGTAATTGTTGTCATAAAACCGTTATCGTCATTGATACCGTAAAACATCAGCAGCGTATTGTTGGGATTGATCTGTACATCCTGCAGACCGTAGTCCTCTGCAAGCTGCTGTGCATCCTCATAAATGGATGCAGTTCGCTCCTTCATCGTAAAGGAAATGACATACCGGTTGTCCAAAGTTCCCTCATTTCCCTGAAATGGCAGATAAAAGGCATAGTTCTGGCTTCCGAAATGCACCTTTCCATCATCCATAATACCGGTGATACGAAAGGTACGCTCCCCGGTTTGATGAAAGCTTTCACCTGTCGCATCATCCGAATTCCATTGGGAATATGACCGGCTTCCATCCTTTTGTACCGTATAACCGATTGGCAGAGTTATACTGTCTCCGATTTTCCAGGCGGTACCGCTTGTTTCCATAAAGCTTTCCGATAACAGAATTTCATCCTTTTGCCGCGGGAGCGTTCCTTTTACCAGCGGCAAGGCATTCAGATGCAGGTGCTCCATATCATAGACCTGAAGCTGTATATATTGTCGCTGCGCATCCCGTACATCCTTCAAGAATGCATAGGTATCGTGATAGGAAATCAGACTTTCCTTTATGCGGGAGTCCTTTACCAGCTTTTCTGCCTGTTTGGCAGGAACATCATAAAATTCCATTTCAAAATCTCCGAAATTGGAACGGGCATTGCGCAGCATCAAATCCTGAAAGGACTGCGCGATGACTGATACTGTCGATATCATGGCAACAGACAGGATAACACCGAAGATGGTGACCATCGTTCTGCGCTTAGCGGCCTTCATGCATTTCCATGTCACCTTCTCTATGATATTCATCGGCGAATCACCTCATCACGCACAATGTGACCGTCCTCTATTTTTAAAATCCGATCTGCCTGTAAAGCGATGCCTTCATCATGTGTGATGATGATCAGTGTCTGGTGCAGCTCATCATGCAGGCGCTTCAGCAGGTCGATGATTTCCCTGCTGTTGGCCCGATCCAGATTTCCGGTCGGCTCATCCGCCAGTACGATGGCCGGAGACGCCATCAGTGCACGACCGATGGAAACACGCTGCTGCTGGCCGCCGCTGAGCTGGCTGGGCAGATGCTGTAATCGTTTCTTCAGCCCCAGTGCCTGCACCATGTTATCCAGCTGCTGCTCATTGATGCTGCGATTATCCAGTAGCAGGGGAAGTGTGATATTTTCCTCCACATTCAGTACCGGAATCAAATTGTAAAACTGATAGATCAGACCAATCTGTCTTCTACGAAAAATCGCCAGTGCGGTTTCATCGAGTGCATACATATCCTTATCACTCACATACACCTTGCCGCCGGTTGGCCGATCCACACCGCCCAGCAGATGCAGCAGCGTGGATTTACCGCTTCCGCTCGGCCCTACAATGGCGACAAATTCACCCTGCTCCACACAGAAGGACACATCATCCAGCGCACTCACCTGCGCCTCCCCCTGTCCGTACCGTTTTGTTAAATGCTCTACTCGTGACGTACTCTCACCACTTATGCTATGACTAGCATAGAAGTGGGAGCTTCTTGTTCGATAGAACCGATGTCCTAAGCATAAGCAAGCTATCCCCGCTCGTCCAGCGGTTCTTTGTAATCCTTATTTTCTAACCTCTATGTAATCGTATACCTTCATCACGTATATTCTTCGCTGCATTGATATCACGATCCTCTATATGACCACATTTCGGACATTGATAGATTCTTTCATTCAGTCCTATCTTTCTCTTTGCTCCACAGTGATTACATATCTGCGTACTGGCATACCATTTATCGACCTTTATAAATCGTTTTCCTCCATCTTCTAACTTGTACTTCAAATAATTTCTCAAGATGCCAAAGCCATTATCCATGAGATTCTTTCCTAGCTGTAATCCTTGGCTCATAGCTTTCATGTCGATATCTTCTACAACCACCATATCCCAGGAATTGGCTATCTTCCTGCTTTCTTTATGTAGAAAATCTTTTCTTTGCTGTCCTATATGGGCATGCAGCTTGGCTACCTTGTTCCTTTGCTTCTTATAGTTATTACTTCCTTTGACCATCTTGGAAAGTTTGCGTTGTTCTCTTGCTAATCGCTTCTCACTCGTACGATAAAAATGGGGATAGTCACATACCTGACCTTCACTATCTACATATAGATGCTTTTGCGAATAATCAAGACCTAACACATGTACTACTTCTTTACTTTCTACTTTATTTTCATATTCAAACAGACATGTCGCAATATAACGGTCCTGCTGTTTGCTTATCGTCACTGCTTTTAATATCCCCTGTGGTATGCGATGCATATGGATCCTTACATCACCTGCCTTTGGTAAACGTAGATAGGTCGTTTGGTTTTGTATCGCACTAAACAATCGGATATTTCCATTGACCATATTTGTCGTGTAACTTTGTTTCGCCTGATGCTTTGATTTCCATTTGGGAAAACCGATATCTGTTTCTTTGAAGAACTTTTTGAAAGCAGCTTCTAAATGTAGTTGAGCGTTTGCTAATGCCAAAGAATCTACTTCCTTGAGAAATGGATGATCCTTCTTATAGGATGCAGGTGTCGTTTGTTTCATTTTCTTAGTTTCTTCATAATATTTGATTTTGTCATCTAACATATGATTATACAAAAAACGGACACAACCAAATGTTTTGGTAAAGAAAATCTCTTGCTCCCTGTTTGGATAGATTCTAAACTGATACCCTTTTCTTGACACCATTCTTCTCACCTTGACTTTCGATATAAGCTTTGATGATGTCGGTGGTGACACCTCCTGTACTGATCAAACAGAAGCTCTGACTCCAAAATGCTTCTTTCCAAAGCTTTTCACGAATTTCAGGAAACTCCTTCTTCAATAAACGTGAACTGGCACTCTTATACGCATTGATGAATTTCGTAAGACAAGAGTTAGGGTGAGCAGAGAACAGGATATGAATATGATCGACATCATGATTCCATTCTTGAAGAGAGATGTTATAGGATCTGGCAATATGAAGAAAGATATCTTTTGCACGATCACTGATGACATCATCGAACACACGACGCCGATATTTGGTTGTCATGATCAAATGGTAATGGAGAGCAAACACTGAATGAGCATTACTGTCTAAATCTAGCATAAATACACCTCATCTCATAATATCGACCGAAACTATTTTTATACTCATAGTATACCACAAGGCGGTCTGATTTACCATATTCATAAAGAAAAAGGACAGGACTTACGCATTTATTTGACTTAAGATATAGATGGAAGATTATTCAGGAATTCCTTATTTAACAAAGTCATATCACATATATGTAATTGTGCTCATCTCTTGATTTTTTCACTCAACATGCATAAAAAAGCATTAGCAAAATTTCTCAAATGTTTTTGCTTTTTTTGAATCTAAGAAATTTAATCGTATTTATCCTGTGTGAAGGATAAAGGAAAATGGCTGCATTCATCCCACCATCTGCTTATCGTCGCAGAGATGGGGGAATTCTGCCTGTTATTTGTTAAAAATTCCATAAGCTACCTCCTCCTCTACAGCATACCGCATCGGTATGACACCCTCGTGACGGCGTGCTTACAAAATTGTCACATCCTTGTAAATGCGAATGAGAAAGCAGGCTCCCTGTTCGCTGGCAATCGCCTCCACATCGCCGTTCTGCTGCTGAAAAACCGCCTTACTCATGGCAAGACCGATTCCCGCGCTGTCTATCGAGGCATTCCTTCCCCTGTAAAAGCGTTCAAAAATATGCGGCAGCTCCTCTGCCGGGATCCCCTTTCCGCTATCCTGGATTCGAATACAGGTATGCAGCGGATTATCCTGTACAGAAATATGAATACTGCCCTGCTGCGGCGTATGCTCCACACAGTTTTTCAGTATATTTCCCAATGCCTCCACACTCCATTTCATATCCAGTGTAACCTCCAGCCCCTCATCACAGACGAGTGTACAGGTCTGCTCCTTCAGCTCCATCATGATATGCAGAGGCTCCAGACTTTCCTGCAAAAGCTGATACACCGATAGCTGCTGCGGGTGAAACTGTAAAACCTGCGCATCAATGCGGGATAGCTTCAGCAGTGTGGAAACCAGCCACTCCATGCGTTTCAGCTGCTGGCGCAAAGCATCCGCAAACTGATTGTGCTGCTTTCTGGGTAATTCCTCATCCTGAAGCAGCTCACTCATAATCATCATGGAGGTCAGCGGTGTTTTCAGCTGATGGGAAATATCGGAAAGAGAATCTGCCAGAAACAGCTTATCCTTCTGCAGACTCTCCTTTTGCAGCTGCAGCGTGCGCGTGATTTTATAGAGATCACTGTGCAGTATGCTGAGCTCTCCTTCCCTGTATTGGGGAATATCAAATGCTCCATCGCCCTGATATACTTGCTGTAAATACATTGACAGCTTTTTCAGCTGTGCATAGCGGTACCGGCTGAGCAGCAGATATATTGTAAGAAGCATCCCCTGTGTAATAAAAGTAATCAGCATGGCGGCGGTTGAAATCGGCTGCAAAAGACAGGCGGTAACCAGCATGAGCGCAAGGCTGGCCCAAATTGCGATACGCAGCTCTGTATTACGCAGCATGATGAAGCTCCAGACGGTAGCCCAGCCCCCGCACCGTCACAATGATCGACGGATTCTGCGGATCGCGCTCCAGCTTTTCACGAAGACGTTTAATATAAACGGTAAGTGTATTATCATTGACAAAATCACCGGCAGCATCCCAGATTCCCTCCAGCAGCTGAGAGCGGCTGAGCACCTGCTGAGGATGATTGATAAACACCATGAGCAGACGATATTCCAGTGCAGTAAGCAGCACCTCCTCCTGTTCCCTGTATACCTTTCCCTGTTTAGGATAGATGCTTAGATATTGTATCTGAACAATATCCTCCTCCTGACGGTGATAGCGGCGCTGTACGCTTCGCATCCGGCTGAGCAGCTCATTGATTCGAAACGGCTTTGTAATGTAATCGTCACCGCCCATGTCCAGCCCCATCACTACATTCCCCTCATCATCCAGCGCAGTCAAAAACAGCACCGGCACATCCTGCCGGCTTTTTGCATACGTACAGATATCATAGCCACTTCCATCAGGAAGACCGACATCCAGCAGCAGCAAATCAAACGTCTGCTGATCCAGCTGCTGCAGTGCCGAACGTTTATGGTCGCACCACACCACCTCATAGCCTTCCTTTTTCAATGTATACACAAGACCCATCGCAATGGCCTGATCATCCTCAACAAACAGCAATTTCATAAGCATCCGCTACCTTTCCTTTTCTGTATTATAAAAAATAAATATCACCCTGTCTATGTCTGTGACAAAACTGTCACAATCTGACCTGCTGTACAGATTTTCTATTCCATTTTTTACAGCCTTGCGGCATCGGGATATCAGAATCCGGACAAGCCCAGGGAATGTAGTGCTGATCCTCATGTTCCTCGTTCTAAAGCGCATGCTCAATCATCCTTTATGCTATGGTCACCGCTAAGTGAGTCTTTAAAAGCAGCATAATTGAATGCACTTGATGCTATAGCTCTGCTTGCTGTTTCTAAAGCTGCTGTATTGGAAAATCGGATCGAATCAGCTCTCTGCAATTCTTCATATCATGGAAATCCTTACAATATCATGGAAGGTTTTCTATACTATTTTCCTTCCATAAGTAACTATAAAGGCAGGCAGACACTCGCTAAAAAATATGTCCTCTTCGAGTAAGCTGTATATACCGCAATGCTTTATGGAATGACAAAGACCCTTCCCGTTTTTCCATTCCAGTTCATGCATACAGAAGCAGTCCCACAGCAACCTTTACAGCCTTCTGAGCGGTACGGTTCGTCATACAGAAAACACGCTGTAAAGGCATTTTGAATCCTATACGAAAGTAGAAGCACACATCATTCTTCATGTAACCAGCAGCCCTGCATCATGTTGTCAATAACATGGATATGGATTACCCGGATTTTGTTTATCACAAACGGATAGCAGCTATCCTTGACTCATTCTTCCTTCAGAGTACAAAAAAACGAGAATTCCATTTCCATTGAAAAATACAACAGGCTTGAATTCTCTTATTATTTATCCCCCGAAATCGAATAAGCACCGTATCCTTTCACTATCCGCTTTTTCTATGCACTCCGCTTGCCTTGTATCCTCAGCTGCGATACAGGTGCTTTCTGTTTCTGATTTCCAGCTTCCAGCGACAGCAGTCATTCAGATGCAGCAGAATATGACGGGTCGGCGGCATGAGAAGAATACCGGCAACGTCCTTTTTGCCCCAGAATTCCAAAAGCCATAAGGAATCCGGATGCTCACTTACACCCCCGCATAAACGAATCCGTGCGAGGTCCTGCTGTGAAACGTGACGCTTCATATCCGCAAACGTAAGCTCCTGTACAAGCTGTCTGCTTCTGCGTCCGACTGCATTTCGATATGCCAGCAGCTCAGGAATACAAACCGTTTTACTGAAATCCATGATTTCATCATCCGTTAACGCATTACCTGTATCGTCCAGCCTGATCTGCAATCGCTGCTTCCAATCGGGATTCCATACCTGCTCCTGCCTTGCCACCAGCATATTCATTGTCAGATCCTCAATGCGTGCGATATGCCAGATAACCCAGGCAATTGTTTCCGCTTCCCTTGTCGGCATAATTGCATACTCATATTCCTGTAAATCCTGTAAAAGAGCATCCACCTCATTGCAGGGCATTTCGGAAACCGCGGACGCATGCAATGCCGCATGAAGGGAAAGAAACAGCTCCTTCGCTGCCTCCAGCTCCTGCTCCTTTCGAATCATATGCTGCAGCTTTTTATGCTGTTCACTTAAGCCTTCACCAAAATATTTCATCCTATACTCCTTTCGATTCCCGGATTGCCGCTTCCTTTACAGCCTACAGCCATCATCAGAATCACAGATAATCAAGGCTCATAGCGCCTTCTCTCTATGACAGGGAATTCTGTGCCGATTTCCATAATAGCTTACTAACACCCGTTACAATATATTGAAATATAGTGCGTCATAAATCTCTACCCCCATTATACCATGCCCATACCCTGAATAAAACCGTACATTCATCTATGTAGTCCTGCTTGCATATCCGGTACGAATCTTGTAACCTGCGCATTCTGTGACAAGACAAACGCAAGAAATCCTAGTATACTGTAAACATGAAGCATGAGGAGGTACTATATGGATATACAGCAGGACAGCACACACATCCCGCAGATTGAGGATTTTTACGCCGTCATCCATAACAAGCTGTTTGAAAAATTTCTGCAGGCAATGAAGGACATCTTTTCCTGTGAACCGCAAATGGAATTCAGCAGATGCACATGGGAATACGGATGGAATATGAAGTTCAAAAAAAGAGGCAGAAATCTTTGTACCCTGTATGCACGGGAGCAGTATTTCACCCTGCTGATCGTCATCGGCAAGAAAGAAGCGCCGTATTTGGAAGCACTGCTGCCGCACCTCGGTGATGCAATGCAGGAAATCATTCAGGAAACAGCAGAAGGGAATGGACAGCGCTGGCTGATGATTGACGTGGAGGATGAAGGCAGCGTATATCAGGATATCTGGAAGCTGCTTGCCTTACGTGCAGGCTGCTATGATGTTGCAGAGTCTGAATGAAAAAGAGCGCCATACAAAAAGGCATGGATTCCTAGAAAAGATTCCATGCTTTTTTGTATCCTGTTCTATGCGTTAGGTTCGCTGAATTTTGCGTACAGGAAACTGGATTTCTGTGAGCCAGTCGTCCTCACTGTCCTTGTTCCAGATACCGTCAATATAGGCTTCTCTTTGATGCCCGATCATCTCGTAGCCGTTGTCCTCAATAAAGGAAACGATGGCACGATATGCCAGCGGCAGTGTACGATACGCCCCCTTATGCATGACGCATGCAGCAAGTTCAACAGCCGGCAGCTCACGAAATTTCAAATCACCGCGATCCTCTTTCATTTCAGTAACCGCCTCGCAGATTTCCGCATCCACATCCTGCTCCCGGTACTCATCATCGTAATACATGGTGAAGCAGTATTCCGGCTCCTTACATTCACAGCCTGCCTTCTCCATTTCCAGCCCCATATCCGGCATTTTATAAAACAGATCCGCATAGCTGTCGAGATGTACCCGCATAGAGGCAATGGTAACCGCTGGCAGTGATTTCAGAATGACACGGTATTCATCATCCAGATGTCCACCACTCAGATAGCCCTCCACACGCGCCAGCTTTTCGCCTGTTTCCGCCATGATTTTCAGCAGCTGCTGTTTTCTTTTCTTCAACAGCTGTTCCTGCGAAGCGCCATTACACACCTGCCGTATTTCCTCCAGAGAGAATCCCATATCCCGAAGAGCCAGTATCTTATGCAGCGGCAGCAGCTGATTCGAGGTATAGTAGCGATACCCGCTGTCCTCATCTACATAAGCAGGCTTCAGTAAACCGATTTCATCATAATGGCGTAGTGTTTTCACTGTTATATGGTTCATTTGTGAAAATACCCCGATCCGATACAGCTTTTCAGGTTCATCCTGATGACAGAAAAAATCTTTGTTCATAGTGGTTTCCACCTTTCTTAATCCCATTTAAATGATACAACAGAAAGGATACAGCCGACAACTGCGAATACAATCAAAAGGGCGACAGATATCCATATCTCCTGACTCCACATGTTTAAAGAAACCGCCTTTAACAGCTTGATACCATGTGTCAGCGGCAGGACATTGCATACCTTTTGCACAGTGTCCGGAAACAACTCGAAGGGGATGGTTGCCCCCGATAAAAACAGCATGGGAAAATAGACGAAGGTTGTAACGACATTCGCAATTTTCACCGTCTTGCACAAGCTTGCCAGAATCATGCCGATGCTGTACATGGACAACATGACAAGCAGAAATGCACCGATGAAAAGGAACGGATCCCCTTCCATGCGGTATCCGAATCCAAACACAGCCAGAATGGTAACCAACGCTGCTGAGAAGAATGACGTCAGCATGCCAATCACCACCTGAACGGACAGAATCATAAACGGGCGAATCGGTGTCGCAAAGAAGTGCTTCAGGATTTTCTTGTCACGGTAATCTGCGATCGTCAGCGGCAGTCCCATAAAGGCAGTCGCACAGATTCCGACCGTCAGCAGCGACGCAAATGCACTCTGTAAAAAGGAATAATCAGCACCTCCTGCGGATTGCGAACCGGCTACAACTGCAATCAGAAGCAGGACACCGACCGGCATACCGATTCCGAAAATGATGCCGTCCGGACTGCGCAGACTCAGCTTCCCTTCCACCTTTAAAAATGTCAGAAATCGTTTCATATGCTCACTTCCTCCTCACTGTACCATAGATATGCCTCTTCCAGATTTTCATAGGGACTGTTTTCGATAAGTTCTTCAACGCTTCCCTCACACAGCTTTCTGCCCTGTTTCAAAATAAGTAGGCGATCACATAAATTCTCAGCCTCCTCCATATAATGCGTTGTCAGGAAAATTGTCATTCCCTTTTGCTTCAGTGATTTCAGAATATGCCATACCTCGCGACGGGCTGCCACATCCAGTCCGGTCGTCAGCTCATCCAGAAAAATCACCTGTGGATTTGGAATCAGTGCCACGACTACGGACAGCTTTTGCCGCTCACCTCCCGACAGCTGTTCCACCTTTTGATTGGTGAACGCTTCCAGCTGAAACTGCTTTAAAAGCGCATGATAGTCCGCAGGCTCATGGTAAAGTGCCGCGGTTTCCTCACATACCTCACAAACGCGAATATTGTTTGCGTGTGCCGCATGCTGCAGCTGGACACCGACATGCTCAAACAACGTTTTTCTGTGTTTGGCTGCATTCTGTCCTAAGATACGTGCACTGCCGCTGTCCGGCTTTGTAAGACCCAGTAAACAGTCAATCGTCGTACTCTTGCCGGCACCGTTATGTCCCAGCAGTCCGAACACCTCTCCTTTGTCAACGGAGAAGCTCAGTCTGTCTACGACTGTTCTTCCGTTATATGTCTTCGTTATATCCGAAACTTCAATACTTTTCATTGCAATTCCTCCTTTCACCTTCAGCTTACATGCTCCTGTAGGGGGAGAGTCAACAAAATTTTGTCAGGAATTTTTTTCCTATGAAAAGACAGAAAAACACATATAGCTGCTAAGAACTCCTACCCTCGAATCCTCTTTTCGCTTTATGTGCTTCGTTATATAATAGGTGTATGTCTTTTTAGCGAGCTTCTGCCTCCTGCTGCAACTGGTGCTGTTCCTCAAGCAGCTGCTCTGCAATCTGCATCGCATGAATCATTGGCTCGTGGCGATTATAATGGGCGGTTTCCTTTTCATATTTACTTTGTGCCTTTCTGCATTTTCTGATGATGGAGCGAACCGGCTCTATGGCGGAAGCCAATTCCTGAAGGGAAACTATATTTGCGTTTTCTATCGCAGCATTCATTTGCAGTGCTGTCAGCTTTTCTTCGATCAGCTGCTTTGCCACACGCATGGAAAACAGCCGATTTTTCAGTAAGGTATGCTGCGAGGTCCCTGCTGCGAATTTCCCTTCCATATTCTCACATTTTCTGATAATCGCCACGATTTCCTTATGCGCAGATTCCAGCTGCTCCTTTGTAATGTTCCTCATTCTCTTCTCCTTATTGCTTTTAGCTATGGATTTTATCCGGTTCCTGCTCTATTACTTGCAGTGTGCTGGTTATGAGGCACGCTTTTGAACTATGATATTTGATGCAGTCCATGAGATTGCAAACAGCAGCAAAGACGAACCTAATAGAATCTGAAGAAACATATCTGCATAATCCATCAGCTGAATACCAAACAGCATCAGCAGCTTGCTGGCAAGATATACAGCTCCAAAGGATACAAAACCGCTCATCATCATGGATACCTCCATTTTCTCGCCCTTGTTGTAATAGGTGGCAGGAATAAAGACAGCCGCAAAGCTCAATGCCAGTGCAATGCCCATTGAGAATCCCTGCCACATAGCAAACCGGGTTCCAAGAGCAGTAATTCCCATTGTAAATTGAATCACATAACCATATACAACGGTTATCAGAAAACCAATGCCCGTAAAAGCCAGATATGCGAAATAACGAGCTGCCACAACATTTCGAAAGGAAATGGGAAGAACCCGGTAATAGTCATACCATTTGTTCTGTGCATCCATCTGAATACATCCCATAATGCTCAATCCGAAAAAGGTTGGCAAAATCACGATTAGAATCGCTCCAAAGCCTTTCCATGTAGAAAATCCGCCAATGATGAAGACAGACAGCAGCAACGGCTTCCAGCTGGAGGCTAAATAATATAAATCCTTTCGTATCAACCCGATCATATCCGTTCTCCTTTCACATACAGCAGCATGATATCATCCAGTGTTGCACGCTCAACAATGCAATTTGGATAGTTATGTGCAGCCGCCTCGCGATCTTCGACAAGCACCACTGTTTCATAAGGCTGTTTGCGGTAGCGAATAATATCATCCGGGTTTAGCTGTTTAAAATCTTCTTCACGGCATTTCATGATACCATATTGATAAATCAATTCATCCTTAAGAGCAGACAGTACAAGCTCTCCATTATGAACAAATGTAATGTAATCAGCCACCTTTTCCAAATCGGTAGAGATATGGGAGGATATGAGGATAGAATGATGCTCATCCTGAACAAATTCCATGAATACTTCCAGAATTTCATCCCGCATGACGGGATCCAGACCGCTTGTTGCCTCATCAAGTATGAGAAGCCGCGGCTTGTGGGATAATGCAATAGCAATCGCTGTTTTCATTTTCATACCACGACTGAATTCTTTCATACGCTTTTTATCAGGTAATGCAAACTGTTGTTTGTATCTTTGAAAGGTTTCATGATCCCAGTTTTTATAAACATCCTGTAAAATTTTTTCCGTATGCTCAATACTGAAGCTGTCATAGAAATCACTGACATCGAAAACGATTCCGATATCTTCGCGCAGTGCCAGATTGTCTTTATTCATTTGCTGTCCAAGAACCGTAATCTCGCCGCTATCCCGCTTTACCAAATCCATAATGCAGTTGATAATGGTTGATTTGCCTGCGCCGTTTTCACCGATAAGTCCCATAATGGTTCCTTCCGGCAGTGTAAAGCTGATATCCTTCAGCTGAAAATTCTCATATGCTTTTGATACATTTTTTAGCATGAGTGCATCCATAATGATACTCCTTCCCTATCCTTCATCATAAAACATTGTAAGCAGCTTCGTTAATGTTTCAAGCGATATTCCATTTATCCGTCCGATTTCTGCGGCTTCCTGCAGCTTTGCTTCCGCCAGACGCAGTTGTTCCTCACGGATGAATTCTTTGTTTTGTGAGGATACGAAGGTTCCACGGCCCGCAGCACTTTCGATAAAGCCATCCCGCTGCAGATCCTCATACGCTTTTTGTGTTGTAATAACGCTGATATGCAGATCCTTTGCCAATGCACGCATGGATGGAAGCGGATCGCCGCTTTTTAATTCTCCGCTCATAATGGCATGCTTGATCTGTGAGGTTATCTGTTCATAAATCGGTTTTGTGGTATGATTACTGATCAGTATTTGCACAAGGCCACCTCCGTTGTACTTGAATGTACTTATTGTACATATACATTATAATACGCTTAACAGGATTGTCAATACAAGAGTTAGCATTTGCAAGCTCCTTATAGGACTGAATACTGGATATAACAGCTTACCTGATGAACATGGATACTATTTTCCCATGTTTATCATGAGGAAAGGGGCTATGTTTACCCGCTATGCACATCGGCTTACCTCACAATGATTTTTTAGTAAAATAAAAATGAGATTGCTCTCATTTCTTTATTTGTTTATCTTATCATAGACAGTCCAAATTACGCAGTTTTAATTATCCGACTCAGTCAAAGAAGGCTGCATAATTCTAATCGTTGATCATGGTAAAATACATAACCATGATCAGAACAATCTTCTTCCGTCTGTTATATCAATCCCGCATTGCTTCGCTCTTCCTGTCTGTTTGAATGGATTCACTCGTTCTATGATACCGTCATGTCTGAAAAAAGAGCCTGTATTTTTAAACCAGAAGGTTTTACCGGCTTCCTCGCACTGCCTGTGAAGGTCAAGCACCCACTCATAATCACATATGCGTGCCTCTCTTCCGGTTTCTCCGCCTACAGTGACATGATCAACACCATCGAGATATGGTGTTAAATCAATCGCTTCCAGTAACGGGGCACAGGCGATAAACCGACGCTTCATGGGATAGGATAGAAATAAGGGCAGTCTGTAATCGGCTGCTTCCTGATTTTCGACGGTACATCCTATATTCACGTGTTCATATCCGCATCCCCAGTCATCCGGCAAGGCGACAGGAAAACGATCAATTCGCTTTGTCAGAATCAAAAATTCTATATCCGTCCGCTGCTTGATCATCGCCCAGATTTCCTCACGCCAGACATCGGCTTCCGGCAGAAAGAAATCCGTGGCAAAGCAGGTCGCAAGAATCTTGTTTCCTTTGATATTGTATTCACCCTTTGCGTTCTTTCGGATCGGCCAGTCAAATTTATCCGTCTTCTGTATGGTATTCTGACCATACCGTTTTGCATGAGGACCGTAAAAATAGCAATTTGTACAGCCCTCGCTGATTTTATAGCACCCTGTCCATGGTTCCCAGTTCATACGGCTTCCTCACTTTCAAATATTGTTTTACCTGAATTTTTACATGCATACCAGCAGCTTCCATAAAGTCCGAAGTTTTCCTGCATATATGTTTCGGTTTGCAGCTTTGATTAGATTTTCTTATGTATAGCTGACACATTACACGCTGGCATCGTTTAGTTCAAATAGATTTCCTTCCGGGTCTCTGAAGTAAGTACACCGCATGCCCCATGCTTCTATAAATTGCGGCTCTCCAAGAAATTCCACACCAGCTTCCTGTAAACGACAGTAATCCTGATCCAGATCATCTGTAGGTATGACTGCAGTTACCGTGTCAGGCTGCTTATTTGTATCAGGCTGCACATATCCCTGAAACATCGGCATGGCATCACCTAAAAAGATAGCGAAGCAGGGCTCCTCCTGCGATTCTGCCGCAAAGGAAGTATAGGGACCATTTCGGTCTCCCCAAACTACATGCAGTCCCAGCTCCTGTGTGTAAAAATCAAAGCATTCTCCATAATTCTTCCGTACCAGTACACGAATCGTCGTTTCCTTGAATTTCATTCTTCATATCCTCTCTTTCGCTTTTATGCTACCCCTTCATCATACTCTAAAATTTAGCGATTTCACTGTAAAAATCGGACATATTTTCTTTGTATTCCTGCGGCGTGATGCCGCAGACATTTCTGAAGTCCTTCACGAAATGAGAGACATCATAATATTGCAGTGTATCGCATACAAGCGCAGTGGATGTGCCTTCTTGATTCAGAAGCCGAATTGCTTTATTTATACGTACCAGTCGGGAGAAAGCTTTTATACCAGTACCAACAAACTGCTGAAACAGCCGGTTGAGATGGCGCAGGGAGTAGCATACCTGATCTGAAACTTCCTGGGAGGGCAAGGTGCCCTCTGACTGAATGATTAACCTCATGGCAAGCATGAGTTCTTTGGAATATGGATATTGTATAGTATGTAGAAGGAGATCTTCCACGTTCATTAGCAATTCATTCGCTGTACTGCTGTGACGATAGCAATAGCGCAATTTCCAATCCAACACTGTATCGAGTTGCATGAAAGGAATGATTTTATCTTTTAAATCCTGTTGTTGTATCCCTGTAAAGGGAAAGAATCCGGCTGGTTGAAATTCTATTATGAAAATACATTTACATTTATTCGCAATATCTCCTACTCTTTTTGGCTTTGTTGTCGGTCCGAATAGAAAGCTGTGCAATAAGGTTCCGTATTCAAATATAACAAGCGTCACACTGCCATGGGGCATTATCGTATATGCATTGGATATCATGGATGCATTGGGAAAGGATATTGTAAAATTTGAGATATAGGCGTTTAATGATACATTGGGTAGTATGTAGGCATACTCATCGCCCTGCATAAGTATGCTTTCTCTCCTGATATCTGTAAGACTTTCTTTCTGTATCATACGCGTACCTCTTTGTGAAATCTTTCTTTATTATCAAGACTGCTCCCGTTATTTAGGAACTTTCTATTTTTTATTTTAAACATATTACAAAGTTATATTATTTATAATTATTATCATTTTGTTGTAGGTAAAACATTGCTTTTTGCGCTTCAATTTCAGCACGTAATTCCTCCTCGGTTGGCAAATACAATTTATACTTCGTTGCAAATAATTGCTCATTACCATTTAGTATAGAATACTTCGCAATATCCGCATCTGTATCAGAACATAGTACGATTCCTATTGTTGGATTATCATCTTCATTCCTTTTCAAATCATCATACATACGAATGTACATATCCATTTGTCCAACATCTTGATGCGTGATTTTGTTTGTTTTTAAATCAATCAAAACAAAGCATTTCAAGATATAGTTATAAAACACTAAATCTATATAGTAATCTTGTTTTTCTGTATGAATATGTTGTTGTCTCGCAATAAAGGCATATCCTTTTCCTAGTTCCATTAGAAATTTTTGAATATTTGATAAGATACTTGTTTCTAAATCCGTTTCTGTAAAAGTGCTGTCTGTATCAAATCCTAAGAACTCAGCAATCATAGGATTTTTTATAAACTCAAGCTTATCATTTTGATTTGATTTTGTTAAATTCTGCATTTCATTTATGACCAATTCTTTTTGTTGTGACTTTAATAAGCGATAATAATATTGAGAAGAAATATTTCTTTGAAGCGTTCTAAAACTCCACGTTTCATTAATCGCTTCATTTTCATACCAATTGCGTGCTTCTAAGTCATTTACTTGAGTGAGTATTTGATAATGTGACCAAGAAAGTAGTGATCCATTAAATTTTCCAGACACCGTCTGGAAAATGTTTGCATACGCTTTATAAAAATTATAAAAACTGTATAAGTTTGATTTAGTGAAGCCTTTACCATATTCTTCAGTCAACTTCTTCGATAAATTTTTTATTACTCTTGCGCCATACTCTGCTCTATCTTCACCAAGTAAACATTCTTCAGAAATACGTTTTCCGATTAACCAATTTCTTTTAATCAAAGATATATTAACTGTAGTATATGCATAACTTCTTGCAGAATCAATTATAGATTTAGCATCAACAAAAATATCATCAGATTTCTTATATTCAATTTCATCGATCAAATTTGCTAATTTATTTGACATTAACTTTCACTCCTTTTTTCATCATTTAACTTATAGACATTATACCTTCATTTATTGTTAACCTCAATTGTATTTAAGTGATAAGGAGACTTTTTTACAGTCTCCTTGCCACAACATAATTATCAATGCATTGATAAAATATGATTTCATCAATGCAATTTTGAATACTGTTCATTTCTTGTACCCATTCTATTTGATTTTTTGTTTCAATTCTTCTGTTATTCCTCTTTGATTTCTAAAATTGTTTAGCAAGCGTTCATACTATTCGTTCATTTTTTTATCTATTTCAATCACATAATTGCTTTATTTATTTGTTAAAAGCATCTCGAAATAAACTTCTTTGATACCTGCTATGACGTTCTAAAAATCGTTATTTAGATACGATCATTCAAGGTATTCATAATAAGAACGAAGTTGAAGCCATGTAGGAAATGGTTGATCGTTTTCACGAGGATAATGCTATTTTTATTGCGGATAGAAATTATGCAACCTGGAATAATATGGCTCATATCATACATTCGGGCAAGTCCTTTTTGATACGTGTGAAAGATACACACTCGATTTCTAGTCTTTTAAGAAAATTCAATCTGCCAGATGAAGAATTTGATTTGGATTTACATATCACATTGACAAGAAAACAGACCAAAGATATAAAATCTCAACCAGAGAAATATCGTTTCTTATCTACTACATCTACGTTTGATTTTATTGATGAACATAATCCTGCGTATGATCTTCATTTTCGCGTAGTTCGATTTAAGCTGGATGGCAGTGAAGAATATGAGTTGATTGTCACAATTTTAAGTCGAGATGAAATTCATAAGGATGATATCAAAGAGATATACAATACTCGATGGTGTATAGAATTATCATTCCGTGACCTTAAATATTCAGCAGATCTGTGTGCTGTTCATGCGAAAAAACGAGAAAGCATCTAGCAGGAGATATGGGCAAGAATGATACTGTATAATATATCCTTTATTATGGCTCATCATGTAGTAAATCATAAACCAAAGGAAAAAGGTAAGAATAGAAAGTATTCTTATGCGATAAACAAAAAAATGGCGATACATCATTGTCGCAATTATATCCAGCATCGTAAAAGAAAAGGCGGTCACCCGCCTGATCTTGAAACACTCATTTCACAAGAACTCTTACCAATCCGTCCAAATCGAAAATGTAAGAGGCGTGTGAAATCACAAACGCTAGTATGTTTCAACTACCGCTTTTCTTAATATAATATTCTTATAACTCAAAAGCTTATAAATTGCTTGAAAAAATTCTTTTTGTCATGCGATTTTTTAGAACACTCTTAATCTTAACTGGATAAGATAAAATAAAATCGCATCCTGTTTGTTTTCATCTTCTTAACTTAATGACATTGCCTATTTAAGGCGCTTTTTTGTATCATTTTCTTATTCCCACTCGACAAAGCCTAATCAATTTTGTTTAGAGATTATTCTCTGTCGTATTTGTAGTGCTTTTGATTATTTGATGTGTCCATATTATCCTGCCTATATGGGCTAATGTTATCAGTTTGTTATCGGGGTTGATAACACTTGCTCTGTAACTGCGGATAATAGCAATATGTTTCGACTCAAATTATAAACGATTTTACATTGCTACACTGCAAACTTTTTAAGTCAATTCTAATATTCCATCCGCTTTAATAAAATGTGGGTTTTTCTTGATATGCATTATCTTTACTGTATCTAAGTTTACAACCATTATCATCAATTTCATTAAGAATCTCTACTAAGATTGAAAGTTCTATGTTATTTTTCAACTCAGGTATATTACTAATAAGTTTTTCATATAGCACTGACAACTTATGTCCTGAAACCGTTTTATTTATTTGAAAACGAATCCTAAATTTAATAGAAAGTTCGAGCGTATGTCGACAAACATACAAGAATGGCATACATATTTGATTAGAGCGCACCACTATCATATGATATAAAGGATTATTGCTTTGTAATAATCCGCAGTATAACAGTTCCGCTGCTCTTAAATATGCCATAATCATTTCTTTTTCCGCTATATCACATTTTATACCTTCCTTTAAGAATACGGTTGGAGTAAGGCGCTCCCAATCATATATTTCTGCTGTAAGCCTATCAAACTGATGCCTGATTAGTTCTTCTTTCTTCATTCCTATGCTTCTCGATACTTATTGTATGTAGACTTATAGTATTCGTTTTTATTATAATACAACCTGAGGAGGATTGCAACCATGGATATTGTAAAAGTCTTTGGCGACAATTTAAAAAAATATCGTACTTCTATGGGGCTGTCGCAGGAAGCCTTTGCCGATAAATGTGGTATGCACCGCACTTATATTAGTGCAATTGAATGTTATCGTCGCAGTATTTCACTTGAAAACATTCAACGAATTGCAGATGCTCTTGAAATTGAAACATATAAACTATTTTGGGAGGAAAATAAATGAAGGAACTTAATTTTGTAATAGATAAATTACTAAACAGTACAAATGGAGATCAAAAAATCATTGAGTCAATCAAAGCCGAAAAAACATTTTATCCTTTTAGCCCAGAATGTAGACTGCTGACTTATTTAGTATCTCTCGGTGAGCTTACTTATGATGAATTCTCTGAATTAAGCATGTCTTATTCCCAACGAAATAAATATCTTGACCTATACGAAATGGCTCCCCGTACATATGGCCAAACTTGGGGTGAACAGCATATTCGATCATTGTTTCCTGAATTTATAAAAGCAACCAAAGAAAATGTATCATCTGAATATCCGTCATTTGATGGGGAATTCGACCTTTGGTTAAAGGGCATACGCATTGAAGTCAAGGCCTGTCGTGCCAATTATGAAAAGGGAAAAGGAAGTTTAGCAAGTAGAGCTTATCTACATAGCGAAGCAAAAGCTGCAGGCTTTAAATATCACTTTCAACAGTTAAAACCTTCTTGCTGTGATGTTTTCATTTGGATTGGCACCTGCCGTGATGAATTGATTTATTGGGTTCTCACCAGTCAGGAACTTTTAGATACCGGCAAATTAGGTCCTCAGCATCGCAATCAAAACACCGGAGTTGCTGGCATAGAAGTTTTTGAGGGTCAAGTATTTATGACCGAAGAAGAACTCTCATCTTTTTTGGTAGAAGAAAAAGATATTCTTAAGGTTGTTCAGCTGAAAGGGACAAAAGCATAATTATATTTTGAATATTATTGTGCGGTGAAGCCACCTGTCCGGCAAAGTCAGAGCCATAGTTCCGATGGCACAGAACACTTTGCTTTTGTTTGTTTATTCTGGACTTGTTGGGACAGGTCAAAGCCGCTATAGCAGGGCGTTAGCCGCCTTTACAAGTAATGTCTCAGCAAGCATTCTATTGAAAGCAAAGCTATGCATTTTAGTCGACTTTTACTCTCCGAAACTGATGGCTTGCAAGGTTTGGACGGTTGGCTCAAAGAACCCAGCAATAATCATAAACCAGAAGTTACCATAGCTCTTTCTTATTTCAAAAACGTCGTTTTGCCACACATTGCTTTTTTAATAGTGTTTCGCTGATCCAAAGACAGCGAATAGACAGAAAAAATATCATTATCTAATTCATCATAAAGGAAAGTTGTATCGCTTTTTGACGAATCCATTATTTGGTCTACTTTTTTTTCAATCTCTTCTTGAAGCTTTTTGTCTGCCATCGGAATAGGCAACGATTCTATATGCGATTTTAATAATTTTACTGAGTTGAATTTCTTGCTCAAAAAATAGCCAGCTACACTTGAATTTAAAACAGCCAACACATATTTGATGCTCATTCCTTCAATTTGCGGAATTAGTATATTACAACTGTTCAACGAAAGTGCCTGCTTATTATCATAAGTAAAAACAGGTACTTCACAGACAAATCTGTATAGTAGCTTTTCCTTGGCTCGATATAATTCTGTGGGGGCGACTTGTTGAAATGATTCCGGTTCAAAACGAATATAGTTATCAGAATTTTTGATTGCATATCTCAAGATATCACTGCCTTTGAGAACCACCTCGTAACCACTCTCTTTTGAATGCTTTATATACTCTTTATTATTTCCTGTCACAATTCCTAATGCGAATTTTGCGTTATTGGCTAAAAATTTTGCTTTTGATACATCTTCAATCGCCTTTAGGCAATCATACTGATCATCGTTCATATTAAAAGGAAATAATGATGCATCAAAATCTCTATTCTTACCAATGCAAAATTCCGTATTATCAAACAGGACTTTGCACTGTTCCGTATTCCCTTGCCCATCTTTTTGTACACCGAGAATAATGGCTGGGCACTGAACCCCTGCAAAAACATTTCCCAGATATGACACAAACTTAAATGATGTATTCTCCAAAATTAATTCTCTAGCTTGCAAATGCGAAGCAACGCTAAGGATTGCTTCTGGAAGGACATAAGCCATACACCCGTTTTTTTCAAGGAGGTTAATGCTTCTTTCAATAAACAAATCATAGGATTCCATTCCCTTTGACTTACTGGTTTTATAATGTTTCAGAAGAAAGGCTGTTTCCGCTTTGCTGAAATTATACCCCCAGGGCGGATTGCCTAATACAACTGAGAAAGACTGATCAAAAGTATTTTCCAATGTGTTTCCACAAATAAAATGTGATTCTAAATGCTCTTTACTCAGGTTTTCGTTGAGCAAAAACATATTGATTCGAGTAATCAAAACGCTTAAATCATCAATATCTTGACCATATAGATTATCAACCCTTACTCCTTTATTAAGGAGACCTATGAGAAAATTTCCTGTTCCACAACACGGATCGCAAAATGTTCTGTTCTCCAAGTTAATCCCATCTGCAAAAAGATAATCAATCAGTTTCGTCACAGTTTGAGCCGGAGTATAATAAGCGCCCGTTTGTTTTCGTAAACTTAAATCTCGCAATGATATATAAATAAATCCCAATGTATCTTCCTGCGGAACAAATGATATCTCTAGTTTGGAAAGAAATTGAATCTTCGTATAATCGAAATGATTTAAATTTATATCGCCAATTAAGTCTGATATCAAAGCATTGAAAAAACAATCATTCGAAGCTATTTTGAGTTTTGAAAAGTCAATATTGGTTGATATAATTCCTCTGCTTTGGTAATACAGCTGTAGTGAAAAAAAAGCAATAATTATCCTTAGTTCTTCTTCTGAAATGCTACTGCAGGCTCCTAAGATGCTTTTCACAATATCTTTGTTACTTTTGTTTTCCACATAATCTTGATAGAGAACATTACCGCTAACACTTTTTTTATTTCGACGACTTTTCAAACGCTTATCTTTACCACTTTTTATTTCAAGTGCCAAATTTTCGATATATGCTTTCTCAAAAGATTTTCCATCTTTACAAACCTTCAATTTCCCTAATCTAATCCAATTTTTTGCCGTAGCACTAGAAATGGAAAGAATTTCACACACTTGATCAAGCGACAACTTTTCTGTATTCATGTTTTTTATATCAAATAAAGATGTCTGATTGACCGAAACTATTTTTTTCTTTCTGGCATCAGTTGGCTTTTGCGCCTCAGATGGAATCAACCATACACCACTAACCATATTTGCTCCTTTAATTCGACCTTGCTCACAAAGTAATTGAACTCTTCTTTTGGATATATTAAATTTCTCTGCGGCATCAGAAACCGATATATACATAAAAGCCCTCCTATACTCCTGTATTTAATGGGTTTATTATAATCTTATATACGAACGATGTCAATATCATTAATGTTAAATTGTGTGGTTTGCGATTCTTTCGACATTATTCCAATTCATATACTACATATAAATCAATTCTTCATTTACGATTTTTCTTCACTCTACTGTAAATGCTATTCATCCTCCCAACCCATTCCATTTGATTTTCTGCCTATAGCTGCTCGGTCACTCCTCCTCTCCATCATTTGCTCTACAAGCTAAAAAAACATATCTTTTGCCTGTTGATCAATATCCGCAAGATAACTGTTCAGCTTACCGCTTGTGAGCAGAGTGGTGTAAAGCACCCGTTTATGTTGACGAATATACCGCAGGTGCCACTATCCCATACTCCAATGGGCTTGTTTTCTTTTTCGGCGGATAAGGACAGGCAAGGGAGATTATAACCTTCCTGCCGTACATAAGTGCCACCCATTACTTCAAAAATCGTTTTTGCCATTGTCTTTTCCTACCTTTCGTTTTGAATATTTCTAAAGCGTTTCTCACGCTGTTTAGACCTTGCTTGCTCCAACAAATCATCAATCCGTTTATTACCGAACACTTTGCAGATCAGCTTGTAATCTCGATTTTCAATACGCAGTTTTTCATTTTCATCGGTCAATTTACTATTGCTTTTTCTCAAATGCTCGTTTTCTCGATAGAGATATGCGTTTGTCACATTTAGTCGGTGATAATCGTCAATCGCTTGAAAGCATCTCACCAACAGCGTTTTAATCAAGGATTTCGGCCTCTTAATTAAAGGTTCAACAATTTTGCTTTTGTAGCTTTTTGCGGTCATCAATCCTTGTGGTTCGGGCAACTGATACTCTGGAGAAGTATTCAGTGCTGTTTCCATTTCTTTCAGCGTTTCCGCCGCCTTATCATAATTTTTCACTCTGTCAGACAAGGATTTATACTCATCTGTTTTCTCGGCAAGTTTAATATCCAACTGTTCGATTTCTTTTGTGCGCTCCTGTTTTTTGTAATCGAGTACAGACAAATGTTTTTCGTGTGTGCCTTTCTGCTTCCACTCAATTTCGTAACGCTCCATTACTTTTCATTGCAAGGTTGCAGATGTGCCTGTCTTTGCAATGTTGCAACCTTTAAAAGCTTTACTTTGTTTTTTGGGGAAGCTGCCAGTACCACTGACTGCCTTCTTTAACCGATTGGACATTCAGAGCTTTCTTTGCTTCATCCAGCACACGCTTTGAGATACCCATCGCCTGTGCTTTCTTTACCAATTCTTTCTGCGGGTATTTACCCTTTTAAAGATACTCAAGAATTAAATTTTCTGCCTGCTCGGATTTCATTTCTTTTGGAATACCGCTTAACAGATCATCAACTGAAATATCGTAATGCCCAAGCCAGCTGAAGCCGTTTTCTTTATCCAGTTCAAAGGCAATCGCTTCTCCTTCGAGTGCAAGGGAAGACTTGTCCTGCACCATTAGGATTGTCTTTAATTCTCCCGACAATCTTAAAACACTTCTTGCCGAAGTCTGAAAGTCAATCGAGCCGAGCCCACGATAGGACGACTTATTTCTGCTTCCCTTATTCATATGACCGACGAGCAAAATAGCACAGTCATATTTTTCTGCACCTCTTCCAAGCTGTGCCATCACATTGCGGACTTCATTTGCGTTGTTCATATTGATATTCGCACCAACATATGCCTGAATTGGATCAAGAATCAAAACTCTTGCACTGACTTCTATAATCGCTTTTTCAATTCGCTCGTCCAGCATACTGAGTGCAGCTTCTGATTCGTCTATAACTTTAATTTGAGTACAGTCTGCTTCAGCGGATTCTAACCTCGGCTTAATGGTATCCTCCAGTCCGTCTTCGGAGGTTTGGTAAATCACTCTGACCGGCTCACGCTCGGTATCGTCATAGGGCAGTGCCTCTCCTTTTGAAAGAAGCGTCGCCAGTCTTAAAACCAAAGTCGTTTTGCCCTCACCAGAATCACCTTAAATAATTGTGATTTTCCCGTATGGTATATACGGATACCAGAGCCAGTTTATTTGTTTGCTTTGCACTTCGTCCATACTGATAATTTTCAGTTCAGTCATTCATACCACCGCCTTTCAAAACAAAACTATTGATTTTCAAGTGATATGCGGTTACACTATTAGCAGATACATTGAGTGACTGCCTTTCATCTGCGCCAACAGATGATTTACAGGCGGTCATTTCATTTTTGTTATCCATTCGCATTCTCTCCTTTCAAAACACCGAGAATGACGGAAATCAGTTCAATGACATCAAGTAGTTCCTCATCTACACCGTTACCCGCTTCAATCCTCTGTAACTCCGTAAGGACAGCGGCAAGCTCCTGTTTCAGAGTCTTATATACCCTCGGATTCCCCTGCACGACCACATCCTGATTCAGACAGCGGCGATAGCAGTATTCCTGCTTCGGCAATCCCGATAAGGCAACCGCCTTGTTAATGCGTTCGTTTTCTTCGGGCGATACTCGAAAGCCCACCGTGATATTCCTCCAGCGGTTTTTGTTATCTCTGTTCTTAGCTGACATTTTCAAAATCTCCTTTCCCTAATTCGTCTAATCACTTCGCCATTTCCGTCTGTTTGGTCGGGAACAGATGAGCGTACTGATAGGTGATTTCAATGCTCTCGTGTCCCACACGGTCAGCAATCGCTACCGCCGAAACCCCCATATCAATCAACAGCCTTATATGGCTGTGTATCAAATCGTGTATGCGGATACGCTTTACGCCTGCGGCTTTCGCCCCTCTGTCCATCTCGTGATGAAGATAGCTTTTTGTCACCGTAAAAATACGGTCTTTCTTTTTGAGACTGTAGAGCATACCGAGATATTTCTGCATTTCCTCGCAGAGAAAATGCGGCATTTTAATAGTGCGGTTGCTTCTCTTTGTTTTCGGCGAGGTAATCACATCTTCCCCGTGCAGACGCTGATAGGACTTGTTGATCGTGACCGTTTCCTTGTCAAAATCGAGTCCGCAGGAGTTAGCGCCAACAGCTCACCTTCACGGATACCGCACCAGTAGAGCATTTCAAAAGCGTAAAAGGAAATGGGTTTGTCCATCATCTCAAAAGAAAACTTCTTGTACTCCTCTTTCGTCCAGAACAGCATTTGCTTGTATTCCTCACTGCCCATATTTCTCACATTTGTGGCTGGATTAGAGCGCAGTTCATAATAGCGTACAGCGTGGTTAAAGATAGCGGAAAGCTGGTTGTGCAGTGTTTTCAGATAAGTCTGCGAATAAGGCTTTTTCCTCTCATCACGATAGACAAGCATTTCGTTCTTCCAAGTGATGATTTATTTTGTAGAAATCTCGCTGATTTTCAGCTTGCCGAAAAAGGGCAGTATTTTTGTGCGGATAATATGCTCCTTCGTCAGCCAAGTGTTTTCCTTCAAGCGGTTTTTCACATCTCGGATATATAGCTCCGTGAAAGCTTCAAAACTCATATCAAGATCAGAGGAATTCTGCAACTGGAACATTCGCTCCCATTCCTGTGCTTCTTTCTTTGTGGCAAAGCCAGCTTGCATTTCTGCTTGCGCTCGCCTTTCTAGTTCACATACCTTGTCATCACATACCAAGAACCGTTGTCCTCATTTTTGAATACCAGCATTACTCTTACTCTTTCTCCTTTCCGGCTCCGTAGAGCCTTTCATAAAAATACTGGCGGTTGACACGCCCTGCAATCGTAATAAACCCCTTTGCTTTTAGTTCCTCGTTCAGCTTTCTGATAAGTTTATAGGCATAGGGCTTTGATACATTTAGTTCCTGCGCCACATCATCGGCACGGATAAATCTATTTCCTATAAAAATCTCCTTTCTTTCTATTTTTCAATTTCATTTATTTCGTGTCGGAATACTTTCTTGCCGCCTTCCGATTCGCCCGGGCGGATGTGCCATTACCGTGACACACGACGGATATTATAACTAAGCATATATGCTATATTGGTCGTAGACTAAATTGACGACCATTTCAAGGTTCTGTCAAGCAGGAAAGGGTAGAGATTTTTGCAAAAATACTACCCGGCGCTTGACAGGTTCTTATACTGGTTGCAGATACATAAGCGAGGAGTGTAAGCACTATCGCGATTGGTGAGAGAATCCATTTTCCTGACATTGACAGTCAGATCGGTCTTATGCACACATTATTTACCCTTGAAGATGTTTATGGGCTGACCGTCAGCGAAGCAGACGGAGAAGTTTGTCTGAAAGTCAGCAAAGACAAGGGTAAAGAGGCTTACGAACTGCTGCAAATGCTCTATGCGCGGAAAGAGCAGACGACAAGCTCTCTGCTGGCGAAATCAGCAAGGACGATTATGACCGTTGGCGTTACTACTATCCGAAATACGATACCACGCAACTTTGGGCTAAAGTCCCTTCGCAAGAGCTAAGCGATACGCTAGTGGAGGCGTTTCAGGACAAGCTCAAAAAAGATGAATAAGAACGACAAAAAGCCCTTAGCTATGAGTCAATTTGATAACAGCCATACAAGAGCCATTATTCTTGTAATCCGGTGGTTTGTGGTTACGGAATGATAAAAGGCGGCTTGTGTGGTGGAAGAAATCCATATTAGAAAGCCCTTAGCTGTTGGTAGTCAAAAGACTTCTTGAACCGCCGCAAACCCGCATTATTACTGGGTTTTCAGACTTTTTCAATTTATTCCACTCGAGCGCCAGACCTTAATTTCTCGTGATAAACCGCACTGTTAATACGCTTTTCGTCCACATAATCCACATATTTCAGGCTTTCCAGAGCGTCTTTAGGAATTTTGTAGCCGTTTTGTAGCCACGCATTTCAGCGAACTTTTGGTTCACATCCATAATTTTGAGCCATTTTCGATACTACTCCTGCCAATAATCGCCGCCAGCCGATTCACCTCAAAGCCACTCAGAACTACTGCAAATAAATGATTCACGGAGGTTAACACAATGGAAAAATATATCTACGATAACAACAACGGTCTTTGGTATGAACTGCATGGGGATTATTATCTGCCGTGTCTGGTTATTCCAGAAGAAGAAATCTACACCATCGGTATGTAGGGCAGAAAGCACCAACAGTACCTCAGAGAGCATCGTCCTATGGTCTACAACGACCTCATTCTCAGCGGCAGACCGTACAGCTATCTCGCTGACATTGATACTCAGGCTCATGCAGAAATATGATCAGCTTCTGCATATTGGTTTCATTATATAATGCTTCATGGTTCGCACTTATTAAATCAAGTATTTGAGAAACATCTGCCTCCATACGAGAGAGTCCTTTTTCTACAAACTGCTCGTCTGTCGCATCAATAATTGGCACAGCATCCGGATATAATTTCGACATTTCTTCAAGTGCCTGTTTCAAGTCCTCTTTGTTGGCATCATAAAAATATCGTTTAGCCGCATAATTTTCAGGTCTTTGTCGAGTAAGTATTTTGTCAGACATCAAATTCCATACACATAATCTTTTTGGGTCTGGAGCGAAGCGTTTCAAATTCATTCTCGGCACATAATGTTGATTCTTTACCTGTCTACTCATATAATCACCTTCCATTCAAATCGAAATCGTCTGTTTATAGAAAAGAACAGCCAAGCAGTAAGATACTCAGCCGTTCTTCATAATTATTTGAATTATTCTAGCGTTATAAGCAAAAGATCTTTTGCAGCATTACTTGATGCAATAGAACGTTCCAATTCGTCAATCGATTGAATAACAGAGTTACCTATTTGTTCAAGTATGTCTCGGTTTTTAGGCACTGGGATAGGAATTTCCGCAATAATATCTGGTTCCAAATGCTCCTGGTTTGTTCCATATGCGTTTTTCAACATTAAGCTCTGTCCTAATGCACTTTGTAAGAATTCGTACAAATATCCTCTGAGAGGAAGATCGTCAACTATAATACGGATTAAGTTATTAGTAGCTACATGACCATCGTGCTGAGACAATGCATATGTAACACGCCCCAAAGTACCGGAATCAGATACGAGAATATATCCTTTATGAATAGTTAACACACCTAATTGTTTTTTTACCTGCGGCGATGCTTTTGAACTATCAAGATATTTCACATTATCGCAATTCAGCTGCGTTAATGCTGTACCAGTAAAATATTTACGGATAGTAGGTCCACTTGTTACTCCTACATCCGCATAAGGTCGCTTAAATCGAGGGCCATTGAAAACTCGAGCAATATCTCCCAGTCTATGAACCTCAAATTCCTCTCGCTCACCTAAAGTTATTACTTTACGGAAAGCTGCATTATGCTGCGGCAAGTAATGGACAGGGTTGAAAGACAGAGAATCTTTATCAAGATCAGAGAAAGCTACCGTATATCTAAACTCGCTTTCCACCAATACCCCGTTTTTGAACTCCTGATAAGCATCTGCGATCTGTGACAAATCTTCATCCAAAACATGCTGACCATTTCTCACGATAGGATTGCCTTCGGAATCTTTCTTAAAGATAGCTTCCCCACGACTGGTTTGACCAACTTTATTAGAGATTGCCATAAAAATACGATAATCGGTCGGAACAACGGATTTTTTCTGCAAAAAGATCACAGAAGCCTTTGAGCCGCAAAACGGCTCAAAAGTATCTTCATGAAGGTTTATTACTGCCAAGATTTTTGCCTTTTGACATACGGTTTTTCTTACAGCTAATGCTTCTCTGTTATCTAACTGTCCTTTTGCCATGACAATTCCGATAATACCATCGTCTTTTACCCACTCCAAACATTTTTCCATGAACAACAGCTCTGGTGCAATACCTTGTCGATCATTTAGTCTATCGGAATAAATCACTTCTCCATCCATTCCGATTTCCCACTGATGCCCATTCTTATACTGAGACAATATATTGGCCTCTTTAATTCTCAGATCATGACCGGAACCAAAAGGAGGGTTTGTCAAAATAATGCGTGGCTTTCCTAATCCACAAATATCGTTAAATCTTGCAGATAATTTGTTTACTGAATCCAAACTGTTTGAATGCTCAATGCCACCATGCCCATCCTTTCCCAAAAGCATATTAGCCTTTGCAATTTTAACCAGTTTTGGAGAAATATCTACGCCAAATAATTGATGAACAACATTACGCTTCAAAACCTCTTTAGCATTTGCAGTTCTATTCGAATCATCAATATTATCGAATATATAATTCATGGCGGTAAGAATAAAACCACCACTACCACACGCAGGGTCAAGAATGATATCTCTTTCTGTTGGTGCAGCCATTTTGACCATCATATTAACTACAAGACGATTGGTAAAATACTGACCACGCTCGCCCTTCAAGTGCGAAGCTACATATATTTCATAAGCTGTACCAATTACATCGTGAGAAGAATCCATGAAAGAATACTGCTGTAACTGAGAAATTACAACAGCCAATTGAGTATTAGATGCAGTAATCTCCTCTGTAGAAGAGAAAACATCCTTATACCTATCTCTTACTGCATAAAACAGCTTTCTAACTCGATCACAGGCAACATCTCGAGCCTGTACATCATTGAACTCTTCTGGCGTAATATGAAAGTCACACTCATCTTTAGCACTGGACTCATCCTCGATTTTAGATAAGATAATGCGAACCATATCTAAAGCGATATCTTCTGAATCGATGCCCGTACGATAAATCGCATTGTGGCAGCGCCTAAATGCCAGTTTCAAATCTACTGGAACAATCAGATCGCTCTTTCTGTATTTGCCAATACTATCCCATGCCTGCTCATATTTAGGTAATCCAATCCACGAAATGATCGCTCCAGATGCAAGATCTTTTCGATAAAAATCAATTTTGTTGCCATTTGTCCAAAAACCGCCCTGAGCAGATGTAGCACTTATGTAAGAATTAAGTTGCCCATCAGAATCAAGAATATTGGGAGCTTTGCATTCAGCAATGAGTCGGATGTTTCCTTGATCATTACTTGCACAGGCGGTTGCGTTGTTATATACAACAATGTCTGCTCTCTTCATTTCTCTACCAATGTTGATGACTCTTTCAGCACCAATATGAGATACCGGATATCCAAATTCACAATGGATAATTTGGATCATTTTCTGGCGTATACGTTCCTCGGGTGTGTTAGGGCGCTTGACTTCGTTATCTAAATAGTCAATTATTCGCCCTTCCGCATCGAGCGTTATTTGAAACTCTTGGGCTTCTACCCAGTTATCTATATCAGCCATACAAAAACCTCCTAAGTTTTAGGCACTCATTTTATATTATAACATTTACACTAAATCATCACAACTACACTATAGAAAATATTTCCACCTGCTGAAGTGAAAAGTTAAATTCCACTTTCAAAGTAGCTAAGTAGAAAAGACTCTT